>ERZ825896.1684-NODE-1684-length-23761-cov-3.509027_pt1 | contig 23761 bp, 16 predicted proteins | sample MGYA00519858_ERZ825896 | MGnify/ENA primary metagenome ERZ825896 (study PRJEB31778, sample SAMEA3449214) | human gut metagenome | biome: human gut; feature: human-associated habitat; material: faeces | place: United Kingdom | collected 2010/2012 ...
AAAAAGAAAGCTTATGATGAGCATCTATTTGAGTCGATCATTTCCAAGATCTAATTCCAGTTTTTTCTTATGTAGTGGAAACGCCTTACAATCTGAAGTTTTACGCTTAAGGGAAGAAATGTTCTTGGTGGATGCAGGACTCGGGACCCCCAGAATTTGTATGCAAGATGAGCCTACAGGAGTGCCAATCAACCGAGCCACCAGGTTTGAGAATAAGGTGGGATCCCTGGATGTAGTGGCCGGTGAATCACTGATCAAAGAGCAGATTTTGGAGAGATTCTTCATCGATCTAGTGGCCGGTGAATCACTGATCAAAGAGCGAGCAGCCGCCAGGTTTAATGATTTGGTGGGATCCACAGATGTAGTGGCTGGTGAACCGCTTCTTCTTCTTCCACGAAGATTCAGACAAAACCGAGCTTGGATGGAACTGAACAAGATTTGGCGAACGAATACAAAGGTCAAAGGCTTTATTATTGAGAAAGTCAAAGGAGGTTATTCAGTAGCCATCGCGGGTTTCATTACTTTTCTTCCATTCCGTCCTCTCATAAGAAGAAGGATATCGAATGATCGATTCACCATTGAGAGCATTAACCCCAAAAGGACGAATATTGTGGTGTTCTAACAGCGGCAGATCAAACAAGAACTTGATGAGCGAAATCTGCTGACGAAAAAAAAAAGAGCACTTTTCTATAGTAAGGGCCTTCGTCTCCTGATAACACTCTATCACCTTAATCCATTCTTTTGTTGAGGGTCTGGCACTTTTTCCGGCCCTCTATTTACATAGCGAAGAAAGGCAAAGGCTCTTGCTCGAATGCGTGACTGCGGGGCGCCTATCGCCCCGGCACGGCACTATAAAATGCATGTTAGGTTGAGCAAGAATACTGCGACTAGGGAAAGGCTGAATGGAATTGAAGGCATAGTCTCAATAAAAAGAATTGAACACCAACCAACGAGTGGCGGATTTTGATGGAGTCTCGCAGAAGAAGAGCCTGACTCTATAGGGGCGCTAGCGCGCTACAACTAGCAGCCCCTTTCTTATTATTAGTAAGATAGGTTTGGAACCCTTATTATTAGAGAAAGGGGAAAGGGGATTCCCTTTGCCAAGGAGAGAATCAGTCTTAATTTTCCATCAAAAGTGAAACGTCTTTTTCTTAAAGCTTCACTTAAAATTGGCTTTACCTGGTACACCGATTCCAGGTCAACTTAACTTGGTACTGATTCCGGGTAACCATAGAAAAGGAAAGGACGAAAGAGGAATGAAAAGCGTCCATTGTCTCATGGGGCAAGCTTACTTAGTGGAAAATATAAGAAAATGGTTGAAGTACTTATTGCCAATGTAACCTAAGCAACATTGTAGTTTCCCAGCCGGATCTAGGTATCGTTTCGCTTGTGCTTCTTTCAAGGGAAGCATTTCGCTCCACTTCCGCTTGAGTACCGTACCTATTCTTATTTTATGGTCAGATTAAGCATTTCCTAAATCTATCTGTGCTCCCCATATAGTTAGGCTCAAATAAAAAGGTTAATCTTTATCGGCCTATTGTTAACTCTAGTCCATCTCTGAACCTTCGAATCTCTTTGCCCCACTAAGCATCTTTTTAGTCAAGCTTCCCTTCCACAAAGAAAGAAAGACCGCCTTCCTTCCAGGATTGCTGCTCATAAAGGGGTACCCTGAATGGCCGATTCCTGCTTATAAGCTTCGGACAGCTGGAAATAAGGAGATTCTTTCTTCTTGGGATGACGAATGAAGGAAGCTTTTTAAGCCATTTGCGCATTAAGGGGAGTGGAGCCGATGGGATTTATCGAATGGTAATGAAGCTTGCCATTCTGTCTATTTGGCGGAAGCCGACTCTGGGCGTTCAACGCGTTGTTTCCAATCATACTTTTCTTTTTTCCCCTACTGATAAGGTTCCCCTTACTCCAAAGAATGGAGTCCCTGTCTTGAATGTTTTCTAGTGAGTGCGCATTAGCCACCGTGACTTTCAAGCTTCATCAATCGCCGCGAACAATCGCTTTAAAGCAGGCGGACCAGTATCTCGACTGGCCAGTATAGCAGATTAGGATTCCACCACCCTTATCTGCACCTCTATCCAGAAGGCAAAAGCCCCCTTGCTTGCAGGTCAGGAAAAGACTTTCACCTCACCATCTCACTCTGAATCCGCAGAAGAGTATACCATATCGAACGAATAATAAGCAGATAGAAGAAAGAGAAGCAAAGAAATAACAATAACCAAGGGTGATGAAGGGGGTATAGGGTGAATAGGTTTGTTTCGAATTCGAATAGGGTTGCATCAAGGTACGTTTTCCCAAATGTTGATGGCTTGGAGTTCCCTATCTTTGAAGAAAAGGAGAGGTATGGGGATTTTATATATAGAGAAGAGAGGACCTACCTAGGGTAGGTGCCCGAACACGATTTCTATCTTTCTACCGGGGCCCTCTCTTTTGGAATTTCATTCAAAGAACCAAGAACTGATAGAATTGTTGATGTCACCGCACCGAGAAAGAAGAGTGGAATTAATGATTTTAAAAAGAGGGCTAGGTCTAGCCAAGGATTGAGTCCTTTTCTTTTGGATCTGCTACTCGACCCGTATTCTGTTACAGGTTTGCCTAGCGCTTCCATCGAAAGCTTATACCTGTTGACTTTGAAGCCAATTGCCATCCTCCCGCATCCCGTTCTTCGATTTCTGATTCATATGCATCTCAAGACTGACCAAGCAAGGGTTAACGTTGTGTAGTCGGGAATAGAGTTGCCGGTAACCTTTGGCTAATAGCTAGCCTAAGACAAGAGGCAATAAAGCAGAGCTAGCGAAGGGGGACCAAAAGCAGGAGCTTTTTAAGCGCGCTCTGAAACAAAGGAGGCAGATTCGTGAATGAAGTGAGATCTTGGAACAAGGGCAGTGGTTGGGTCTAGGATAAAATGGAAGGAAAGTGGCTTGGGAATGAAAATAGGTTTTTCTATTTATTCTATTTCTGTTACGCTTCCGAAGAAAAGACTTGCTTACATTCGCTATCTAATTTCGTAATGTAAATCGTACAGCTGATGAGAGTGAAGCCGGGGCGGTCCCACTGGACAGAAGAATCTCGGTTTGCCAGGTTTTGACCTGCCCATCTAAGAGTTTGCTTTTCACTTTTAACACAGGTTAAGTTGGCACCGCAAACCAAACAGTACAAGATAGAGGACTGCCCTTCCTCTCCTTTACCGATGCTCTTATTGTCATGCGGGTGTTTAAATGAGGTCAAGGAAGATGATCCCTAGGTAACACATAAAGAAAGTAGAACGAGATGATCTATCTATGCGAGGTTAAAAATCCATAGGAAAAGGACTACCAACAGAAGAAGGAAGGTGGGTGGGAATAATAAATAAATAGAATCAGTGGAGGGGATAGAAGTAGACGGACAGAGACGAGTCCAAGATGGAAGGCTCTAATCAAGAGTTTTTTGTGTGCCAGTTGTGGGTTCGGGACCAGAAGAGCTCCTCTCTTGCTTTCGATTTCGATGTCTAAGAAGAGAGGGCTTCCCGGAAGTATTCATAGGATAGCCGCCCTCTTTCACACCCTTAGCTTCCCTTCTAAACGAAAGTCCGAAAGAGATTCTCTAGTCGCAGACCAGACCCCCATAAAATAGGCTTTCACTCCACCGCCTCTCCTTTGGTCTATGATCTACTCTTCAAGAGTATCGTCTTCCCCTGTCATATTCATAGTTGGTCATTTTGAACAAAGGTCATTCACTAAACTCATCTCCGTAAAGAATGAAAAGGAAGGTAGGGTTTGTTTTAGGTCATAAAGGGAATCTTTCTTCGCCTAAAAACAATTGATCTTTTTACGGTTGGTTCTCAAAGAAAGGCATGGGCATCCAATTCCTCGGATTCGAAGAATAAAATGAATAAGTCTCGTTCATATCTTCACTCGCTTGGTCTCTCTTCTCTTTTAGAGGAAAGATCGCTTTGTGGACGATAGGATGCTCTGATGATCAGGACATCCCGGAGATAGGGAAGACTTCTTTTTGGAGTTTTTAAGGAAGGAAATTGCTTGTAACAGGAAGGCTTTGTTAAATCATTTGGTTGTTGTCATTGATCATTTATGGAGTGTTCAACAAGGCCGTTATCAAATACAGGAATAGAACAATGAAAAAATCAAAGGTTTGAACCGCTCCTTATCAGTCGCTCCTCCTTTCATTTCTCCCCGATGTATCGATCATTTATTCCTAAACCAAATAAGCCAGGAAAGATGCGTCCAATCACCCAACCGTATAAGCCTAATTGAGATTATATATAGTCATGGATGCCCTTTCTTTGGTCTTGAATTTGGTATTTGAAAATCTCTTCTTTACTTTTTTTTGGGGGGTAAGTGAGAATATATTAACACACTCAAAAATCACAATATCAGTACAGGGCATACCCTTTACAACTAAGAACAACAAGCAGGGGAATCTAATCAAAGACACCCCCCAACACAAAGAACAGACCAGCAGCACTATCTGGCCCTAACAATTGCATCCGATAATCTCCATGAGCCTACGAGCCATCTGTTTTCTTGGGAAGGCTGGAACCCATGTAGGGAGTTGATCCTAGCCCTCACCCAGTACATAATCTCATAAAACACATTACTAACTCCTCTTGACCTACCCTGAAACATTCTAGCGTTTCTCTCACGCCAGATTCCTGTTGCTGCAAACATCAATTTAGCTATTAGGCTGCGCAGGGATTTACCTTTGAAACTAATGGCCATCCACTGGAGGGTTTCCTCCCAACTTCTGTTGACCCATGGTATATTGCATTTATCGCAAAGAAGCTGCCATATTCGATCAGAGAAGTGGCAAGAGAAATACAAATGGTCCAAGCTCTCCTCCATTTCACCACACAGCGCACACCTTACTGCCTGAATGATGCCATGATTGTATAAGTGGTCCTGAGTAGACAATCTTCCCCGAATGGCTAACCAAAGGATAAACGAATGCCGGGGAATAGACTTGCTGTGCCACACTAGATGATGCCAATTCACAACAGGGCTGCGAGACCGAATACCATCCCAAGCAAGCTTGATAGAGAACTTACCACTAGGAGCATTCAGCCAAATGACCCTGTCTCTAATCGCAATGTTGGGCTTTAAATCACTAGGCATGGCACTAATTATTTCCTGCCATTCAGAGGACCCACTAGGCCAGTTCCAATCACCTCCTTCTATGATTGCCCCAACTTTAGCTTCCTCTCCCAAACCAGAAGCCGAAATGAAACTGTTCCCAAACTTGCTGACAAAGGGACCAAGAGGGTGCCAATTGTCATACCAAAGAGAAGTAGAATTTCCATTTCCCACCACACATTTTATCTTGTCTCGTGCAAGGGATCTCAGTTTCAGTATTTTCCTCCACGTCCAGGAGCAGTCTCCTGGGAACTTCAACTGCCAGAAATTTCTGTCTCTGATAAGGTAGGATCTAACCCAACACGACCAGATGGACTGCTCCTCGTCTGCACATAAATGCCATAAATGTTTAAGCATTGCAGCACGGTTCCAAGATTCTACACCCCCCAATCCACCTTCCTTCTTAGGCAAGTGTTTCCCAAGCTACTTTTGCCCCTGAATTGCTTAGTTCGCTTCCCTTCCACAAGAAGGATCTAAGGATTTGTTCTTCTACTTGCTTAACCACTCCTTTGGGAAGCATAAACATTGAGGACCAGTAAACTTGAATAGCAAAGAGAACCGAATTTACCAGCTGGAGTCTGCCTGCATAGGAGAGAACCCTGCATGTCCAGCTCCTCACTCTGGTCACCATTCTCTCTACTAAGGCAGAGCAATCCGATTTCTTAAGCCTTGAGGAAATAAGAGGGACTCCAAGGTACCTGATAGGCAAAACTCCTTCCCTGTAGCCCAGAATGTCTAGCATATGCCCCTTGATGCTCTCGGCTACCCCACAGGTAAATAAGTGACTCTTGTCCGAGTTAGGAGATAGCCCAGACATGTCTCTAAAGGAGTTGAGACACTCCTTTATAAGGGAGATAGATTTCATGTCGCCTTTACAGAAAATTAGGAGGTCGTCAGCAAAACAAAGATGAGAAATCTTCATTTTTTGACACCTCCAGTGAAATTTGAACTGCCCCTCGCGTACCATACCCTCCATTAACCCTGAAAAGGCTTCCATAACCAACACAAACAAGTAAGGTGACATCGGGTCACCTTGTCTCAGTCCCCTTCCCCCAGAAAAGAAACCTTCCAATTCCCCATTTATGGAGACAGAAAACCTGGTCGTAGTAACACACTCCATAATCCACTGTACAACTTTGTTGGGGAAGCCAATGGTCCTGAGTACAGCAAGGACAAAGTCCCACCTCACCGTGTCGTAGGCCTTCATCAAGTCTACTTTAAGGGCGCAGCGGGGAGTGCCTCTATTCCTGTGGTAGTTCCTCAACAACTCCTGTGCCAACAGGATGTTATCTCCAATTCTCCTCCCACTGATGAAAGCAGTCTGGTGGAGACCTACTAGGTGGGAAAGCACATTCCTCAACCGATTAGCCAAAATCTTGGCAATACACTTATACACTGTATTGCAGCAAGATATAGGACGAAAATCCTTTAGCTTATCTGGATTGGGTATCTTAGGGATGAGGGCAATGGCTGTTGCATTCACTTCCTTCAGCATCCTTCCAGACTCAAAAAAAGATTGGATGGCTCTGATAACATCATACCCTACAATACTCCATGCCCTCTTGAAAAATAATGCATTATTTCAATCCGGACCAGGGGCCTTGTTATCCTTAAGGGAGAAAAAAGCATCCTTGATTTCTTCCTCAGAAACCTCTTTAGCTAACTCTGAACATTGAGAAGGAGTTAACCTTCTTGACATAGCCCTTCCAAGAACATCTATATCCATAGGCCTATCATGAGTAGCAACACTGAGTAACCTTTGGAAATACCCAACTATCTCCTCCTTCACCTCTCTCGGTTCATTAATCCTTGTGCCATCATCTCTACTGACAGACACTATCCTATTCCTCCCATGGTAGCTTCTCACAGCTCTGAAGAAGAATTCCGTATTTTGGTCTCCCAAATTCAACCATTGGACCCGCCTGAGGAAGCTTTCCTCTGCTCTACTCAAATCACCATACTCCTTGACAGCAGTTGCTTCATCCCTCCATAGATTAGAATCGATGACTTAAGCCTATTTCTTAGGGCGTTTAAATAGCGTGACTCTTGTTTTTGAAGCGCTGAGTTATTAAAGAAAGAATATTACCTATAGTCCCTTAGGAGGGGACGCAGACTATCATAAATTAGATTATTATTCACAGCGTCGATTTGGGAGAACTCGTCTTGGAAGGTTTTGTGCATGGTATGTAGTTGTTTCCAATTTCACTTAGATAACTCGTCAGCTGACGACGAAAGAGGGCCTAAGGATAATGAGATCGCTATCTCACAAAGTGCAGTTCTCCTTCGGCGGGAAAGCAGGTAGTTGACTCATGAGGTGAACCAACAACCGAGGAAGATGGCCGAATTCCTACAAAGCCTTTCCCGAACAAAGTGAGGTTAGCAGCTCCTAAATAGAAGCTAAAGATAGACTGACTCATGACTGTGAGAGAGAGCAACTACACCACTTAGGTCTTCGGAGGCTGACAGCCATCCTTTACTCATTAACAGCAAGGGGAATTGAAAGCGCTTCGCTACTTAAGGAAAAGAAAGCAGAGATTTTAGTACGTACGCTAGTAGGAAATTGGGTTCGAAGCTGACTTCCCCACCGACGGCTACGCGTGAGAAAATTTCTTGGCTCATCGGCAGGAAAGGTTGACTCTCACTACTCCCGATTACTCTCTTTGACTTAAGCTAGCAGGGCGATTTGACCATTATTTTCTATATCCTGAGAATTTTTGAATCTTGTTGGTAGGAAGAAGCAAGCCGCTTCCTTTCCTCGTTTTCCTCAAAAAAAGCTTCCTATCTCTCTTCAACCATTACAAGGGCTGCCTTAAGGCTTCTCAAACTTGCTAAAATCAGTTCTTTCTTCGATCCGAAACTGGACGGAGGACAGCAGCAGGAGAAGAGAGTGCGAGCGGGCAGGGACAGCAAATGAACCGGACGAGCTAGCAACCTTACTTCTGAGTTAAGTAGAAGCAATTAGATCACCAAGGCGTAAACCAACACAATAACGATTGGGAACCAACTAATATAATATACCGAAGCTTTCCCATACGACTCATTATTACAGCGCTTTATCCATCTATTACTAAATAAGAAGAAACCACACTAGAGGAATCAAGGAAGCATCGTTTTGTAATCTTGACCAGAAGCTTTCTCGATCGAAGGCACTACAAGTCAACTAGCTTCAAATCGCCCCGGACGTTCAGTGATCGAGATTCTCCATCGCTCTTTTGAGTGGGGAGGAAGAGTGCGGGAAGGGAGCGAGACCCAGCCAACACTACTGTGTCGTACTTCCCCCGTATCAAGTTGAATAAATGAATGCAGCCGAGATAATGGAAAGTCACCTTTTCAATTGAGAGTGACCTTTTCAGTCTCTTCTGTTCCTAAAGGTGTGATCAGAGTCACTCAAGGATGCATTCCACCTCATTGGGTTGATATTCACCTTATCGGTCTCTTTCATCTCCTAGAGGTAGATTCAGAGTCTATAAGGTATGCATTCCACCTTTAAGGTCCCTTTCGTCTAGTGGTTAGGACATCGTCTTTTCATGTCGAAGACACGGGTTCGATTCCCGTAGGGGATAGTTGAGTAATTAGCCCAGTCCCAGGGGGAGCACACGCACCTCACATGCATATCCATATATCCGATTGATAAAGAAATGGATATCATCCACATCCCCGTATATGCCTTGCTTCCACATCTTCTTCCGTCCGAGGCCAGTAAGACAAGATTGTCAACAATGCCAGCATTCGTTCAATTCCCGGATGTCCAGCCCGTTGAGGGTCATGTGTCTCCCTCCAAAAATCTTGCCGCAGTCCCCCACCACAAGGAAGACGCAAGGTCTGGGCATCTCAGGCATACAGCAATCCATCATCCAACCAATATCTGCGCACCAGCCCTGTCCTTGACCTTACTACGAATCCCGTGCACGAGTAGAGGTTGCTTTGCTTACTGAATAATCAGTGGCTTATATTCTTTCTTTCATTAGACTAGAACAAGTGAATCTGGATAACAAAGGATGGCACCTGGATGATAGAAGTTTTTCTCAAACTCCCTGATGTGCTTTCAACTACGCTCCGCTCCCTTTCTTGTATAGCAATGTTCCGCATAAGTCCTTTTTCTGCGGAAGAGGAAGCTTGCACATCTACCACTTCTTTCCATTGTGATTGACTTCCTTAGTGAATGCGCCGATCAGGGCTATCACTAGTGCCACGGGCTGGGTCTGTCTAGAGTATCAGCATTAAGTGGAGGATGCCTGGGTCGTGTACCCTTTTCTAAGAATCTATAGTGACCCGGCCCCCTAGTAGGTGGAAAAATGAAGCCGAAGGAGGGCGGAATGGGGAGTAAGAGCGAGAATAGCATGAATGAAAGCCAAGCAAGTACTATCCACTGACTTCGAAGACAAGAATGGGCGGACCGACAAAAAACCTTTGATGCGGTATTTCACAGCTATGAAGCCAAGGGCGGGGACAACTATGGATGAGAAAGGCAGAGATCTCTAACCGCTACGGGAGGAAGCGAAAGACCCAGCCACGTATTCGTGTTTTGCCGGCAGTTTCTTTCTGATGTCCGCACTAGATCCTTGTGTTGCAAGTGAAAGTACCCGACCAGCCTGGTAGTGACTAAACGAAAGGAAGGGAAGAATGCTAGTGAGTAGGTATCTGATTAGTAGGTTGCTTGCTTCCTGAAGACAATTACTGACAAGATTCAATATAACCATCCGCCCTTCTTGCATACCCAAGCGCTCCTCCCACTGAGCCATTTTCCAAGAAAAAGGGAAAAAAAAGGGTAAACTATAGCAAATCGTTAACAAGTCACTCTCTCGTCAATCATCTCTTCGCTTCCTCCGCCTCTCCAAAGAATAGAATTATGGTGAAGATTTGATGAAAGATGCATCTAAAAAAATTATCAGTACTACATTTGATAAGGTATGGAAAGAACATTTACATAATTTGGATTACTTAAGGCAAGGCATTTATCCTTGCGAGCTTATCTTATGGTCAAAAGATCCATTAAATGAATACGAACGTGAAGCGTTTACACTTTTTGAGCAAATGCTAGATCGTCTTAGAGAATTAGATGTTCAAAGATTATGTTATTTACATATCGATATGGAACATGTAAATCGTCAATCAGTGATGATAGCTAATAAAGAATTGCATGCAAGAAATGCATGCTAGTCGAGAATCTCCTGCTTTTAAGAAAGATAATGCAAGTATATTGTGCCGTTGTTGCTTGTTACTTACTATTTATGATTCGCTCATTTCTAGCGCAAAATCCAAATGTTTGTGTCACTTATTGCGTGTCTCTGATTTATAGGTTCCTGACTGCAACCGCCTGGGCACAAAGACCGTGTGCTCTTTGTCAATCCCACTTTCCCGCTTTATCAACCCTACAATAGTCTATGAAGGTCCCTGTCTGAATGAGCAGTTCATAGGGTACTTCGGAGTGAACGGTGCGCTCTCGCTCTTTTGATACACAAAGGTGCGCTCTCACTTTCTCCCTGGGACAAAGCAGTGCGCTCACTCACTGACTGCTTGTTGTCCTGATAGGGTAGCTTCTTCGCAGATTTCCCCTGTCCGAAGTAGATTGGCAATACCAATAAATCTCACCGAACAAACTCCTTGTCAAAGCCGTGAAGCCATGCGTCTTCGACCAACCAGGACCTGCCTATAGCGTTTGGGTGGCGACCTACTAGCGTAGTAACAGAAAGGCATCGACGTGGGCACTGATACTTGTGTTCCATTACTAAGAAAGGGATTGTCGTTATCTAAGTCATTCCCATTGGCAGGAGGCACGCCAACATCTCTACAAATTCGTCGAGGAGAGTTTTTCACTAAACTTGAAGGAAAAAAGATTGATTCATCGCCCGGAAAAGAAGAGAAAAGAGCCCTTCTCTTTCTAGCCATTCCGTTACGAGACTTCTCAACCGCCTTGACAGCACCAAGTTGACTTGCCGCTCGACCCAATCTTGCGATTTCCGATGATGAAACCAAGAAGGACTAGACTGATTCGACTGCTCTCACTGGCTCAGCTGCTCGATAGGAATAGGAAACCGTTCCAACCACTTCCACTTATGCGGGACATTCACTCTCAAAAGCATGATCGTCACTCTAACTCGCGCCAAATGCCTCTCATAGGGAAAGCTAGTTCCCTCCACTATTCCACCTACCTAATCCCGGTTCACTAGGGGATGATCCAGCCATCGTGTGCCCGGTTTTTTGTCTTGATTTCCACCACGAAAAAAGAAGGAAAAATTCCGGATAAAAAAAGGATTAACGAACAGGAGCAATTCCCCCAGAAAGGGTAGAACCTTAGTTACCCGCAGGTCATAAGCTGGTAACCAGTGGAAGAGCAAGAACTGAAGGCTTACGAACTACTGAAGTGAACCTAAAGCACCAGCAAAGGAAAGTGATTCTCAAGTTCTTCCCGCAACGAAGAGCATTGCTTAACCGTAGTAAGAACTAGATTATTCATCCAACTAAGACCGATTTCACTTTCACTTATACACGAAGGAAATGGGAACTAGGCTTCAAAGGCAGACTGGACAGGAAGTCGAGCTAGCTAACCTTTCGAGAGGAAGGAAATACCTACACCTAAGGACTTGCTTTTCGGAAGTAATCCAACAGGTGTCATCAATAGAATAGATTATGAAACAATTTATACGGATGGATTTGATTACAACGGAAAGTAGTTCTGTTAACAACGGGGCTGTAGTTCCCTACACTTCTTGAAGCTCCTCTACCTATGGTCGAGCTGGCTGATTGAAAGAAGAAGGGCCAAGTAAACAAGCACCGGATGCGCGCACTAGCTAGAAGGCCCCTTTCGGCACGCCCTTCGTCCAATAGTCCTATTGTCAGGCTTTCGTAAGTTCCTTTCGGGCTATGATCTCATGAACCTGTGCCCTCATCGAGAGAAGACTTTCCAAGGGGTGATTTCCGATAAGCCTTTGTTTAAGCGGGCTTTCCTCCTCATCCCCGAAGTAAGCACACTTTCCCAAGCTTGAAGCAGGAATAGGAAGCCCATATAAGGGCTCTGGCTAGAAGGCCAGGCCTAAGTTCCATTGTCCCATGCATTAGCCACAAGGCACCCGAAAGAGTCTTTCATCCACTGTCCGCTAATAGAAAAAGTACTTGCTTGACGCGCCCAGTCATATACCAGTAGCAGTAGTAGGACCTGCACCATAAGCTAGGGGAAATCAGCCAGGAGCTCTTATATATATATTTAGGATCTTTAACTGCTTTCACTGGTTTACTAGTAAAAATTCAGGTTCTAGTTCGATGTCCCAATGCTTCAAAGGAGAGGAGGAGAAAGGGCTTTTTTTCATCTTTAAAGTTCAGATTTCAAAGTGCAAGTTAATAGTGAGCTTTCAAGTTTACAGTTCGCTTCCCTTTCGCTTGAAGCTACGGGCTAAGGTAGCTCCCCTACTTCTTTATCCAGGCGTTTTGCTTGGCTTGCTCAGTCACCTCTGCTACATGCGTACTACTTTCTTTCCTTTCTGCTAGACTCAAAGAATGGTTCCAACCCGCGGAAGCTGATTCGTTTGCTTGTTCTGTTCCGCCTGGCTAGTTGGCTTTCTTCTGGCTTACGTAGTTTGCGCAGTTACGTTCCTTCAGTGGTCCGGACCTGGCCTTTAACCGCCTCTCTGATTGGAATTGAGGGCTGGCCTCTTTGACTTCTGATCGCTGGTCAATGAAAACCCTAGATCCCCCACTAAATCCTCCAACGGTGAGACTGAGTGTCTTACTTTATCTTAAGACGACAGAGGTACGTAGAGGTCCCTCAATTCAACTATCTCTTAATACTTTTTCTGGGTGACCAAGACATAGACTAAGATTCCTTTGTATCCGGGCGCTTACCTCGCTTGTTAGGGATCGATGCTTCGCCTCATCCGTGCTCCTTGACTCTTCAATAGATTCATCTTAACTTAAGAAAAGTGGTACTTTCTGTTTGCCTGACCGTCTTTTCTCAGCGGATCAGCCACATACTCCGAAGTCACGTTAATGACGGGAACTTAGCTATCTTTTGGTCAGGTTTTCTGGGGGTTGGTTCCTCTACTAGAATAGGTTCCGAACGCCTCACTTCTCACTTCTCTGACTTTCGGTGCTTATCTTCAATCATAAGATGGTCACCCGCCCTAAGCAACATCGGTTCACCATAGATATCTCAAGAACTTCTCTTCTTGACTAGGAGAGCGCTCTTCCTTCTCAAAGATTTCTTCACTTCTCCCAGCGCTGCTCAAGAATCATTCTTGTACCTACTATTCTTTCTATTCTTTCCGAACCTGGGGCTTCGCTTGCTCGCCCACTTATCCATGCGTTCTTTGGTAGGCAGCATAGCATCTTTTGGTTTTCCACTTCCAAGAAAGACTCAAGTGAATTAACCATTCGCTTACTCTTGTAGACCGCTCTCCTCGCTTTTATTGTTATTATAAATCTTTCTGACTTGGGTAGCCGGATCTTGATAATTAGAATGGGCAAAGCTCTCCCTTCCTTTGGTGATGAAGTTGGGCCGTCTTTCTTATGTCAATTCTGGGTCAACCATATTCCCATCCTCGGCTTTCAGCCTCAGAGACTTTCCAACCTTTTCGGCAGGAAGGATCACTACAACTTTACTCAGGTCGGGCGCTACCCAATGATCAAGTACCGGTTACAGTACAGGATACCAAAACTCATTCACGACTCCTCCATCGAAATAAATGAGATTATTGAGCTCTTTTATTTGATTTTATAGTGGCGTTCCCCCTTATCAAAAAGATTTAATTAAAATCATGGAATTCTCTCCCGGAACTAACGACTCTGTTAGAAAAAAAAATGACAAACTTTTACACGAATTTTCAAGTGGATGAGATCGGTCGGGTGGTCTCAGTTGGAGACGGGATTGCACGCTAATACTTAGTACTCAATCTGACTTTCATAGAACAGTAGCGAAAGTCCTCTGAAGCGGTTGAGGGGCAGCTTTCCGAAAGGACCTAGGGGGGAGGAAGGACTGGAGGGGGCCCCGGTTGTTAGAGTAACTGGCCAATAAGGTTAGCGAGGTTCCTGCTATGGTGAAGTGAAAGATCTCTCACTATAGTGGGAAGAAGGCAGGTGGGAGCGAGCGGAGCGAGAGCAAAGCAAGCTCTAGTGGTGGGCTGTCTTCCTGGTCCCATTTCAGTCTTTTTCATCGACATAGTCAGAAGCAATGGATGTTGCAAACACACAAGCGAAAGACTTGTAGCGAGTAAGATAAGGCCTAATCCTAAGATCCGAATCTCTATCTCTGATTGACTAAGATTCCTTAACGGAGTCTTTCTGCCAGCAATCCAGTTAGTTCCTTTATTTGAGTTGTATCCCTTTTCGCTGTAGTGCTTGAAGCTGTGAGCCAGTCTGATAGTTACCTTGCCTTATAAGATATTCCTTTGAAAAAGAAAGAGAAAGCTAGCGTAGAAGTTTTCTATCACAGTTATCCGTATTCTTTTCATTTCGGCCAAGCCAGTAATAGAAGACATCGACGGTAAGACCAGCAAGTCTAGCAGCAGAACAGCTAAGACATTCTTTTCTTGTTTGTCCTTCCAAAAAGAAACTATAAGTCCCTTGAACCGCTCGATAGACCTACTTTCTTCCTTCCTGTCCCGCTACCTTCTAATTCAACTATCCACTATATCTGTCTGTTCTTAATATATCTTAGTTATTCTTGGTTGCTTCCTCAAGCTACTCTTCTTCCTCTCCTATCTTTATCGATTAGGGCTCACCTCCTCGGATTACCAACTCGATAGTAGGGCGAGTGGGCTCTCACCTCCAAAGGACCCTTGCCTCCTGACCTTCCGTTGTTCTTGAATCTCTTGGCTCGGTATGCTTCTTTTGCAATTCCGGTTCGGTTGAGGTAGTTGCTTCCCCCTTACTATATAGGGCTTTTGGGCATTTAAAAAAAGCAAGTCTCTTTAGCTCCTCTATAGGTTAGGTTTAGTTAGAGGAGATTCGAATTTAATGATTTTATTACTGACTAAGGGAGCCTAGCTTTTCGAAAGATAATCCAAATAGGTCAGGTAGCGACAACTGACGGATTATTCAATAAAGGGAAGACTATAGGCGCAGAGGGTTCCGGCTCTACTTTTTTAGGGTAGCAATAATTCACTTAAAGCGAACGGGAGAGGGATAAGGTGCTTTAGGACTTTATGAGGGCGCCTGCCTCAAGGATAAGTCCCAAGATGAGAGAATTTCTTGCTTGTTCAAGTCAGCCGGTGATAGCTGAGTGGAGCTGCTCCCAAGGCCCTCGAGGTGTCATCAATATTGAGTTCTTCCATGAATGGCAAAGAAGTGAGACAAGAAGACCCAAAGACAAGAGCTCGACCAAGCGTCTTTAAAGGTTGTTTACTAACTCGACCAAGAGGAGAGGAGGGAGGCTCGGCTCGCAAGGCTAAGGCTCATAATCTTGAGGTCACGGGTTCGTTATAAGAGAGATGCGAGCGCTTAATAGAAAGAAGACTGGACTTTTATAGGTATAGATTAAGCTTCTTTCGCTGCACGGAAATGGTCTTGTTCGGTAACTAAAGCACTAGCGCATTACACCTGTCTTCTATAACACCAAAAAAGAAGGTAGAGCATGAGTGATATTAAGTCGCTATGTCTTACTCATGACTAGCTGCACTACTAGTTTCGATGCTTCTACTACAGAAAGCGAGAATAGCTTGTTTGTCAACATTGATTACACATCTTCCGTGCATGCCTCTTTGTGAGTGTCGAGAACAGAGCCCTCTATACATCAAATGCGAGAAGCACACCGGAAACATCACTGGGATTGATCTCTCTTGCCGCACTTAAGATCAAATGCAAACCAACAGAACAACTAGCTGCTGCGCTGCACTATGTTACCTCGTTAGCGGAGCACCGTGGCTTGTTGCTGCACATTAATGCGCTAATTCTATGCCCATAATCACCACCATAGAGAGGCAAAAAGCGAAGCAAGCTATTCTCTCAGTTAGATAGAGCGAGAAGCAAGAACAGCGGGATGAGAGGTGCAAAGCAGCTCGACCAACTGCTTCGGGTAACCGGTGGAAAGACTCGAACAAAGACATCCCGATAACGAGAGAGAGATGATACAAAGAAAGAAAGGTGGTGCCAGAGTGAAAGGTTCCCAACCAAACTCTCTTCAATATAGCTAGGTCTGTCAGTTGATGTTATGTTACGCAGAGCCAGAAGGCATGAAACAAGAAAGCGTAGCGGGATAGCAGGAAAAGCAAGCCCAAAGGAACCTTAATGACCAATCACCACTAACGGACAGACCCGAAGCTTATGAGAACGTAGTGACCCGGAAAGATGAATAGAACCGAACTAGCAACAAGAATGGCCAATGGGAGTTTTTGAAGAGAACCCCTGATTCCGAAGATGACAAAGAAAGCGTTGATTTGGGATCTTATTTCAATTGTATCAGTCATTACATGCAAACGGTATATGTGACATGAGAAAGTATCCTCAATCAATCTAATCTACGAGGTAATGTGTTACGGTGTCACTACTTCTAGAATCTAGAGGTAGGCAAGATGGTACTGAGTAGAAAGAAACAACTTCATGGTTCATCAAATATGATTCATATTTGGTATTGGGCTTGGAGTAGCTCTGTCTATGAAAACCAGTATCTAGTGTGGCCGTTGGAGATTTTGTAAGTCTTTCCTTTTATCAAATAGGGCTGACTCGCAGCAAGTGCAATTGATGGTTCTTAACCCAGCCCGACTTTTGAAATGTTTAAATCTATCTCCTCCTCGCTATGCTCGGCTCACTCAATTCCTTACAGTCGACTAGCTGTGTGCTCTTCAATCCAGCCATTCCTGCCATTGAAGAAGACTGAGACTTGAGGCAAAAAACCCCCGTTTATGACCCGCTTTTGGAAGTATAGCAAGTGTGCCGGAAGTGAGAAAGGCTGCTCGATTGCAAGAAAGAAAGCTGCTAAAGCAGTAAGATCTATTGTATATGATGTAATGGATGGTCGGGCTCAACAGCACCTCTTCACCCCTCTAGGTCGTGGCCGAAAGGTCATACAGTCGAGTTACTTCGAAACCTCTCGTTGGCTGAATGAAGCCCTTTTTACCATGTTCAGCAGAGCAGAGTACCGTGGAGGGATTAGCCGCATTCCTCTTCATCACGCTAACAGCCTAAACTCTTCCTACCTTTGAATCATTCCTATGGTGTAGCTACCCCTCTTTGATCCAATCCAAAATTCAAAAAAGAAGAGAGTCAAAGAACCTACTTCTCTTAACCAGAAATGCGATTGGGAATGAGTGACTTCAGGTGCAGCCAATCAAAGGAAGAAAGAGCAATGTGGCAAAACAAGTAATGCCATCTAACTCGACTGTATAGAAGAGCAACTGACAGCCTAGTTCTATTTCTGAGTGATAGCTGGTATCGAAGGTCAAGTTTTCCCACAAGAGAGCACCGTGGAATCCACCTTCCCACATATGATTTTTCTCATTAAGCCCATCTTAGGTCCCGAGCAAGGGGAAGTGGAGTGACGAGAGATGGCCCATATGATGTTTCCAAACACCTGCACTTAAGTCCTCGGCTTCCATTCCATTAGTCGATTAAGCCAGCTCGTTTGGCAGTTAGGCGGGCAGTGTATTAGTAGTTGTAGTGGCCAAGAGAGAGCGATTCTCGGTAGTAGTGTTCTTTTCAAACCCATGTATGTATAAAGTATTCCCAAGCAACTAAGTGCAGAGGAACGCGAGGTAGTGAAGAAGGCGAAGGTAGACCCACAGCGCCCTTCAGACCTTGATGCCTGCGTCTCTTACTTAGTTTCTTAAACCTTAGTAATTCAACATGGGACTAGGCTTGCTGGCGACAAGACTTGGATGAGCGGCCGGATGAAACCCTTGGTAGTAGTGTGCTTGTGGGGGGCACGTAGAGGATAGATTGTAGTTGGGCGGGATAGCAGCTCTCGAGTAGTACCTCTAGATTGGATCTTCTCTTGAATGCGTTTGGGATTAGAGACCCCAGTCCTCGACCTCTTGGGGCATACGGCTTGTCTTCGCATCTGCACGATAACTTCTCGGAAGAAGGGGTACTTGCTTAGGAGGCATTAACGGGTCTTATTTTCAGCACCTTACGTGCTACGGGTGATAGCCTTTTCTTGTGTAGATGCCAAACCTCTGAAACTTTTTCTCGGGAATAGCCAGCCCGCCTACGAAGGACAGACAGGACACAGGAGTTGGACCCGCAAGAGCAGCACACATTTGCCCTTAGACCTTAGCTATACAGCTGTCCTTCGACTCTATTGTATGGAAGCTGGGTTCACCGAACCTAGACCCGAAATCACTTACATAAATGAATCTAATCTCTGACTTATGGCTTGGCTCGAGCAAGTACCCTTCTTTTCTAGTCTGCAGAATAGAAACCATATGGATTCGATTCTGTGTATTAGTGATAGTAGATTTGGATCTATCTTTCGTGAAAGGGGAAACGCAGTGGTAAAGAAGCATATCCGCTGTGAACAAGATGACTTTGATTTGCTCTTTGTTCCTACCACTAGGTAGTGCCGTTCTTCTCTACTGCTCGAGACCCATAGTTGGAAACATCTATTCATGGAGATCATTATAGGAAAATCCCCAATTGGAAAAATTTATATAGGTAGAGCCTTTCATCCATCCCCGAAAGAAAGCACTTGAGGGAAGTGGATTTAGTCTTTCGATCGCTACTCCATGGCAATCAGTCCTCTCTTCGAAGACTAAAACTTCTGATAGTGATAGATAGAAAGGCTGGGCGGAATCCCTTTTGGGATTGGAACCGTGAGCCCGGGCGGTACAGCTAACTCGATCTTTCCCTCATACGGATCGATTCAAGAAAGGTGACAGCGCTTCATCCCAGGTGCAAAAGCGGCTTCTCTATCTTCAACTAGTAGAGTGGCTAGCGAACAGGTGCTCTCTCTTTTGCTAGGAGAGTGGATAGCGAGACCTGGTTAGCGAACTTGTTATAGCACTCTCAATATGGAAGTGAGTCAATGGCAGCAACTATAGTGAAAGGGCGAGGTTCAAACGAGGAAAGAAAGGGGGAGGAAATAACTCGTATCGGGGGAGTAGTAGGAGACAGACCCACTGAGCTTTTGTAGGAGAAAGCAGACCGAGTTTCAGACCTAGGGTAGGAGTCCTAATTTATTGACCTTGAAGTTTCGGCAAAGAAGTAAGCACGAAATTCATAGAAGGAGGAAATGGAATCCTATCACAATCGGAAGATTTAAATAGGCATAATAGCCGCCCCGTCTACCCGCTATTGGAATAGGCCACACGTCTTAGTCACCTTCTTCAGTGAAGGAAGAAGCCCGCCAGCTTACTATACTAAGGGAAGAGGGTGTTATTTAACAGTGGTAGGGGAAGTCGTCCCGAAGCGCAACCAGACTCTTGTTCTTCCTCTTCAGCGGCCAAAGCATTAATAAGTTGTTTTATTTTAGTTTTTAGTTGACTTCCTGGACGCCCACGCAGCGGGGATATGGGGGTAAACAGGGGGGCAGACAAAGCAAGAGGGGGTAAATCCGCTAAGTCCAGCTAGTCCAGTCAAGCAAGTCTAAGCAATTCTGCAGTAACTTCACTTGCTCCGAAGTGACATATAAAATAGTAATAGAATGGATCCCAAATAGCTTTTGACAGCAGACGATTTGGACCTTCGAGATAATACCAAACGATTTCCCACTACCAGACGATTGGGGATTGAGATGGGGTACCAATGCCTTCTCCTCTTACGGAGGTTGAAACCACTGAAGACTGTGAAACTCGTTCTTATGTTGGCTTTTCTGTCTATTGCCTTCAATGGCTTAGTCAGTCCGTGTGCTTTCTACCTATTTCTTCTCCATAAACAATGTTCATTGCCTTTTGATGTCCATTGCCACTACTATACCCACCAGGCTCATTGGTCCAGTGATGAACAACTTCTCTTTAAATAATTGATTTATCCGTGAAACTCGTTTAGGCGCAATAAGGGAATTCATTCTTCCAGGCGGCCTTGTGAGAAAGTCACCGGATTTCCAAGATCTTCAAGAGGTTCCAGTAAAGGGAATTGATTATTGACCAACACAGAGGGATTAGCCCCAATTCAAGATTCAGGATAATGTGACTGAGGAAACCACTATTGCAGCTTTCAATGAGGCCATTCGGGATGACCTTGAAATAGAAGTACTTAGAGCTGAGCCGCACACTTTTGATCAAGCCATTGCTACTGCCCATAAACAGGAAAATCTTAATGTCAAGCTTGGACTGAACACTTTTAAGGGTTGCAAACTCCCAAACCCTAGCCAGAACACTACTTCCAAGAACCTTGTCAATCTTGTCAACCTAACCATTGCTACTGTTAACACCCAAAGATAACCTAAGAGACTGAATCCTCAAGCTCCGATACCTAATCCTCAGAATGTGCAAAATCCACCTCATAATGACAAAGGTAACTAGGGGGGTACAGGCCATTGTGAATACTGTACACCTGCCACCTCAGCAGCCAAACCTAGTCTGTCGACTTGATGATTTTCAAAGTACGAAGGACTTCTACATAAATTATAGGGAACCTTATGTAAATGGTGAGATGTACCAACCACACAATCCTCCGGTTGATTATCCTAGATATAACCAAACCCATACTATCCCTAGACACAACCAAAATCTTTGGTGCCCCATCCGCCTAATTAGGGGACATGACTTGGACTCTTGCAAAATATGAAAAGAAAAATAGTTGGCTGAAGATGACACCTCTCCCTAGTTGCCTATTCACCCAGACAACCAACACTTAGGCATTTACAGGGAACCTTTCCCTAACCATAGTCGTGACAACCCTAGAATCAACTCAAACCTTTCGACCAACTATGCCCAAGCTAAGTCAGTTGAGAGATCAAGATCCAATAGCCTCAACTCAGGCCCAAACCCATTAGAGAATGCCACGTAGAGAACCATCGGCCACATAAACTTCTATATTCCACCCGATGAGACTAATGCTGTCACTCGAAACCAAGCTGCTCAAACTAATGCTAGCTAGGCTGTGAACTTTTAAGGGGTAGATAGCAATCCAAGCCTTATACCCTCAACCAATAGAAATGCTGCAAATAACTTGAGAAGTGCCTAGAGAGTTCCTACGAAAAGATACTACATCATCATCGATAAGCTGAGCTCCACCCGCATAAGCATTTCCATGTTAGAGCTGCTTAAAACTTTGCTTGTGCGTAGGGATGCTTTTGTGAGAGAAGTGCTACTCCCGGTTTGGATCAAAAGAATATACTGCTGAACCTATTGACTGACTACTTTATGCAACTACTCGCTATAAAGCCTTAAAGCTAGCTCTCACTAACAAAGCCAGTGAAATCTCTATTAGCCCATAGGGTATACTCTCAACCATTACTTGCCCTTTACTAGATTGTCTTAAACTTGTCTTATTGCTGCTTTGTCTTAGTGCTTTACTTGCCTTCTTAATTGTCTCTTAATAACAAAAAAGGAAAGAAGAAGCTGCTAGTACCAGCAATTCTTCAATGTTTGTATTAGTTAGAATGCAAGTATCCGCAGTTTCAATGGTAGAATGTCAGTGAAATGCCATAAGGGTAAATACCAGTCTTAGCAGTTTGAAATGCTTAACATCAGCTAGTTGCTCTAGTGCCAATATAAGAAGTTCTTCAATGAGCTTTAGCTCGAATACCAACATCAGCTCTCTTGCAGACCCTGCTTGCAAATAGAGAGAAAACTTATTAGTTAGAGCTAGCAGCAGAGGCTAGAGCAGCATATGATCCATCAGTGGCAGAGCCAGATGCAGTAGTTCCTATGGTTTACCCTGAACAAGTAGTTTCAGCAACAGTAGACCCAGCATTTAGAGAGCGATACCACCCTGCAAAGGCATGGGGAAAGCTATAGGCATCAGCAGAAAGGCAAGCAAAGGCGTAGGTAGCCAAATGGTCTAGTCCCTGCCAGAGAACAACTGCAGCTGAGACGAGAGCTGACAAGTGGAGGACGATGCTATAAAGATCTCCTTACCTTATTCCTCACCGACAATGCTCTCTTGTGGTGTGGTGGCGTCGGCGAAGTGGAGAAATTGAACAAGGTACGTTCACCTTGGGATGAAAGAAAGATATTAAGATGCCCTGAAAATGCCCGATACGAAGCTAAGGAAAAATTACGTTGCCCGAGCCTGCCTGCCTCCTTCAAACCTTCCTTCATTCAATGCTTGACAGCTTTCTTCATGCGTTCAAGGCGTGACACGTCCATTAAAAACAAAAACCCGAATCGGCGAATTGACTAAGTCAAAATACTCTTATTGTACTTCTATCAGCTCTAGGACGAGGGACTTTCTAAGCCTAAAAGGCGCTAGACGGCACTGTTGACGGCTTATTTTCTTTCAATAGGAACTCCTCGATACAAGTATACTTATGCATTTGAGTCTGTTCAGTCGTGCCTATCCCCGAGAGTCACTCCTTCACTCACTTTATTTCCTTATTTGTGTGATTATGTGACACGTCTATCTTTGAAACTATTTCCATCAGCTAAAAGACTAAGGATAAAGGTGGGGTGTAACTAAACCGGCTCGGTTCTGAGAGTACTATGACCCCGACTCTGTTTATCTATCCCTTTCCCGACTCAGTTAAGGAGGATCGCTAACCCAACTCTTTGAATCTCTGACTAAGCCTGTTCCCCGAGTACCGCTTGCTAACTACACGGCTAACGGAACTTGGTAACCGTTTCCTGCTCTATCTCACCACCCCCTATCCCTACAGGGTTTGATAAACTTTTTAGATTTCACTCTTGCCTTTGGTTTATGCTTTCTAGTTCAGAGATCCATTTCTTTATCATACGAGATTTAGTAAGGCTAGGTTCAATAGAGACAATCCTTTTATTCATAGTAGCTGTCCAACGGGAAAACTCAATCAATCAAGCAAGTAAGCCAAGCAAGATTGTATCAGGAGTAGTAGCAGTAGGAGTGGGAGATTGAAAGCTAGCTCCTGACTCGAGGGGAGAAGGAATATTATATGAAAGAAATAGTCTTAGTACACCCGAAGGAAGAGGGAAAGCTCTCTTTTCTACGCTACTTTCTTTCTTCTCCTACGAGATTTCTAGTTAGAGAGAAAGATCCTTCCATGGCCAGAGACAGGAGACAGGCATTCCCACTTTCACTCGAGCAGCGGATATGAGACCAGTAAGAGCGGATTCAAGACTTTCAACCTTCAGCTTGGCACCTTTGCTTCGTACTCACACTCGCACTGACCGATAGTATGAATAAGAAAGATTAACTAGCCATAGGCTATCCTAAGAACGATCTCTATAATAAGGAGTACCCTCACTCACAGGGGATTCGATAAGAGGCTATTCGTTCACATCCCATTCGATAGCACTTGCAAGAGACTGGATGAATGACTGAACGAAGGCACAGGCACACTGAACCTTGAAAGCGGATTGGTACTGGACAACTAGGACATCTAATGCACTGATAGCAAGCAACCTGAAAGCTTCATCTTCCAAGCAAGCTCAGGACTTTCCCTTAAGTACGAGCGAGAAAGCCAACCCACAAGAAGCAAGGCCCTATAAAGTGAGAAGGGCAGAGGAGCAATAATCCCTTGAGTCCCAGAAGGCTAATCAAGGCAGGAAGCTATGGGCTTTGGCTTTGGTCCATAGAAAAGAATGCTACGGCGGGAGAGAAAAGCATAGCCCTCCTCCTTTGTT
>ERZ825896.1685-NODE-1685-length-23755-cov-4.123924_pt1 | contig 23755 bp, 18 predicted proteins | sample MGYA00519858_ERZ825896 | MGnify/ENA primary metagenome ERZ825896 (study PRJEB31778, sample SAMEA3449214) | human gut metagenome | biome: human gut; feature: human-associated habitat; material: faeces | place: United Kingdom | collected 2010/2012 ...
TGAATTTTTACCGCGGTGATTCTTTATTTTCCCGATATCTTCTCAAAAATGTTGACTGACTGACTCCAAGCTTTTCGGCCGCTTCTTTACGGCTGATTTTTTTTATTGCATAATCGAGGAATATCTCCTGTGCAGCAAGTTTATCTATTCTGGCTTTTTTACGCCCTTTGTAATTTCCTTTCTTTGCAGATGCGGCAATCCCATCACTTCTTCGTGAATCAAGGAATTTTCGTTCTGTGCTATACAGTACCATCAGTAAATCAAAATATTGTTTCCGGTTTTTATCGTCAATCACAAATGTCGGAGATGTGACGGTATCACCATAACAGATTACTTCGAGAATTTTACGGCATATTACCGCACTCCTGTCTCCAAGCATACGAACAGACTCAACTTTTATCGAATTCACAACCACCACTTCAAGTGGTGGTTTGTGTTAGCCCTCATAAGGGCTATATTACTGCTCGCCCAAAAGGGCGGTATCGCAAGCTTTGTCACTGGTCCGCTATAAAGCGGTACTCTTGGAATCTTCTTTTCTTGATTCCTCAGCCTGCTCTCTTATATATTTCTGCACTGCTTCATCTGTAATATTACCAACTGTCTCTACATAATATCCTCTCGCCCAAAATGCTTTATCCCATTTACTTTGCAATTCTGGATGTCTATCATAAAGCATTAATGTACTTTTCCCTTTTAAGTATCCCATAAAATTTGCAATACTAATTTTAGGTGGAATAGCTACACTTAAATGTATATGATCCACGCAAACTGCTCCTACTATATTATCCACATCTTTGTATTTACATAACGTGCTTATTATTTCTCTCACATCATTTCTCACTCTTCCATACAAAATTTTCTTTCTGTATTTCGGAATAAATACAATGTGATATTGGCATTTCCATTTTGTGTGTGATAAACTTTTATTGTCCATATGGACCACCTCCTGTGATTAAGTTTGGCTTACGACACCATTCTTAATATATCACAGGAGGTTTTTTATTGATATCCTCACCGCTTTCAGCTATTCCATTCTCCCCAGCATAGCTGGGGGATTAGACTTTTCATTTACATCCCTTTTCCCAATACTAAGTTTACATAGAATACTTATTTGGATTTAATAACCTTATTTTCTGAATCACAAAATCAATCATCTCTTCTTTAATGTCATACATTAATTTGACTCCATTCCCCTCAAATTCCTGGTTATTAATCCGCTTTTCTATACTTTGATACATGGTACGAAAATACTCTGTCGCAATATTAAATTTGCTCATTCCTAAATTTACAGCTTCTTTCATCTGTTCTTCTGGAATATCAGAACATCCATGTAGTACCAAAGGAATATTTACCTTTTTTCGTATAGCATAAATTCTTTCTAAATCTAAATTCGGTGTTTTCACATACGGACCATGAGCATTTCCAACAGCAATAGCAAGTGAATCACAACCCGTCTGTTCCACAAATCTTACTGCATCTTCTACTTTAGTATAATAGTTCGTATTATCAATTGCGTCAATGCTATCTCCATTTCCAACATGCCCTAGCTCTGCTTCAACGTCAACTCCAAACACCTTAGCCACACGCACCACATTTTTAGTTAGTTCTACATTTTCTTGGAAAGATTTCGTTGAACCATCTATCATAACTGAAGGAAATCCATCCCGAATCCCTCCTACTGCAATTTCATATGTTACAGAATGATCCAGATGTACTCCAACAGGAATAGATGCTTTTTCTGCCATATCGCAGGCTGCAAAAGCCAAATGCTTTAAATCTGTGTAGTCTGAAAATCCGGGATAAAACTGAACAATTATGGGAACTCTTTCTCTTTCTGCTGCTTCTATAACATATTTAACAGTTTCAATATTTAAAGTATTAATTGCAGCAACACCAAACTTATTTTCTGTTGCATATGTTAAAATATCTTTTACTTTTGCTTTAGGCATATTCTTCCCTCCTACAATGCACACTCTTCAATTTTACTATCTAAAATTTTCATTTCCTCTTCTGTTAATTTCCAGTCGAATGTCTTACAGTTTTCATCAGCATGCTCAATACTTCTAACGCCTACTAAAGCTGTACCTACATATTCTTTCTGGGTACTCCAATTTAATGCAACCTGTCCCACTGGTACATTATGACCATCTGCAATACTATCCATTACTTTTAGCAATTCCATAATTTTTGAAAATTTGGGTTCTTTATAAACATCATAAAAGTTTAAACGCAAATCATTTTTTTCAAAAGAAGGCACACTTCTTATTTTTCCAGAAAGAATGCCTGCTCCCATAGAACCATATGTCATAGAATCAATTCCTCTATCATATCCCCAAGACATCAAATCTTCAAACCCTCTATCGACCATAGAATATAATGGCTGCTGTACATCAATCTGAATATATTGTTCTGCTTCTTTTATCTGTTCTGCCGTAAAATTAGATACACCAACATAACGTATATAGCCTTTACGCTTCATTTCCTCCAACGCAGCCATAGTTTCATCTATAGGCGTATTTACATCTGGCCAATGAACAAAATAAAAATCTATATAGTCTGTTTCCAAATTCATCAAAGAACTTTGAATTTCTCTCATAGCATTTTTATAACTCGTATCTTTTTTATATCCATGTGTATAGATATCCGGAATCAAGCCAAACTTTGTGGAAATTAACACCTGTTCCCTTGGAATTTCTTTCAAAACTTCTCCTACAATTTTTTCTGAAGTTCCATTTCCGTAGCAGGGAGCTGTATCAATAAGATTTACTCCATTTTCTATCATTCTTCGAATTGCACAAATAGCTTCGTTTTTATCCACTTTTCCATAGTTTTGACCTCCGATTGCCCAAGTCCCTACCGCTAGCTGTGATACTTCGATCTCTGCATTTTTAAATTTTTTATATCTCATTTTTTATACCCCCTTGTAATCCTTATCTGCTCTCCTGTTTCCAACCTTCTACTCAACATATCATTCTTAAAAGTTCTTCCAGGTAGCATACAAACAATATGAACATCTTCTTTATCTACTGGATACTGTGTTCCATGAACAATCAGCGGGTTCAATTTTACGAATGTTCCCTTTGGAACATAAAAAGCTTCTATACTTTCGGTTCTAAAATCACTATCCATAATTCCTACAAAAATAATCACATCTCCATCTAGTGGAAGAAGTCCTTCACATGCATATTGATGTGCTTCGAGAAAAGAAATGATATTCTCGCTTTGTTTTTTAACATGGCACACAGAAATTGTAGGTTGATTACCCTGGTTAAATTCTAACGCTACCACATCTGCAAAAAAACCCTCCTGAAAAATAGACTTCTTTTTCAGTTCACTCTCATCTAGTAAATCTAAAAATTCCCCATATTTTCCAAAATTATCTTTTGTTAATTTTTGTACCTGAATCTCTCTCATAATACCTACTCCTATAAACTATAAATTCCTTGCTCATGAGCATTATCAAAATGAATTCCCAAATATCTAGATACCTCTCTCAAAACAGGTAAGTAGTGACCATAAACACAGCCTAAATGATGTATGTATGGACCAAACATTAACTTTTCTTCCCAACGTTTCCAGTTATCAGTTTCCATCCATACATAAGTACCATTCGTCTCCGGTCCTGTTGTAGTTTTGGCTTCCCCCGCAAATAAATAATATTCTCCATCTACATCATCGAACCTACAAACTGTTAAATCACCTTGTTTTAATTCAAAGCGTTCTTGTCCATCTACTAATTTTGCCTCTACCCCATCTTTTTTCAAAGAATAAGGAAATGGACCGCAATGCCATAAAAGTTCTGCATTATCATTTTGAGGATGACGAATAGTCAAATCTGCTAAAAATTCTGATTCTTCAAATAAATTACAAGCTCTTAAGATTGCCAGAGTAATGGCTCCATTTATATCTGTTTCACAGGAAAGAGGCATTCCATTATCTGCCATTTCTCCCAAAACAACGCAAGGGCACAACCCCATTAAAGTTGGAAAAGCAGACCAGCACTCAAATGCTGCCACAGAACAATTGTTTTCTTCCATTAATTCCTGAACTGCTAATTTTGTCGCACATATTTGTTGGTAATTTTCTCCATCAGGGAATTTTCTCACAAATTCCTCCTCATACTTTATATATTCTTTTCCTTTCTCCTCTAGAATTTTCCTAGCTCTGTTACAAATTTCTACTGGTGAAATAGGGACAGTTGTAATGCCGAACCTCTTAATCAAATTTGCTTCGTTAGTCATAACACTCATAAAAGGCACTGGACGTTCTCCTATTTTAGCAATTCGCAAAGTACGAAGAGATTTTAAAACTGCTGCTGTTCTAATAAATGTTTCATACCCTTTTAAAAATTCTTCACTTTTCGTAGTACAATTATAAATGTAACTGTATTTCAAACCATAGCGCTGTAAAACCTTTGTAGCTGCAAACATACCGCACTGTGTATCTCTTCCCCTAGCCTCATCAGTATTCGGCCTTTCATCTCTTGGTCCCCAGATCAAAATAGGTACTGTAAATTTAGAAGCAATCGCTGCCACTACTTGTTCTTCTCCAAAATCACAGAAAGGAAAAAATAATGCATCAATTTTTCTATTTTTCATTTTATCCACAATTGCGTTTACTTTGTCCATTTCGCAAACAATTCCATTCTCGCATATATCATCTATATCCACGATTTCTACTATAGAAGCTTTAATCTTCCGAATTTCTTCCATAAAACAATCCTTCTGACGTTTTGCTTCCACCATACTCAAAAAGCTTCTTTTATTTGGTACTACACCCAAAGTTAAAGTTTCTCTATACATACTCTATCCCCCTACCATACTTTTTTACTCTTTCATCAATTTCTCTGTAATCAATCTCGCCTGTTTCTAAAAAGTTATCTGTTACTTCCCAATTAGGAATTCCTGCTCTCCCTCCAATTCTGGTACATTTGATGGCAGCTACTCCACTTGCGAATCTTGCAGCATCTTTAGGAGACAGGCCTTTAACTATTGCAGCTAAGAAAGCACCATGAAAAACATCCCCTGCTCCCACCGTATCCTTTACATCTACATCAAAAGCAGGAATTTCAAAAAATCCTTCTTTGCTGATCCCCGCACAGCCCTTTTCTCCGAATGTAAAAATCACAATTTCTGGTCCCTTATTATATAAATATTCGCAATTTTCTTTTACACTTTTTCCAGCTTCTAACATCTTTTCGTAAACAAATTCTGAGCCAATAAATATATCTATCCAAGAAATAGCATCCAACAATTCATCTGTATAAGAGTCAGCATCCATAAAAATTTTGCTTCCTTTTTGTTTTGCCATTTGAGCTGCTTTTTTCGTCACCGAATCCAAGTTGGCCATATAAAAATAACTAGAATTTGAAATATATTCTATATTCAATTCTTCCTCTGTCATACATTCTGCATTTCCTGGATAAAAAACAAAACTTCGTCCCATAGAACCTTCGTCACTAATTACAATATCAAAATTAGTTGTTCTATTTTTTCTCACACACATTTGTTCTGTATCAATTCCATGGTCTTGAAAATCTCTAAGACAAAAAGTTCCATATTTATCATCTCCAACATTTCCCATTATTCCACAGCAAAGCCCCAATCTTGCCGCTGCTACCATACCGGAAGCTACTTTTCCTCCTCCTTGCCAACTCAAATTCTGTATCCTCTCTGCTCCATTAGGTTTTGGAAAGCACCTAACATTTACTGCGAGATCTACGCAAGGGCTATCCAATCCGATCACATCAAATTTCACACACATCCCCTCCATTTCTTTGCTCTCGATTTTTCCAGAAATATACAATCAAAGCACATATCGTCATTAAAGTAGTAATTCCTGCCATAAGTAAATACCCTTTTTCATATCCTAGTAGGCGAATTAACTTTCCTCCTACTAAATTTCCAACAATGGCTCCTAATCCAAGCTGTACAACATTTAGTATACTTTGTCCTTTTGTTTGATATTTTTCATACACACAAGTACTAATATATACCGCACAACTATAATACATAGTCATATATGTAACTCCTTGTAACAGTTGAGCCAAAACTATTCCAATAATTCCACTTCTTATTGGAAGAAGAATTCTAATTCCCATAAGAAAACAAGATAAAAATAAAATCTTTATTGTTCCATGCTTTCTAAGCATTCTGTTTATATAAAATAACACTGGAACTTCGCTTAATGCTGAAATGCTATTTATAACCCCAATGGTTGACTGTGTGTAACCTTTTTCTAGAATATACGGTCCAATAAAACCCGTATAAAAACTCAAACCCATCTGACTTACAAACGCTAATCCCAAAACTATATACACATCTCGATTTTTAAATATCCTGTTTTGCTCATTTTCTTGAACAACTTCATTTATTACTATCTGCCCATTTCTTTCTTCTTTTAATCCTATACAAAAACAAAACAAAATCATATAGGCGAAAAATGCAAATACAAATTGCATCTGAGGTCTTGTCTTTAAGTACATTCCTGCACAAATTGTCATAACCGCATATCCTAGAGTTCCTCCAAGACGAATAATTGAATAGGAATATCCTTCTTTTAAAGAGCGAGCAATCAAAATTGCGTCACTTAAGGGAATTACGGCTGTGGTAAAGGAAGTTACCACAACCGTTGCAAAAAACATACAAAGAAAACTATTTCCCAGATAGTATAAAAGCATGCTAAATCCACTTCCCACTATTGTAACCAGAAGAACCTCTTTTCTTTTACCCGTCCTATCACTAATTTTTGCCCAAAACCTCTGTGTTAGCAAAACAACACACGGACCAATCATCAAAAGAATCCCTATCTTCTCAGCATCAATTCCTTTCTGTGCATAATAAGCAGATAAAAAAGGGGTATAAAAACCGCTGGCAATATAAATAATTGCATTTATGCTGAACAGATATAAAATAGTTCTCTCTTTATTCAAATTTTGCCTTAACTCCTTTTTATTTTTCTAAAGCAATCTTATAGTATCCTTCTTTTTCCTTTTTGATCTCCCAGTTCTGTCCATTTACCACAGCGTTGTCCAAACATTTTTCTGCGTATACAGTAAAATAGCTGGCATCCATATCCGTGTTTATAAACAAGGTTCCCTCTTCTATCTTTGCTTTCAAATTCTGTACGTTACCATCATCAATATACGTGTCTCTAATTTCATCTTCACAAAATAATATGACATCTAAATTTTCGTACTTTTCTTCAATATTCTCTGGAATCTTGGTTAACATTGGAATCATTTTATTTTGACGAATAAACACTGGAATCTTATCTAGTTCGATTTTTCTCTTAACCCATCTACCGCCTTTTATTCTTTCATGCGTAAACAAATCAATCCATTGTCCATTTGGCAAATATACATCTATTTCATCCTCCTGATCAAATACTGGTACAACCAAAAGAGAATCTCCTAGGAAATATTCCAACTCTACATTACGGGCACTTCTATCCTCTGGATATTCCATTACTACTGGCCTAATTACAGGAATATCTGAGAGGTGTGTTTTATAAGTTGTACTGTACAGATACGGTAATAATAAATGTCTTATATCATTAAATTTCTTAAAAATCTTTTCTGCTTTTTCTCCAAAATTCCAGGGTTCTCTTGGTGTTTTCCCATGACATCGGCTAAGTGAATTAAAAAATCCAAACTGACAACTTCTAATATACTCCTCATCTGTAGGAACACATTCATACCCTTCATGATCTGTATTATAGAATCCCCCCATATCAAATCCCCAAAAAGGAATTCCACTCATAGAAGCACTTAAGCCTCCTCTAAGAATACATGCATGATTATTTAAATGGGTAGATGAATCTCCTGCCCACGCTGCTGGAATAGTATGAGAGCCTGCATATCCACTTCTTCCCCAAAGCATTGGAAGTTCTCCTAAAGGGATTTTCACCTCTGCCATAATATCATAAATTGTTTTGGCATATAAAAATGTTAGTTTATTATGTCCCTGAATTCCTGTAGAACCATCAAAATAAACCGCATCTTCTGGAACAGCTTCTGAAAAATCAGTTTTTACTGCTCCAATGCCCATACTAACAACTGACCTTACTTTAGGCTTGTACCACTCTATAAAATGTGGGTTTGTAAAGTCAAAGCATCCTACCTTTGAGGTACTTGTTGCCGTAGAATAAAATCTGCTTGTAACACCTTTTGTATTTTTTACCAAAAATCCCTTTTCTTCTGCTTCTTTAAAATATTTTGAATTCTCATCAATATAGGGGAAAATCCAAAGACAAAGGTGGATTCCCTCCTTTTTTAACTTGTAAATCATTTCTTCTGGATTAGGAAATCTTTCATAGTCCCAGACCCAAGCGCCTGCGTCACCTTCTTTCTGCCATCCATCGATATGTATTACATCAATCTTAATATCCCTCTCTTTAGAAATCTTTACTACTTCATAAATTTCATCTTGAGTTTGATATGAACATTTTGACATCCAAAGTCCCAGAGCCCACTTGGGAATCATAGGAATTTTTCCAGTTTGATTTATATAAGACTTTAAGAGTGCCTTATAATCATTTCCCATCCAAATGACATAGTCTAAGACTTTATCTTCTACGCTCATGTTATATGCCACATTTGAAAAACTACCCATCTCAAATTTCGACCTTGTATAAGTATTTAACAGAATAGCATATCCCCTACTACTCATGAAGAAAGGATGATTTTTATAAGATTTTTCCGTATTCGTGCTTAGAGCATCCGTTTGCCAACAATTAATAGTCTGTCCTCTCTTACCAAAATCCGTAAATTTTTCTCCGAAACCGTAGAATTCTTCATCTGCATATAAATACATTGTTTCATTAACGCCAATAATCTCTTTATTTTCATCATAAGTGAATCCTACAGGCAAATTTTTACACATATTATCCACATTGGAATCTTTAATCTGCTCTTTTGTTTTTAACTTTCCATCAAGATAATAGCTAACTTCCCACGGATATTTCCTAACCCTAGCTTCTATCTTCCCTTTAGATATAGAAATAAATTCTTCGTTTTCCGTTATATTTACACCATTCTGTCCTTCTAACTGATATATACTATTATCAAAAGGATGCTCATTTCCAGGCGTATACATACGAAAACGAAATGCGGCTTCCCCAACACATTGAATGAACACTTTTACTGTGTTCTCTTTGTAAGTATCTACTACAAATTCTACTCCATCTGTTCTCTCTGTATAACTTTTTATACCTGTTAAAAAATCAAAATTGTGATGGAATATTGTTTGTAAATACCCCAACTGTGGATTATAGCTTACTTCTACTTTTTTACCCATATGTTACCTCCTAATTACCTTTCTTGACTTTCTTGAATTTGATTTTAGCATAATAAAGGACGCAACTTTATGAATATTTTTACTTGCAAAATATAACTTTTTTTCCTTATTTTTACTCGATTTTTTTCCTCGCTCGATACTCTTCTGGCGTTAATCCATAACTTTTTTTGAATGATTGAATGAAATGAGAAACGTCATTATATCCCACTTCAAATGCTATAAAACTAATCTTCATATCTTTATTTTCTAACAATGTTTTTGCCTTTTTTAAACGATATTGAATTAAATATTTCGAAAAATTCATTCCTGTTTCTTGGCTAAATAATCTACTACAATAAGAATAATTCACAAAATATTTATTTTCAGCTAACTCTCTTAAAGAAATATTTTTATAATAATTATTTTCTACATAATGAACAATTTCTTCAACAATTTTACTTTTTTTCTTTGTATTTTCTTTTCCGCTACATATCACTATTACCATTTCTTTCAGATAGTTTTCCAGCTCCTCAATATGTTTAAATTTGTACAAATCATAACGTCTGGAAAACATAACTTTTATATCTTTTAATTCTTCAATATCCTCATCTTGATATAATTCTGCATAATAATTCCCTAGAATTTTCAATATTTCTACAACTGCCATGTACAGTTTCTGTGCACTTTCTTCTTTAATGATTATATCCTCTAAAATACTGTGAATTACTTGATTAATTTCTTTTTCTTTTCTAGTTCTTACTATAGATTCTAGCTTAATTTCTGCTTCTTTTCCAATTCTTGCTTTATATCCGTCCATATTTTTATAAAAATATGCTCTATTCCATCCTTGTATCAATCTCTGATTTAAAGCATATAACGCCTCATTATAAGACTGATATATCTTCTCTTTAGATGAATATACTAGTCCTACACCCATAGTGATATTCATATGTTTACATGTACAAAAATACGATAACATACTTTCTACTTTCTCCTGAACAATCAGTTCATTATCCATACATTCTATTCCACTCAAAAGCATTACATATTCCTCATTAATTTTAGAAAAAAAGAAATCCTTTATGAACCCTCTATATTTTTCCTGAATGATTCTATTCACTAATTCTACATCTGTCACCAGTTCTTCTTCTTGCATCACAACTATACAGAATTTTTCTTCTTGATGTATTGCATTATAACTAAAAAATTCTTTATACAATTCTTCGTGAGCCACGATTGTCTTCACAGGGAAATAATTTTTGGCTGCCTCCCATTGATAATAATTCTTAATTTTTTCTTGATTTCGACTCTTCTCTTCCTGTTTCTCTAAAACCTTTTTTACTGGTGGCAAAAGATTTTCTTTATAAATTGGTTTTACGATATAATCTTTTACATTATAGCGAAGTGCCTCTCTTGCATAATCAAAATTTTCAAAGGCAGTCAGAATAAGAACATCTATTTCAGGTATATGTTTATGTAAATATGAGGCCAGTTCCAATCCTCCCATTTTTTGCATTTGTATATCTGTTATAACCAATGCAATATCTTTATATTCTTCTAGTAATTCTATGGCCTTCATTCCATTTTCTGCTTCTCCACAAACCTGAATGTCCAAATCGCTTTCTTGTAAGATTTTGACAATACTTTTTCTTGCATAATACTCATCTTCTACTACTAATATTTTTTTCATTTATCTTTATTCTCCTCTTCCAGATTTTCAATTCCAAGTAATAGTTGTATCTCCGTTCCTTTATCTGCCTTATTAACTTTCACTCCATATTTTTCTCCATAGTAATTTTTAATTCTAGTATTTACATTATTTATTCCAATACTTTTTTCTTCCTCATCAATATAAGAAATTCTTCTTGTTCTCTCGCAAAGAATTCTATTTAATTCTTCTCTTTTTTCACTATCAATCCCACAGCCATTATCTTTTACGAGTATTACAATATCATTTTCACATTTGAACGCCTTAATCCAAATTTTATTGTCATTTTCATCCATCGTAAATCCATGTTCAAAAATATTCTCAACAATAGGCTGTAAAATAAATTTCACAATTCTTACTTGCTCAATCTGTCTTTCTATCTCATATTCTACGCTAAAACAATCATGAAAACGTATTCTCTGAATTTCTAGATATGCCTTTACCATTTCCACTTCCGTCTTTAAGGAAACAAAACGACTACCTTTTACATTGTATTGCATAATACAAGAAAGATTTTTTGTAATTTCCACAATCTCTGGAAAATCGCTAAGTTCCCCCATAGAAGCAATTAAATTTAATGTATTATATAAAAAGTGCGGATTAATTTGATATCGCAGCATTTTAGACTGAATTTTTCTTTGATTTTTATCATAAATAATTTCTCTTACCAGATATTCATTCATTTTATTTGCCATTTCATTGTAGTTTTCTATCACATTGGCAATTTCTCTTGTTAATTTCATATGTTCTAAATTTATAATTTGAAGTTGATCTCCTTTAGTATGGCTTATTTTTTTACAAAATTCTTCTAATGGTTCAATAATTTTTTTTGTATAATAAATAGAAAAAGAAACCACTAATATCAATGCTCCTAAGAGAAATATACTATTCCACTTTATCTTTTGATCAACCTCCTCAAACAGCCTTTCTTCTGGTATTACTTGAATAATTTTCCATCCGGAAAGCATGTTCTGTCTGGAACTTATATAAAAATTTTTTCCTTTACTCTGAAATGTATCTACTATTAGATTTTCTTTCATCATTTTTTGACTTTTATCAAAAATATATCCTTTTTCTTCTTTCTGATATAAATCTTCTCCGATATGAAACAGTTCCTGTTCCCCCGTCAAAATAAAACACTCACCGCTATCTTCATAAAAAGCATTTTCTAAAATACTTTGAAATGTTTTATAGTTAATATCAACTGCTAAAAGAGCAATAGGCGTATTTCCATACGTGTGTAAAGGATATAAAAAAGTTAAAATATTCGCGTTATCCCCCTGTAAGCCCCCATAATAATATTCATCCTCTTTTCCTTCAAACAGCATCCACTCTTTTGTCATGTTTCTAATGGTTTTGACATATTCTTCTGGTATAGATGTATCCGTACAATAAATGTTTCCATATTTATTTACTATGGTAGCTCTCAAAATAAGTGTGTCCATAGAAGCAATATGTTTTAATGCATTGTCCATGTAATTCTGATTTTCGAATTTTGTACCGATATCATTTTTTTCATTATTTTTCAGCAAAATATTTCTAGCATAGTTATCCGTACAACAAATTTGTTTTAGTCCTTTTATATTATTTAAAGATATAGTAATCATATCGTCTATCCGCTCCCCAGCGGTCTTCATTTTCAAAACTTCAACTTGTCTAATTTTTTTTATATTAATTCCATACACAGCAAGATTTACTATAGAAATTGCAACGGTTATCACCAAAATCACACTTACAAAAGTGCTTCTAAAAGAACGCTTTTTCATTTGTTACTACCTTTCTATCAATTTTTTATCTTCTTTGTAAAGCAAAAACAGGAAGGGTGTCAGTAATTTCTGACATCCCTTCCTAAATATTAAGACTTTACAGCTCCTTGTGTCAAACCCGAAACAATATGCTTCTGCGCACAAGCATATGCTATCAACACTGGAATCATAGCAATAAGGTAAGAAGCAAATGCTAAGTTATAATCAAACGAATATTGTGATTTAAAATTATATTGAAATAATGGCAATGTCCACATATCCTGTGACTGATTTAATATTAATAAAGGCATTTGAAAATCATTCCATACCCATAGTGCATTTAACACAAAAATAGTTGCTAGAATGGGTTTAATCATAGGAAGCACTATTTTCACATAAGCCTTTACCGTACCACATCCATCAATATAAGCAGCTTCTTCCAAATCTCTAGGTACAGACCTGATATAATTCACAAGTAAAAATACCCCTTGAGAAGATGCCAATGTAACACACATAATGATCAAGCCAGGTATATTACATAATTTTAATTTTGCAAGATATTTTACTAATGGTACCATAATAACTTGAAATGGTACAAAAATACCAGCCAAAAGATAAAAATACATAGTCTTATAATACCTTTTTTCCATATTTCGTGCTATTGCATAAGAACACATTGGAATCAAAACCATAATAAGAAATACAGATACCAAGGTCACCACTGCTGAGTTCCTAAAAAACACAAAATAATTTGCTTTTTGAAGAACATTTACAAAATTTCCTAAATAAAAACTCTGCGGAAAGGAAAAAAAGCTTTGAGAAGATTCCTGTGGTGTCTTTAAAGCGGTAATGATAGTAAGATAAAAAGGATAGAGAATAACTATCATTCCTGTAATCAATAAAACATAGGACAATATCTTTAATATTCTGCTGCTTTTACTTCTTTTCATCTTACTCACCTACCTGTTTATTACTTGTCAATCTCAGTGAAAATGCCGATACAACCCCCACGATTACAAATAAAATCATAGATTCCGCCACTGAAGTGCTAAATTTTCCTTCATTGATCGCATGGCGATATATCAATAACCCTACTGCCTCTGTTGACTGTGCAGGCCCTCCATTAGTCATAACTTTAATATAGTCAAATACCGTCAAGCCGGCTTTTGCTTGTGTGATAATTACCATATTTAATACTGGAATTAAGTACGGTATAATCACATTCCAAAATCTTGCCCAATTTCCAGCTCCATCAATCGTTGCTGCTTCCAAAAGATCCTTCGGTACACTCTGCAATCCTGCTATAAAAAGCACTGTAGGAATCGCACAGCCCTGCCAAATATTTACCACCATAATAGCAATAGCCGCCAGTTTAGGATTTCCAAGAGGGCTTGTAGACAACGCCTCTATATTCAACATTTCGCCTATAGCTGGAACTGCTCTATAAAATAACTCATTCCAAATCAATCCAACAGTGACCATGCTTATGACTGCTGGAATAAAATAAATAGAGCGAAAAAGAGTAGATAATCTCCTAATTCTGTTTAACGCCAATGCTATCGTAAGAGGAATAACTATAAGAAGTACCACTAATGCTATCGTATACCCAATATTAAACCATAGGGCTTCCCTAAATCTTTCGTCAGTCAATACTTTTACATAATTCTTCAGGCCAACAAACGTATAATCTTTAGAAATACCATTCCAATCTGTAAAGCTATAATACACTCCAATTAACATTGTTACTAAAAAGAATATTGTATATAAAATTACAGTTGGCAATGTAAAAGCAAACATAATACTATTCTTCTTTGATTGTGAGCGCATTTCTTTTATTTCAGTTTTACTTATCCTCTTCATTCACAACACCTTCTTAACAATCACTTAGAATCTTCTACTGCTTGATTCCAGTCATTTGTCATTTCTTTTAAGAATGCATCTACATCCTTATCCAATAATACATTCTGGATTTTTCCTCTTTTTGTATCTTCAAATCCTGTTGGAGGATATGCTCCATCTGCTTCAAATCCATTTGCTTCTACATAGTCAAAAAATGGCTGGAACTGAGGAACTTCCGCTTTTACTCCTGTTACACAAGATGGGCTCTTGTCATTATCTGTATAAATCTGAGCCCCTTCTGCAGAAAGTGCAAAAGATAAAAATTTATCAATGGCTTCCATTTTTTCCGGTTCATCTGCTACCTTTGCATTTACACAAAAACCTGTATCTACAGCCTGTGTTGCAATCGGTTTTCCATTATCATTCGGAAGAATAGTAAATTCTACATTAAAGTCTGGATTTGCACTCAAAAATGATGGTAATGTCCAACTTCCTTGAAGAAACATCCAGCCTTCTCCGTTTGCAAAGTCATTAATCGCCTGGTCATAACCAAGTGCAAGTGAATCTTCATTAGCATAATCCAACAATTGAATCATTTTTTCTACACTGCTTTTATATTCTGGAATTGTCTCAAAAGACTCTTCTCCTGCTTTCATCTTTTCAAATTCGTCTTCATGGCTTCCTAAATCTCTTGCTTCAATATTAGACCACAAATTAGAAACCGTCCAAGAGTCCTTATTTGGTAAAATAAATGGTGTTTCTCCTTTCGCCTTAATTTCTTCAGCAAGAGCAATTAATTCATCCCATTTGGTAGGCATAGTATAGCCAGCCTCTTCAAACTTATCTTTATTGTAATAAACTCCCATAAAATTGACATTGTATGGAGCTATGTAATTTTTTCCGTCTTTTGCTTTTACAGCATCCAGATACTTGCTATCTATATTTTTCATATAATCCTTTTCTGATAAATCCAACAGCAATCCTTCATCCTCAAACTGCACAAATTGTGCATCTGTTGGCCAATGATTCATCATATCTGGAAGACTATCACTGCTAGCTCTTGTCATCAAAACTTCCTGAGCATCTGGAACCACATTCTGTTTAATGACAATATCTGGGTTTTCTTTCTCAAATGCTTCAATTACTTTGGTATAGCTTTCTGCTGCTTCACGTTTTACTTGCACAAATTCAATTTCTACCTTACCTGAAGATTTTTCTTCACTCTTTCCTGAATCTGTCTCGTTTTTCTGTCCGCATCCAACTGCAAACGTTGAAACCATTGCCAAACACAATGTCACTGCCATAATTTTTTTCTTCATACTTTAGTCCTCCTTAATGTTTTCGATAGTGTCAAAAACTAGCTCTTTTTTATTGTTCTAAATCCTTTAAAACCTTGATTTATTGGAGGTTTGCAAATAAAAAGAGCATTGACCTCCCTTTTGAAGTATAATGAATTCACCACAAACCATTATCAACAAAGGAGACAATGCTCATGGACATTATACTTTATTTACTTCAGTTAATTCAATACCAACATAAACAAATTTGCTGGCTTTTAAATTTTATCTGCAGATATATTCCACTCAAGCAGTGGGCTTTCGATGATTCCTGCACCTGCCCGCGTTGTGATGCACCAAAACCGTTCCTCTACAAGAACAACTGTTCCAAATGACAACTCCTGTGCAAGATTTGCAATGCCAGGTTCTCACCTGATGAAAGCAGATTTTCCGCTGTAAAACTACGCTGTCCCCACTGCGGCAACACTCTGGTTCCTAATTCCCGTCACTCAGGTCATTGGACTTACCAACGACGATGCTGTCTCTACAGAATATCGTCCATTCAAACAGATGATTGAACGACTGAACCGTACTTATAAAGCTTCTTACCACCATACAAATTGGTTCGACAACATCGACGATGCTAACTATGATCTGGCACTCTGGGTCGCTTACTATAATTTCCTGCGTCCACATAAGCATGCAGGCTATAAAGTCCTCAATGAAGTAGAAATGCTTCAGGGTGCCGACAATATGCCTAGCAAGTGGCAGCTTCTGATTTTTCTTGGACAACAGACCATTCTGAACATACAGAAAAATGGTACTGCTGCATCGGAGCGGAACTGTTGTCAATAGAACCGTGGAATACCGGAACAGACGGCTTTGCCGGCTGCGAGGATAGGCTCGGGCAACGCCCTAAGCCCTCGGAGAGCTTATTGGAATTAATATCTGCAATTTTCAAGGTTCATCAGAGCCTTTTTCTTTGACTCTGTTTTTTCATAAATCATTTGACACTACCATGTTTCCCTCTGATGAAGAAAATTATATCACTTGTATATTTTTACTCATATAAATTCTTTTACTCTATACACTTTGCATATATAACTTTTTTTACATGTTTCATTTGATGAAATAATATCTATAACTGAGCAATTAAAATTACAATTAATACAGCTAAAAGAACAGAAAATAAAAAGAGAATTTGTTGCTTCTTTACAACTCAAGTTATTTTTCAAGCAACAAACTATAATTGAGCAAATATTGAAAATTGCACAAAATTACCCTACCATTTCGAAAACGGCTTCCAGCGACGATCCATTTTTTATAAAAGCATGACGATTTGTCAACTGCTCTGTTTTCCGTTGTTTCTGAAAATATCGGTAACCTTCTTCAAAGGTACAATATTGCTCAGAATGCATACAACACAGATAATGAACCAACGACATGATTAACCAGTAACGCCGAATCCCTTTTCTGGAGCGGATTTGATATTTATCCAGTGCAAGTTTTCCCTTGCTTTGACGAAAAAATAGTTCAATCGGCCACCGCCTGCTGTACGTATCAAGGATTTCCTGTGTGGACAGCTCCGCATTAGTGGATATAAACACCCTCAGTGCCCTGGGATTTCCAAAAGCTTCCTTCGGATAACTGAGGATCACTGCCGCATTTGGGATATCATTGAGTTTTCCTTCATACCGATACACATAAAATTCACGTCCGCCAACGGTCACAAGGCTGACGTCCGTATCTGTTTTTCGTAAATGAAGGGCAAAATCGCTGACTTTTTTGGCGGATTCCGAAAGGATAGATAATCCGGTTGGTTTTTAATGCCCCAATGGTGTAAAAGCCTTTTTGGATAAAACTGTCCATAACTTTTACAGAAGTATACCAGCTGTCACAAAGAAAATAAGAAACTACCGGTGCCACGGGAAGCTCCTGTGCAATTTCCTGTACAATCTGAATCTTTGATTTTGACCGGTCGTACAGGATAACTGCATAATTCAGAATGATTCCATTACACGAAAGCATAACAGAAACAACCTGATGCCCATAATCCTGATGCCTTTTTAAGTGAGATTGATGGAAATACGCTGCTTCAATTGGATGCAAAGCCTGTGACGAAGGCTTTGTGTGTGAAGCAATAGTATCATCCACAATACAGAAAATGGGCTTTCCGGAGCGATATGCTTCCTGGTAAATGGTATGTATCACTCTGGCTTTCAGAATATCCTGAAGTGCGGAGTCATCCCATTTGCCATGATTCAGAAAATAAGCAGTTGTTGTTCTGTGCATACAGCTGACTTCAGCAAAATCGATAGTTTTTCCTCTGTAACCACGAAGGAAAACAGAAACCATGATGATCATTAAGTGGTTTAAATACACATCGGATAAAAATAATCCGAGTTTTAAAGACTTAAAGTAATTGTAAATACTGTTAGAATGATGTATACTGTTTGCAACAGGCACCCCCTTGTTGTGTGAGAAAATTGTTTTGTGGTTATTACAATTATACATCATTCAACAGAGGGTGTCTTTATTTTGTGCAATATTTGGGATTTACTCATTTATAGCTAGTTATCTTCTATTATCTTCTATTATTTTCTTCTTTTTTTATAATACCATCTTACAGCAAATGAATATACACAAATCACAACATTTGACCAACTTTTTGTAGCATGATGGCAACCATTCAGCAGCCACCGGGCGGAGACTGAGCAGCTGCCAATTTTGTATATAAATGCAAACATAATCGTTTTATATTATTTTTTCCTTTTTTCTATGCTATACTGGTACAACGTTTCATAAATAACTATACCATGCACGTAGGATACGGATTCGAGTGTGCAGGTTTAAAAACGCAGGCGTAGTGGGCTGCGCTGAGGCTTTTAGACCTGTGCAATCGGATTCGTAGACAAATGTATTGTGTAGGTATTTTGAAAACGCTGTATTGTACTGATAGTGCCTATACATTCTCATTAAGGTATAAAAAAATCAAGGCAAGTGAAACGATGCAGAGTTTGGCTATTCCAAAATATCACTTTAGTTTGGACGGATTTTCGTTGACGTTCTTACAAAATTTGGCTATAATAAAATAACAGTTTAGTTTGGACGGATATTCCAGCTAAAATTGACCATACTATAACCGAAGGGAGAGATTGTCATGGCATATATCAAAAGAGCTGCCGAAGATACGATTGCGCGGGTGTCAAAAATGTTCCCCGTGTTGTTGGTAACCGGTCCAAGACAGGTAGGAAAAACAACTTTGCTGCAACGGCTGGCGGATATACAGAAAAGCGAAGGAATCGAGCGGAAATATGTTACTCTGGATGATCCTGATGTCAGATATCTGGCAAAGCACGACCCGGCTTTGTTTTTGCAACGGTATTCCCCACCGGTGCTAATCGATGAAATCCAGTACGCGACAGAGCTGTTACCTTACATCAAAATGAGTGTTGACCGTTCCAAAAGAAAAGGCGATTTCTGGATCACCGGTTCGCAGGTCTTCCGTCTTATGAAAAATGTCAGCGAAAGTTTGGCCGGACGGGTCGGAATCATAAATCTGCTTGGATTGTCTGATGCGGAGATTTATCAGGAACCAAGTGAGCCATTTCAAACGGATGCAGAGCAACTAATGAATCGTCTGTCTGTTAGAAGCAAAAAAGATTTGAACGAGATCTATCGTAGAATATTCAAAGGCTCTATGCCCGAACTCTATGCAGATGAATATGTAGATTGGGAAACGTATTATCGTTCCTATGTGGACACCTATCTACAAAGAGATATTCGGGATTTGGCACAGGTTGCGGACGAAATGCAGTTTTATAATTTTATGACGATTGTGGCTGCTCAGACTTCAAAGCCCGTTGTCTATGAGGAACTTGCAAGTGCCGCAGGTATTTCAGCACCAACAGCGAAAAAATGGCTATCTATTTTGGTGTCGTCTCATATCATCGCGCTTGTGCAGCCTTACCACAACAATGCACTCAAACGGGTGGTGAAGATGCCTCTTATCCATTTCCTGGACACCGGCCTTGCTGCTTACCTCTTAAAATGGGGAAATCCCGAAGCATTGGAAAGAGGTGCTATGTCTGGAGCTTTCTTTGAAAGCTATGTTTTTTCGGAAATCTATAAGAGTTACCTGAACGCAGGAAAAGAACCTCCGATTTTCTATTACAGGGATAAAGACCAAAAGGAAATTGACCTGCTGATCTATCAAAACGGTATGCTTTCTCCGATAGAAATCAAAAAATCCGCATCACCGGGAAAAGCAGCGATTAAAAATTTTAATGTACTGAAACCCGTTACCAAAGAATCGGCTTTCGAGGGCCTAGAGTCCTTGAAGGTTGAAATCGGAACAGGAAGTGTAATCTGCATGGCTAGTGACCTTTTGCCTGTGGACGAAAGAAACTGGTATGTGCCGGTTTGGTTAATCTAATCTCGTGCAAGCACGGACTTTGGCTCGTTGCCTGCATAAATCAGGGTCGCCGCACCAATATTGGTACGACGGCCCGATTCAATTTTTATAGATATGTAATAATCTGTACATGATATTTCCTTCCCGCAACCAGACGAATCAGACATTCCAGTCCCATATTATTCATAACTATTCAGCAGCCACAGGGCAGAGACTGAGCAGCTGCCAATTTTGTATATAAATGCAAACATAACCGTTTTATGTTATTTTTTCCTTTTTTCTATGCTATACTAGATCAGCAAAATTAATATGAAAGGTCTTATATTTTTATGAATTCTTTAAAGCCAATGCTGTTAACCTGTCTGAAGTCCTATGACAAGTCACAGTTTATCAAAGATGTGACTGCAGGTATCATCGTCGCAATCATCGCACTCCCCTTATCTATTGCACTTGCGCTCGCTTCCGGAGTTGGCCCTGAAGCCGGTATCTTTACTGCCATCGTAGCCGGTATCGTAGCACGCGACGGAATGGACGGACTTATCATCGCCACTATAATGGCGGGTATATTTCTTATCCTGATGGGACTGTTCCACTTCGGAAGTCTGATCAAATTTATTCCATATACCATTACGACCGGTTTTACTTCCGGAATCGCTGTGACCATCGTGATTGGCCAGTTGAAAGATTTTTTCGGAGTTACTTATCCGGATGGTGTAAAACCAATCGAGACAACGGAGAAAATGAAAGCCTTTGTCCAGAATATTTCTTCCATAAACATCGATGCACTGATCGTTGGCGTTGTAAGTCTCGCAATCCTGATCATTGCTCCTTATGTTCTTAAGAAGGTTCCCGGTTCTCTGATTGCAGTTATCGTCGGAATCCTGATGGTTCAGTTTCTTCCACTGAAGGTATCCACAATCGGAAATCTGTATACGATCAGCAACTCTCTTCCGAGTTTTCATATGCCGGCGATCAGATTCAGCACCATCAGTGCTTCTGTTTCAAATGCATTTACAATTGCAGTGCTTGCCGCAATCGAGTCTCTGCTATCATGTGTAGTTGCCGATGGAATGATCAACAGCAAACATCGTTCGGATATGGAACTGGTTGCCCAGGGAGCCGGCAACATCGCTTCCGCACTCTTTGGCGGCATTCCCGCAACAGGTGCCATCGCCAGAACTGCTGCAAATATCAAAAATGGCGGACGGACTCCCATCGCCGGAATGGTACACTCCGTCACACTCATCATCGTGTTGGTCGTTCTGATGCCTTATGCCGGAATGATTCCTATGCCGACCATTGCTGCGATTCTTTTTATCGTTGCCTATAATATGTGTCAGTGGCGAACCTTCCGCGACCTGGTCAAGACAGCTCCTAAGAGTGACATTCTTGTACTGATAGTAACATTTGTACTGACAGTTATCTTTGATCTGGTCGTTGCTATCGAGATCGGTATGGTGCTTGCCTGTCTGCTTTTCATCAAACGTATGAGCGAAGAAACCCATGCAGACAGCTGGGTGTACACGGACGATGACACTCCGGATATCGATGAACATCTGCAGAAATTACCGCTGCAGATCCGTGTTTACGAGATCACCGGACCACTGTTCTTTGGTGCCGCCGATGCCATTGAACATATCGTTGTCAAAGACTTTACCAGATGTCTGGTTCTTCGTATGAGAGGTGTCCCTGCACTTGACAGCACCGCCATGAATGCACTTCAGAACCTGGTAAAAACCTGCGAGAGTAAAGGAATTACACTTGTATTCTCCCACGTCAATGAACAGCCCATGCACGTCATGGAAAAAGCCGGTTTTGTGGAACTTGTCGGAAAAGAAAACTTCCAGTCAAATATATCCGCTGCATTAAAAAGAGCTGAAGAGGTCATCTGACCTTTTCAGCTCTTTTTTGAACTCATTTGCAAAATCTGCTGATTGACGAATCCTCTATTGACTTTATATAATAAATATATTAACGACGTATTAACCAATCAAAGGAGTAGTGTAACTGTTCTATACTTTTACAGTTTACAGATGAACCAACGACATGAAAAAAACATTTTTTACGAAAGATCCTTCTTTTTACCGTTCCTTTTTCAAATTAATGACAGTAATCGCGCTGCAAAACCTGGTGGCCTACAGCGTAAATATGCTGGACAATATCATGCTGGGAAGTTATAGCCAGAATGCACTTTCCGGCGCTGCGACGGTAAACCAGATTTATTTTATCGTAAATCAGATTGCACTGGCGATCGGCAATGCATTAATTGCAATCAGTTCCCAATACTGGGGAAGCCATCAGACAAAACCTATCCGAAAGGTAACAAAAGCCGCACTGTTATTCAGCCTGGCAATTGCTGCCGGAATGATTGCTTTATGTATTCGTATTCCGAACACACTGATTGGTCTTTTTACGACCTCACCCGATATCATAAGAGAAGGTACTATTTACCTTCATATCATACAATGGACTTTTTTATTTTTCATGATCAGCAACCTTTTACTGGCCATGCTCCGCAGCGTGGAGACCGTAAAAATCGCATTCCTTATATCCGTCATATCCCTGTTGGTGAACGGCGGAATCAATTATATCCTGATTTTCGGAAGATTCGGTGCACCGGAAATGGGAATCCGAGGTGCTGCCATCGGAACTTTTGCAGCACGCATACTGGAACTGGGAATCGTTCTTTTCTATGTATGGAAAAAAGATACAAAAGTCAAATTGTTTGATGAAAAATTCCGGGATGGTATTATCGGAAAAGGCAGTGGTACTGTCTGGAAAACCTTTTTTAAAGTGTGTATTCCCATCCTGACTTCCGGTTTGTTGTGGGCAGTTTCCCTTCCTATGCAGACAGCGATATTGGGACATCTTTCTGCGGATGCGATTGCAGCCAATTCCGTATCAAGCACCTTTTTTCAGTATCTGAAGGTAATCGTCATTGCGATAGCCGGTGCTTCTGCTGTCGTGATCGGAAAAGATATCGGAAGCAATGACGAAGAAAAAGTACGCTGCAACGGGCGTACCCTTTCCGTACTCTATCTGGCTATCGGGCTCTTGCTTGGAACTGTATTATTCTTACTTCGAAGTCCACTGTTATCCATGTACCGATTGACCCCTCAGGCTACTTTATATGCAGACCACTTCATGATTATTATGAGTGTGATCATGGTTGGAATGTCGTATCAGATGCCGGTCGGAGTCGGTATCATCCAGGGTGGCGGAGATACCAAATTTTCGATGTATCTGAACCTGATTTCCGTCTGGTGCATTGTAATGCCATTGTCCTTCCTGGCCGCATTCTACTGGAAGCTGCCGGTAGAACTTGTGGTGATCGCCGTGCAATCCGATCAGATCTTTAAATGTCTGCCCATATTCCTGCGCTTCAAAAGCTACAAATGGATCCACAAACTGACAACAATCGACTGATGCAGGAGGTATTCACCGTTACTGTTCACTGGTAATATCCCGCGAGGTGTTTTTTGTGAGCGAAGGTCACA
>ERZ825896.1696-NODE-1696-length-23663-cov-14.809895_pt1 | contig 23663 bp, 29 predicted proteins | sample MGYA00519858_ERZ825896 | MGnify/ENA primary metagenome ERZ825896 (study PRJEB31778, sample SAMEA3449214) | human gut metagenome | biome: human gut; feature: human-associated habitat; material: faeces | place: United Kingdom | collected 2010/2012 ...
ATAGTCTGAAGAAAAAATATGTTAAGCGTTTAGCCGGATAAACCCGTAAATACGGTTTTTTACATACTTTTATATGTTCATAAAATATTTCATTTTATGAACATTAGGGCATATATCTTTATTGATATATGCCTTTTTCAATTTTATCTTATTTTTAATCAAAACACAATATATTGTATCTAAAATCTAAATATTTTATATTATTAACAAAATATAGGAAAGTTAAGTTAGTATTTCGGAGTACCATATCCCAAAATTACGCTGCCGCCCGTTTCATAACTATTTTGCTTACACATATCGTTGCTGTTACCTTCTATTGTATAAACTCTTCCGTTTTCTTCTTTGACTACAATACCAACATGATCTGATATATTATCATTATCCCAATCAAAAAATATAATATCTCCGGGTTTAGGCGTATAACTTCCATTTTGCCATGCGTTTTTTGATTTAAACCAGTCTACTCCTGCCGGACAATAAGAGAACTTAGGAATCATACCACTGTCAATATATCCGCATTGGTCAGCACACCAGCTTACAAAACAAGCACACCATTCTATTCGTGAAGAACATCCATACCAAGACCAATATGGGTTACCGCCTGAATTACCCTCCTGAGTTAAAGCAATTTGTACAATCTTGTCACTGCCAATGCCTAACGGTACACTCCTAAACGGATAATAACGCAGAACATTATTAACATAATTTATATCTCCGTAACTAGCCCAACCAAGTTTTTTAGCCATAATATTTGAAAATTCTATTGCGTTAGCAGCTGAATAACCTCCACGCTGCTTAGCCCATGAAATATAACCGTTGCCAAAATTATATCCCTGCAAAGCAAGCTGTATATTTTGCATATCTATAGGATTTTCAGTACCTGCCGCTTTTAAACATGCCGCAAGATTTTGAATTCCGACATTTATTGAATATTCAGGGTCTGTTATGCCATTTGGATTATTAGGGAATTGAGTATTGAAGGCACATTCAGACGCTTGCATTGGATCAGTTCCCTGACCGCCTGATTCCTGCATCATAACTGCTTTTATCAGTTCTGTAAATTCAGATATACCATACTGTTTAGCATACCTTTGTATAACCATATCATAATTCTGCACTTGCGAACTTACACGATTAGATGTTTCTGAACTATCATCATTAACAAAACTTAAAATACCCCCAAATAGTATTAAAATTAAGATCATTAATACTAAAACCGGTCCAGCCGCAACTAATAAAGAAGCTGATGATTTAACAGCGGCAGTAACCGATTTTACAGCAGCTTTTATTGCTGTTTTAGCTGTTCTGACTGCTTTTTTTGAAGCTTCACGGCTTATTCTGTAAGAATTCTGTGCCGCTTTTGCTGTTCGCTTGGAAGTCTTAGCCGCTTGCTTTGAAGTCTTGACAGAAACACGTGCAGTATTTTCCGCAGTTTTTACAGTTTTGCCGGATAGTCTATGACCTTCTTTAACAGTTTTATTGACATTTTTTCGTGTGTTAAATTTATAACCTGTATTTTTAATTGTTTTATCAATAGATTTAAAAGGCTGTGTAAGTTCCTCACCTTTATTAATATTATATTTTCTATTTTGACTTGCTCTTTTAACATTACCCCTATATTTTTTTACTTGTCCTGCTGTTTTATATAATGTTGTTTTAACTGCATTTTCTATATTACTTTCAGCATAATCAACAGGAGAATGTTCATTTTTCTGATTATGTTCAGTATTATTCTTCATTCGTACATAGTTATGTCTAATATTTTTACCTACCACAGCAGTCTTATCTAATATCCGTATATCTTTTTTAGTACTTTTAGTTTTTATCGTTTTGTCCATTAAGTCTACCTCTTATGTCAATTCTTTAGCAACTATAACAAATCTTCTGTTGTTTAAACCGTTATCACAGGTAGATATCGTGATTAATTTATCTCCGAATTCTGCCGTTGCTTCGGTTTCATAAAAAGAAAGTTTTTTGCACTGCTCTATAAATTTCATATAATAATCTTTGCTGTCCGCATTTATAAATGTATAGTATTTAAAACCTTTATCATCATAAACGCTTGTCTTGAAAACTGCAATGATTTCATATTTTCCTTTTTTATAACGAGTATTAAACTCTATAAATTTATGATTTTCATAGAACTCTTTATCTGTGTAATCCAGTAACGCTCCAAACATTCTTCCGCCTGTTATGTTGTGACCGTAAATTATTGTGTTATCACTCAGAGGTGCAATACTGCAAGCCTCTGAAATATACGGTACACCGTAATCACTGTATTGCTTTTCAAAATTGTGTTTCAAATAATAATCAGGATTTTTGGGACTGTACATAACAGGATAATTAATTGTAGTATCTTTAATAGAAATCCAGCCTGCAAAGTCCTTGTTTTGATTGTATAAGTCAGAATAAAAGGGTAGTTCTTCCGTTTTGTATTCTTTAGATTTTTGTGTTATATTTTTTTCTGCTATTTCTGAAAGCTTTGAAAATTCTTCGATATATTTTTGATCTTCCTTATAAAAGCTCATTAATTTATAACCTGAAACAATCAAAATGCCGGTGCATATTAGCAGTACTGTAATATATAATTTTTTCATTCATAACCTCCATTAAAAAATAAAAAGCAGACCGAAGTCTGCTTTCGTTTAAATTTAAACTACCTTGCTTGTTCCTTAACGGGAACAGTTTTTTCAATTGTATAATTATGCTGTGACTTTAACGAATCCAGTTCATTTTTTACTGACTGCTTATCTTCTATTTTACTGAATTGAGAAGATTTATTCATAACTATTTCAGCAGCTCCTTCCATTTTAGAAACTATATTCCCGCATTTTAATAATGATTTTCTAATAACAGAAAGTATTCCTTTATCAGATTTTTTGTCTGGTTTGTAAGCATTTGAAAATAAAGTTCTGAATGCATTTTTAATATGATTTTTAGCTGAATCGACCTCATATTTCACTAATTCAATTTTATTTGCCTTTCGGTATAAATTGTTTTTAAGATTGCTAAGCTCGATTTTGATTTGTGCTAAAACATCAGGGATTCTTAGTCCTCTTACTGCTTTTTTCAGCGTCTGAGTACTTCGGTTTTTTATTCCTTTGCTAACATTTTTAAAGAAATGAGATAAGTTGCTTTTGACAGTATTTATTTTTGATAATGACTTCTTAACAGCTTCTTTGGCTTTGTCTGTAATTTTTAATACTGTTTTACGTATTCCTTTATCCTGAATTTTTTCAAGCTGACTGCGTACATGCTGTAATTCGTCTAAAACATTAATAAATTGCTGTTCCATGCTTTCTAAATAATGTACAAGACCAACTACTTCATTACGTTCCTTACCTAAACCTCTTTTATCGAGTTCGTCTATAAGCACATGGTAATTTTCATCTTCACTTAACTTGTAATCCATATATAAACCTCCCTTTTACCGTCTGTTAGCGCTGTCTTCGCCCGGTTTGGTAGTCATAAGCTTGTACAGACGTGTATTCTTAGGAAATTTATTAATAAAAGGAACAAGAGAACTTCCGTACTTTATCAAACCGCACCCGGCATCTGCATTTGTTATATAACTCATCTGTTCATTTGAAATATTTAATAGCTCTGCTAATTTCTGACGGTCAGAAGCCGCCTGATTAAGCATAACAATATATTCTGAGTTTGAAAGCATACTGCTTGCAAGAACTGAATCAAGAAGATATTCCACATTCTGCGTAATAGCGTTTGGGAAAGCGTTTCTTTTTCTGAATCTTCTCCACGCAGAATTAAAGAAAGCACCCGAATATTCATTTTCAAACACAACGTGAAATTCGTCTAAAAAGATATGAGTGCGTTTTCCTTTCTTCCAGTTTTCCGTAACTCTGTTGAGCATTGCATCGGTAATTACCAACAATCCCATTGTTTTTAACTGTTTTCCTAAATCCATAATATCGTAAACTATCATTCTGTTATTTACATCTACATTACTCTCGTGTGCAAAAGCGTCAAGACTTCCGCTTGTAAACAATTCAAGTGAAAGTGCTAAGTCCTGTGCTTCTTTTTCAGGCTGTTCAAGCAGCTTTTTTCTTAAAGTACATAATGTCGGGACATTTCCGCCGTTTTTGTAATCCTCATAAACTGCGTCGGTACAACGGTCGATAATTGACTTTTCCTTTGCGTTTATGCCCTTTGAATCAAGCTGTTCAAACAAGGACAATACAAACTCGGATTTGTCTATTACAGGATTTCGTCCGTCACCATAACCGTCTACCATATCCATTGCATTTATGTGGTCTTTGCTACCTGCGGCAATTCGTATAACTTCGCCGCCCATTGCTTCAATGAGTGAGGCGTACTCTCGTTCGGGATCGCATATAAGAATATCATCTCCGGTGGCAAGTGCCAGAAAAACTATCAGCATTTTAGCCGCAAATGATTTACCGCTTCCCGGAACACCTAAAAGAAATGAATTAGGATTTAAAAGTTTAGCTTTATTGCACATAATAAGATTATGAGATATTGCATTTTCTCCGCAATAAATACCTCCTTCGTCCATTATTTCCTGAACCCGAAACGGCATGAGCACCGCAAGACTTTCGGTAGTAAGAGTACGCAGGGAATTAATTTTTCTGTGACCTATCGGAAGTGCAGTATTAAGTCCGTCCATCTGCTGATATTTTAAAACTGCAAACTGGCATAGGTGTTTTCTTGCAGCAGTAAGCAGTATTTCGGTATCCTCGTCTAACTGTTCTAAACTGTCAGCTGTGTGTACAAGCGTAACAGTAGCAAACATCATTCTCTGATCTCTTGAAGTAAGGTCATTCAAAAACTCCTTGCTTTCCCTTCTCTGCTGTTCCATATCGTAAGGCACAACGGCGGAAAAGTTATTATTGGCATTTTGTCTGCGCTGCCAGTTTGTTATGTTTGTTTCTACCCCTAACAAACGGTTTTCAACCTCTCTGACGGCTTCGTCCGTCGGTATCGGTATAACATCAATACTCATCATTAAATTACGGTTAATATCTGTCAGTTCTGCAATCATACTGTCCTTTATATAGCTTGCATATTCCCGTAAAAAAAGTACACGTCCGAAACGTGTACCCATTTTAAAGTGATCCTTTTCGAATTCAAGACTGTCAGGACATATAAAATCCTTGAAGCTGTGTCCTTTTTTCATAGTTTCCGACAAATCGAAATGAAAACCAGTTTCTTCTCCTGTTCGGTAAAAATCATGCAATGCTCTTAACTTATCCTCAGCATTCATTTCAACACATTTTGAGCCTAAATGCGCAAAATGTGATACAAGTTCTGTACCTACTCGTGTAAAATAATTTCTTGCTTCTTCTATGTTTTTCTTAAATACAGATACGGTCACATACTTTTCCTGTATTATGCTGTTTGAACCTGTTGCCTTTTCCAAAAGTATGTCGTTATATTCTTTACGGTATAGATCAAGACCGTCCTCCCGCATTGGTATAAGAATCGTTTTTTCAAAGTCCTGTTTATTAAGACGTCTGTTGTTTATTGTTATTTTTGTAATTGCACCACTGTCAAACGAGTTTAAAAGCTCACTGTACTCAAGAAACATTGTTTCTTTATCTTCTCTGCCCGCAACCGCATAATTAATGTCTGTGAATTTAAATGTTTTTGAAAACTTGTTTCTGCCCACCTGAAAAATCCCGTCCTGCCAAATCGCTTGAATAGGAATTGCCTGCTGAACGCTGCTGGGTATGGCAAATTTCTCTTTATCCTGTTTAAATGTATTTTTTAATGTTTTAATCATTACTTTTCAATTCCTCCTTTTTATGATTATCAATACAATTTTTTAATGCTTCATAATAAATATTTTCCGGCTGAAATACCATACACTTAGGAACAAGAATCTCGGATTTTATCCAAGCCCATAGAAATTGTTCGGCATTCATTCCGTGATACTGTATAAAACCTAATGCTGCAAACGGCGCTGCTCCCAAAATGCACATCCAGCTTACAGTTTCAGTCCCTACATATGGGCGTAGCAAAAAATACAGTCCGACGGCAACGCCGCATGCTAACAAAGAAAATATGAATTGCCTCATTGACAATCCGAAAAACATTGACTCCGTATAATTACGGATTTCTCGATTTATTTTTACCTCCAAGTTATTTCCTCCTTGCGTTTTTTAGTTTTTTTTGGTATAATTAGTCATGTAAATTATATATTAAGAGGTGACTGCATGAAAAGTGCGTTTATTCTGTCAATATCCTTTTCCGTAATAATATTTACTTTTTCTCTGATTTTTAAAGTCGCAGGCAAGCTTCGTTTGACCTTACCGCTTATTTATTTTTTAGCGGCAACCATTAGCACATTTTATACTGACTGGACTACAAAAAACGAATCTAAAGTTTTATTAGGGCTTTACATATTGATAGGTCTTGTTGCTTTATCATGGATGTATTCCTTGATTAAAAAAATCAAAAGCAAAAGAAGCAACCGCTTTGAAGATGATTTTATATCATGGCAAATTCAGCGTGCCAGAGAATTAGGCGTACCTCTTAACAGCATTACTTTCGATGAAAAAAACAATTTAATTGATCCACGAACAGGCAAACCTGTTAATTTTAACTCCGATATATAAATCGGAGTTTTTTTATCTTTCGTAAGATTCTTTCTGTTTGTGCTGCTTACTCCTGTTATTATCCGGAACAATATATGTTTTTCCGTTTTGTTCAGCAACACGGGTACTATATCCCATAATTTTCAATGCTTTCTGAACATCTGAACAATGTTCCGGCAGTGGATTACACACTCCGATTTTGGTATATATTAAAAATTCATTGTACCAATCTTCATGCTCAAAATTATCCGCCCTAAAGAAAATATCCTGTTGTATTTCTTCTAACGGTTTCTTAAATTCATCACGATACCATTTATCGTGATCTTCGTACTCACTAGCATTATTGATTTTATTATCTCTGTTCATAAATACCTCCGCATGATAAATAAAAAACGCCGCTCAATAAGCGACGTTTCAATCTGTTATTCTTATTTTTATAATATAAGCCATTCATAATCCTGACGGCAATCAATGACATGGTCCACATATACCGTATTATCTTTTATCTGAAATATAATCATATATCTCTTTTCAAACAAAATGTAACGATACATATTACGGGGAATAAATTCATTTGTTAGCCATGTACATCTTTGCGGCATAAATTCCAACGAGCCTGCTATTTTTTCAAAAGAATCTGCAAGCCGCTGAGCAGCATTAACGCTTGTCTGAGCAAGGAACGCAGCATGTGATACAAGCATTTGCTTAGCATGTTCCGAAACAATTACTGTATACTTATTCTGCTCGTCCATTGCCGTCAGCTTCCTCTCCGATTACTTTTCTCATCATTTCAGCAACCTCGCAGGCTGAATAGCCCTTACTGCCATGAAGTCTGTCCTCCTCGACAGCTAAAAGCTCTTCACGCAGTTTGAGCATTTTTTCTCTTTTATTAAAGGTTTCAATATCCATAACTACCAAATCTCCCTCGCCGTTTTTAGTGAGGAAAATAGGTTCTTTACTTTTCTTGCAAAGCTCGGCAATTTCATTATAATTTTGTCTTATTGCTGCCGACGGACGTATATTCATAACAATCTCTCCTTTGATAGTATTATTCTAACTACATTATACTCATTTTATACTATCTTGTCAATAAACTTTTAATTTACAATCCCATCATTTCCTTAACCACACGGTCAGCCATTTTGACAGCACCCACAAGTACCAGCATATTGAAAACCAATTCGCCTACATAACTCCATACCATAGTTACAGCCGACACATCTGTATCGACCGCAGGAGGGGAGGAGGCAAACAGAGAAAATATAATGCAGGCAAGAACTATGATTGCACCCTCAAGACATACTGCCGAATAAGACTTAATAAATCCTTTTCCTATATTTTGCGTTGGTTCTCCCGCAAAGGTTGACAACGGAACAGGAGCTATTGCAGTATAAAGATATAATCTGAAAAATCTTCCGTACACACTCATAATCATTATAAAGCTTAATACGGTAATAAACAGGCTCCCTATCAGCGTTACTGCCCATAATGGAATGCTCTCAAAAAATCCGCAGTCCTCTATAGCTTCTATAAGATTGTCAGGTAATACCGTTTTTGAAGATGAACCGAAACCTGCTGAATCCATGATTTTTGCTGTTATTCCCTGGACTATATTAAACAAAGCCATCATCAGCTCTAATCCATGTGTGATAACGCCCTTTGCCAGTGCAAAACGGATAAACAACTTCAATGCATGTTCGGGTTTCTTGACCTCTGTAAAACTGCCGCAGGTTTTAACTACTCCAATAACAAAAAACAGTACGAGTAAGGCATAACCTATTGCTTGCAAAGCTCCATGTATATCTTTAATTACTTCCCATATACCTCCACCCTTAAAGGTTTCCGGCGATTGCGTTACAAGCTGCCATATTTCAGCTAATTTTTCATTCCATGTATTTAAGGCATTGTCCAAATTCTGAACAACCCAGTTATCTGACATTGAAACACCTCCTAATTCTATATTTTTATCTATATAAAAATCTCCAAAACGGCGCCGACTCACCATTTTGGAGATTGAATCTTAGTATTTAATTTTATGATGTAAGTTGAGTAAGCCATGTAGTAATTTGGTCTTTTGCAACGAAAAATAAAATAATTAAAATTACAGAATAAATTAAATTTGCTAAAATACTGGTTAAAATATTCTTTAAAAATGCTGGCTTGTCCATTTTCTTTTTCACGTCATTTTCTATATTGTATCTAAACTTTTCGTAATAATTTTTTGATGTTTCAATATAACTTAATAAAGTACTTTCGTTTAATAAAGAATCAATAATTGTTTGTTCTTCTTCTGAAGTAGGAGGGCATTTATGTGTTTCAGTAAACCTATCAATTGATTCATAATAACTGTCTAAAAATTTTCTTAGTACATAATCTCTTTCAGGTTGAATAAGTACACCCTTATATTTTGAAGTACAATAATTATTAATTATATCGTAGGTATCTTTTTTCATTAGAATTACCTCCTATTTTTATTGAAATGATAAGAAGTATCGTTTGAATCCCATTTTTTCAATAATAATTCCAGAGGCATAAAACGACTTGATGAATTTTCAAAATCTAATTTTTCAACAATAAGACTATAATATCTTTTATAAAAATCCATCATGTCATATCCTAAAGTCATTTTTACATACATTTCATCATATAACTCTTCATTAATACCAAAAGCAAGTTCGTTATAAATAGAAAAAACATTAATTATTTTATATCTTAAATCAGAATCCCTCCAAGGAATACGATTTGTTTTTTCTATTAAATTAATTTCATCTATTGTTTTTATAATTTCTTTTCGCTTTTCTTTCAAATCATTTTGAGTAAATTTTAGACGTTTATTTTTTATATCCATTAGAATAAAATGTTTAATATTAATGAAAACAATAAAAAACATCATTATTAATATAAAACCTTTAAAAAAGTCCAACATAAAATCTTCCATATACATTTAATTTTCTCCTTTATCTTTTATAAAATATTGTTTAATGCTCCCCGTTCTTTTTTTGTTTTTATTTGTTCACGAACAAGGTCAATTATATCTAAAAATGAATTATACAAATCATTTCCCAATTCAGTATCCATGTTTTCAGGCACAAGGCTATCAAACAAGCCAAATAGATGCTCTTGTCTTTTAATAGGATCAGGATGAGTATTATTAGTTAATTTTTCACCACATAACTCCTTATAAAAATCAAGCAGCTTATAATACTCCATAAGCATCATAGGCGAAAGATATAAATATTCATAAAACACTCTAATATCCTCTGGTACTTTACTTTCTTTTTGTGCTGATATTAATTGCATAAGCACTTGAAAACCATAGGTATCTGCCTCTAATTCTTCATCATAATCAGATAATTCTTTTTTATTGAGAAGATGGTATATTTCATGAGATATGATAAATGTCCATGCTGTCCAATAAGTATCCATTGCCAAATGCATAACATTAGTTGGAACCATAGACATGTATACTAAATCATCAATATTATGAGAACCTATAATATTCTTTTTTCCCTGTAAATCCAATAAAACTATAAAATTCTTTAAGCATCGTTCAAAATTTTCACGACTTTTATCATCTACTAAAGAAAAAACCGTAATAAAAAAAGAAATCATAGTGTATTGAATTAATTCATCAGCAAAAATAACAGATTCACATTCATTAGAAAAACTAAAAGCATTTAACTGCTGTGAATAAAGCGATAAATACTGCAAATCCAAATTTATATTTTCAATCTCAGTTATATAATTAATTATCTTTTTTTCTATAAAATTAGGATCAACTTTATATATATCTACTACACTCTGATCAAATGCTTCTATTCCCATTGCATCAGCAGTAGTTATAAAATCTCGAATAGGCTTCTCGCCGCTTGACAACTCTCTGGACGAAAAAAAAGCTCGATATAAATTAATAAAACTTTTTTTCGTATGCATACTAATTTCTCCTCCATCAGTTTCAATTTTCAAATTTATTATAAATTAAATCTTGCATAGTTGAGAGAGGTATGTCCAAAATATTATCATACTCATTCTTTAATTCTTCTAAAAATACATTTAATTGGTCAAATAAATATGTCAAAACCTTATCCATTTGTTTTAAAAGTTCAGCTTGTGGTGAATCGTCTTCAACAAAATAATCTATAATAGTGTCTTTTCTTATTTTTGCAGGTGGATGAGTAGATGAATATTTTATTACTTGCTGTTCCTGCATATTTAGATTTTTTGTCATCTCAAACAACACAAATGAATTTAATACGATCAAAATACCGAACAATGTCATTGTTTTATCTATTCCTTTCATTTGCATAATAGAAATTGTAAGCACAACGGCATTAATATCTGCATTCAATTCATCATCCCAGCTGTTATAAATCTGCTTTATATCAATATTTTTTATCGAATATATATTCTTAACATTTGAATTATTCAAATGTCCTAAAATATGATGACTGTATTCATGAGCGATAACAAATGTCGTAAAAACATCAGAAAAGTACATTGCAATATTAATCAGAGTATCTGAAAGCAAATATGAACGAATATTATTCGTGTGATTTTCTAAAAGATAAGACGCAGCTAAATCTATAAATCTTGCAACAATTATTTTATTTGATTCTATTTTGCTGATTATTTGTTTCCCGTCTACCTTAAAAGAAAATTCTTCACCATTTTCTTTAATGGAAAAGGTTTGTACTATCACTTTATTTAGAAAGTATGCAAATTGCGGAACGCCTTCTGAAATTAAAATAATTTCTTCTGAATCTGCATTAGGAATCATAATTTGGGCAGAAAAACATTGCATTTCTAACAAACCCCATAATGGTATTTCCTTTATCCTTGCGTCTGTTCCGTTAGTTTGTATTCTTTTGCTTTTAATTAATAAATCTAAATTTTGAAATATTTCATTGATTATATCATAACTTTGAGGATTATCATATTCTTGAAATATTTCTTTATATTTAATAAAATCTAATTGATTAATTTCCCCGTTTTCCAGACTTCTTTTTAACATTTCATACTTTTCTTTACTGCTGCTCTTTTTAGATTTCTCTGATTTATACAACAGTTGAAATGCCTTTAAAATCTGATATGTTGTTTCTCTGCGATCCATTTGATTGCTCCTGTCAAATCTTATTCTTCAATGAATTTTTTTATCGCAGCATCAATAAGTTTGTCTTGTTGTTCCTGCGTCAATGGAAAATCACATGTCAAAGAATACTTATTTTGATTACATACAATCTCAAACTTTTTAGTTCCTTTCGGATTTTTCTTTGAGAAAATACCAATTATTTTACTCAAGGAAAATTTAAGCATATCATAAGCAGCACTATAACCTATATTTTTAGCCAATTCTATAAGAATGATTATAAATTCCGGAGATAACAGTTTTTTTGTATTGATCAGCGAGAAAGTAACATCCTTTTCATCTGCATTACTGTTTAAATATTCAATATCATCAGGTAAAAGTTCACAGGCATCAATAAATATATTGGTTTTCATACATAAAACACCTCGTATTATTTTTTTGTTCTGTTATTATATTACCATAATCCGCCATTAATTTCAAGACTATAATCAACATAATATTATAGCTTTACATCGGATTTAACTTCATTACCCCACACATCCCATCCCTGAACTTTTTGACGTGCAAACAGTTCAACACGAGGTAAATCGCCCATAAGCTCTAATATTTTTTCTCTTGCTTCATCAGGTTTTTTGCTATGCTCCCTGATAGGTGCAACAATAAGCTGATGCACAGAAGCTGATACTCGTTTCGATTTCCCTCTGGTTGCCAATAAACATATTTCTGCATTTCCCCTTGTCCAGAATCCTAAACCGAAAAAATAACCTTTACTCTTCCTGTTCTGTTTGATCCATACAAAAGCCACAGTCTTATATTTAAATCCCCATGCTTTGATTACATCAAATGCGCTTTTTAATTGCGGAAATGTTACCCACAAAAATAATACTGCATTTTCATCTGCTATCTGTGATACTGGCAATTTACATATTTCAGATATACTCATAGTCGGATAATGCCGTTGTGCTGCTCCCGAAAGTGATTTTTGCTCGTACTGCCATGCAGGATCAGCGTATATGATTTTATATTTTTTATTGTAATCCATATTTTAATACTCCCTATCAACAAAGGGCAGACTTTAAATCTGCCCATATATTATCCTGTTATAAGATTAAGGATTTCTTTCGCAAACGTAATAATAATACCGCCTGCTAAAGTTAAAAATCCATTGGCTCTCTGACTTGGATCGTGAGATTTAAGAGATAGTCCCACTTGCACTATGCCGAATCCCAACAGTATCAATCCTATAGCTCGGATAAGTCCGAATATGAAATCAGACAGATTGTTTACTACCTGCAACGGATCGTCAGCGGCATAAACTGTTGTAAAGCATAACGCCGATGTTAAAATCATAGCCGCAAGTAATATCATTACCTTATAAATTCTAGTCGGCTTATTAATATTTGCTTTGTTTGGTGTTTTCATAATTGTTTCCTCCTATTGCTCATCTAATAAGGCTTCTAAATCCTCATCAGATAAAAGTTCAAATAAATCTGTTTGCGGCTGTTCGCCGTTAATCTCTCCGTCAAAGCTATCTCCAAGCGAAATATCAGCGATTGCCTGATTTATCTCGCCATGACAATAGATTCCGGCTTTGCCGTCTGCGGTCATATCGACGTCCGGATGTTTCATAATATCATACTTTAAGTCCATCACCGGACGTTCACCCCTTATAAAAAGAAGTGCGTAGCTGTTATCAAGCATACGCACCTCGTCAGGCGTTAAAAGCTCACGCCCCGATATTTGATAATTAGTAGAATAGTTACCGGAATGTCCGGTAGATTTCCCGTAAGTGTTAGTATCAATAGTTGCTTTCCCTAAAAGCTCGCTGACATACTTATGAGTACTTTGTTCGTTGCCGCCCAAATATAAAAATTCATCACAGTTACCGACTATACTTTCCCATTGCTTTTCAAACAACGCCTTTAGCTGTGCTAAATTCTGAAGTATAATAGAAACGCTTACCTCTCTTGAACGCATAACGGATAATATCTTATCAAAATCATCAGGCAGTGAAACATTCGCAAATTCGTCCATTAGAAAATGCACATGTACAGGAAGTCTGCCTCCGTATTTATGGTCTGCAAGGTAGAATAACTGCTGAAATAACTGAGTATATAAAATTGATACTAAAAAGTTATAGCTTGTGTCATCGTCCGGTATCAAAGCAAACAACACTGTTTTCTTTTCTCCTAATGACGATAAATCAAGCTCATCTGTTACAGTCAAAGCCGCAAGGCTTGACAAATTGAATTTTTCCAACCTTGCCGCTAGTGTGATTTGAATGGATTTAAGCGTTTTAGCGCTTCCTGAATGATAATCCTTGTAGTACTTTACTGCAATATGGTCAGGTTCACGCATTTCCAATCTTTCAAACAGTTCGTCAAGGGGACTTTGATAACTGTCATCATCTTCATGCACTTCTCCTGCCCTTAGCAATTCCATAACCATAGGAAAGTTTTGTTCTTCCTCCGGTGCTTCGTATTTAAGGTAAAATATCAACGCTAACAGAAGCATAGAAGCTGCGGTATCCCAAAAAGGATCTTGTGACTGTGCACCTTTCGGAGTAGTTGCCTTAAATAAACTTGTCACAAGCCGCTGTACATCGTTATCGTTTCTGAGATAGACAAACGGATTATAGCAATGGCTTTTTTCCATTTCTATTAAATCCAATACACGAATTTCATAGCCTTTTTCTTCTAAAAGGTGCCCTGTATCACGCAGATTCTCGCCCTTAGGGTCTAAGACCACAAATGAAGTATTTGCCTGCATGAGATTGGGTTTTGCATAAAATCTTGTCTTACCTGCACCGCTTCCTCCGATAACTAAAGTCAGCATATTTCTCAAATGCTTTCTGCTGTTGTAGCATATACTGACATTCTGAGTTAATATTTTATTTACCTCAAATTTTGGATTGCTGTATTTTTTATTTACTTCATGAGCATTGCCCCATTTTGCAGAACCGTGTTCCTCTCCTTTGCGATAGTTTCTTCGTGTAGAAAAGTAAATGCCGATACCCATACCGTAAACAAGTAAAAAAATAAGGACAGTTTTTAAACTGTCCCTGCATAAATCTATTTTAAATGGATTCCGCATTGCTTCCGGCAAGTATTCTATTACATAAAACAAGCCATGTGATATATACGGAGCTGTCAATAAAGCAAACCATATAACAGGTACCAGTCCGCAAGCTGATAATATCAGTACTGTATGCCTGTCATCTTGTTTCACGGTTTTTTCTCTCCTTTTTTTCTTTAGGTTTTGAATCTATGATTTTTATTAAAACATCATCAATAACTTCTGTAGACATACCATTCTTTAATTTTTGATTTCTTTCATTTATCAATGTGTTATAAATAACTCCATAATCAGACATACTTAACTCAAGTTTAATTATATTTTTACTCATATACCCCTCCGTCTATTTTTTATCGGGAATGTTCACGCTGATTGGGATTTCTTCCTTGTTCAAGTATTCTTGACATTCTCAATGAAATATCCGACGCAGATTCACGAATATTATTCAATTCTCCCCGTACTTCCTGATTATCCATGCCTCTAAAATATCCAGGAGCATTGCTGAAATCAAAATATCCTTTTGTTTCAATTCCATATTTTTTGCATAATAGATATGAAGCACAATATGCATTAAACGCATAACCGTCACGGTAATAGTCCTTATCCTTATTGGCAAATCCGGCTAAGGAAAGCTCTACTGTCAAACTTCTGAAAATATCCTTTGCATTCATTCCTTTTCTTACATAAATATAATTGTCCTCTAGAACAAACACAGCTCCTTTGTTTTCAGGCATTTTATCAGGCTCGCAAGCGGATATATTAACAGGCGGTCTGCTTATCAAAGCACGAATAAGAAGTTTTTCATCTATACTTGCATTCTGCTGCGGCTTTTCCTGTAGTGTAGTCTGTGAAATATCGTATAGTTTTTTTGCATTGTAATATGTTCCGATACTACCGTCATCACGAGTATATTCCTTTCCCGGTTCTAAAATAAAAATAGGATTATTCTTTTCCTGTCTTTTTATATATGCACCTTGTTCTCTCCAATAACCATAATCGCCAAGCTTTTGTGCTTCAGGATTTTGTGCCGTAATCAGTAAAGCGTTATTTGCCGTATATCTGTCAAATCTGCTTTGAACATCAAGAAATGTTTGCAACGACTTTGCGTCAGCAGCAACCTTTTCTGTCATATGTTCCGACATATCATAACAGCGATTACGGTTTTCCTTACTCTCTGCCGCAAATACAGATGTTTTATCATTTGTATTAACAGCATTTACATTTAATATAGAATCAAAATTATCCATAAAACTTACCTCTCTTTAATATTTTTCTTCTTTTTGATATTAGGCTGTCTGTGAGCTAACTGTTTCTGACCTTTAGGCTTAATATCCTTTGAACGTGAATTTTGGTCAGATTTATCAGCGTCTGCTTTTCTGCCTTCACGTATTCTTTTCAATTCTGCTCTTACAGACGGTTTAGAAGTATTCCCCCTGTAGTTGTTTTCTTTCTTTAATGTAGGCTCGGACCGATGGGGGCTTTCGGTCTTTGCCAAAGAGGGGTTTTCCTGCTTTTTACCTTCTTTTTGAATCGGCTCTCCAAGCAGTTCTTCCATAAGCTTATCTTCCTCAGATTTTTCCGGCATATCTTTTTCGGGAACTGTATGAGTTTTTGACGACTCTGTTTTTTCTGATTTACTTCTCTCAATTTCAGTTTTGATTTTTGCAGTATCACCGACAGAAGCAAGCTGCAAGCGTTCAACGATCCTGTTTATTCTTGCTGCGTCCTCCTCCTTAACGATTATATCTGTAATACCGTCTTTAAAGCCTTTTTTAGAACGTACAGCACAATATAAAATACCGTATCGCTTAGCTTCCTTTACAAAATCCTTTAAATCGCTGTTTTTTACTGAAAATACTGTAAGCGGTTTGCAGGAACGAACCAGTGTTTCAAGTCTGGTCTTGCCTTTAGTTTTTTTCTTATCTTTCAAAATAACATATAGAGCCGCTGCAATATGTTTTGCACCGGCCCCTGTTATTTTTAACGCAGCTTCACCCGCTTCAAGCGACATACGCACAATCTGATCAGCGGCTTCGCCTGATGTGTTCATTCATTCTTTCCTCCTTTTCCTGCCGTACTGATTCTATCTTGTCTTTCATAATATTTGACCGTTTTATAATCCCGTCACATAGCATCACTTCCTTTCTAAGTTCACCGATCTGCTTTGTCATATCTGCAATTTCCGATTTGATTTCTGACAGCTTTTCATTATCCTTGATGTTTCTGCTTTTGTACCTTAAATGCTGTCTTGTATCAATAAATTGCTCCATACGGCTTTGCAGATTTTCTTTATATGAAAAAAGCTGCCCAGCCGTATCAATATGATTACGGCAAAGCAGCCTTGTTTCCTTATTTATTTTATCAAGTTTAATTAAATCTTCCCGAATAATCAACCTTACCTTGTTTGGATTAACAGAATGCTTCTTAGGCAATACTCCTAAAAGATAACAGTAGTAAAAATACAATCCTCTTAGACCGCCTATTTTTTTAGATGCTTTATGATTACCTGATAATCGGTAAAAAACTGTTTTGTTCTCGTATGGTTTTTCAGCTTTAACCTTGTGATTATTCAGAATACGACGGCATATTGCTTCTTTTGTGTATTCTTCACCTAAATTACGGGCAAGTTTCATTCCTCTGTCCTTACCCTGTGGTTTGACTGTTATATCTTTTCCGAATTTAATTGCATAACCCATTTCTTTTAAATAGTGATAAAATTGCTTTTCGGTCCATGACTCAGATATAGCTTTGTCTATATCTGATTTAATTAAGCCACGCCATGTAGGACGTCCTTCTTTTTCAGCTTTCCATTCACCATAGTGCTTTGATTTTACATATTCGGCGTTTTCAATTACAGACAATCCAAATTGGCGGCACAATTTATCAGAAGCAGTACGCATATTGTAATAATCCTTTTTGGTACGATGATACCTCAGACCGTCAATAAAAGATACGGAATTAACCACAAAATGATTATGAAGATGATTTTCTTTATCAAGATGTGTTGCAACCAGTACCTGAAAACGATCGCCCCATAATTCTTCCGCAAGCAAAATGCCCATTTTATGTGCTGTATCAGGAGTTATATCATCATATGGTGCAAAAGACTGATAACCGTGAAATGCCATAATGCCCTCGTCTTTTCCATATCGCTTTTTTACTGCGAGCATTTCGCTCCTTGCAGTCATAGGAGTACAATTAACACCTGAAACATATTGCTGCATTATGGGTATATCCTCGTTATCTATATTAAAATTATCTGATTTTTCATTAGTCTTTTCCTGATCGACTGCATATGCAATAACATCTGACAATGACTGTTCTTCTTTGTCTGTCATTTCGGGCATTTTTATATAGTCAGGGTTAGTTGTTTTGTCAGGATTCTGAATGTAAATAACTACTTTGCCCAGCCACCCCTTAACACTCCAAATTGATGTAACTGCCATTTATTCTGCTTTATCCGGTAAAATAACCGCTTCTGTTATAACTCTTACTGTCTGTTCAAAATGGCGTACAGCTTTATCATATCGCTGTACGTCAACAACATTCAGCACATGAGCTTTCTGTGCTATCTGATTAAGATTGTTTCCGATTTTGTGAAGCTCTTTCATCATTGAATAATAATCAGGGGGAGGAGTATTCTTAGGTACTATACCTTTTATTATCTGACGCAGATACGCTTCACGGGATAATCCGCTTTGTTTAACTTTTCTTTCTAAAGCTTCGGCTTCGGATTCATTTAATCTAAAAATTATCTCAATATTTCTTTTACGCATATTATTTCCTTTCCTTATTAATCTGCATACAGCACATAATAAAAACGCCTATTACTCCGCCTACTATCATTCCTGATAAAAACATTATCATTTTTTATCACCTCTCAATCTGGGGTTTCAGGGGAATGTTCCCCTGACAAGCTGCCTTTGGATATCTAAAGGCGTTGCTTGCTGGTATAGTGTATTACTGGTATAGTGTATTATCCGCTTCGCTGTTATTGCATTACATATTTCACCTTTCATAATCTTTAGGTTTTTTATTGATAAAATAACTTTCGGACACTTTTCTTGATTTTATTCCGTCATATGTTTTCGTAAAAATTTCGGGATTCAAAAACATTTTCTTAAACTTTTCCATATGTTCAGAAGTAAGCGAATCAAAATTATCTTCATTTAATCCGCATATAAAAAATGTACCAACCACTATATCCATTATTTCGTTGTCTTCATTTCTTACAGACCGATTTAATTCAAGTCCGTTAATTTTACCTTCCTCATTGCAAACAAGAGCAACAGGCTCTTCAAAAAAATATGCGGCTTCTATTGAGCCGCCTACTGCTTCCTGCATTGATTTAAGATCGTTTCCTATGTCAGACTCATAAGCGTTTTTATGCGGCTCTACCATTAATACTTTCATTTTCATTCGTTCCTTTCATTTAATATAATATTTATATTTTAAAATCTCTTTATCTCGCCATATCTCTTTTACTGCTTCTTTTATCAAATTCCCAGCCATAGACTTTTCCTATATCATCGCCCAGACGATTTGTAACACGAACTATATCAGAACGGGTTGCTTTATCGAAATAAATAAGATTTAATAATTTATTTACTTGGTTTTCTGTTGCTTTATCTTTTATAACACGATAAAGATAATGATTTGTTCCGTCATGATGTATAGCCGTACATCTTAAATCGCCTTTTCGGTCTACATACCACTCGTTTGAATCACAGTCGGAATAAAGACAATCCTTTATATTCCCACTGTCAATCATTTTGTATCCGCTTTTTCTGGCGTTCCATAATCCTAAATCTGCTATAATTATTATAGGTTTTGAAAGCTGAATATCAAGATTTATTCTTTCATCTTCAAGATACTCATTATTTATCTCATTCATTAAATTGTAAAGTTGGTCATCATTCATTTCAGGATATTCCGCCTTTAAATCCTCTTTCCAATCGTCAAAATTCAGATCAATATCGCTCCATATTATATTTTTATTACTTATCAAATTACTCTACCTTTCATATTCCTTTGTTCTTGTCTTATCATCGGCAGTAAAGCTTGCACCTACAAACTGCTCTGCACCTAAGATGTAATTGCCGTTACTCCAATTTTCTTCTGCTATCTCCTCAGCTTCCGCCAAATTCTCCGCTTCAACAGAAATTGTCATTTGCAGAGTTTCGGTTATAGTCACATTATATTCTTTTTTCATCTTACATAACTCCTTTTTTCTCTTTTTGTAATTTTAAGTCCTAGCTTCATACATAAAAAATCGTTATAATCCTTTCCCATAGATGGCTTATTTCATTACATTCAATATTTTTTTGCAGCCTGATACACGCCTCAAAATAATAACAAATGGTCTTTCCGTCAGTTTATGCCTCATTTTTAATTAAATCAAATTATATTGACATTTCTTTACAAATATGTTATTATTATGCATATTATTATAAATTTCAATTTTATATTAAAGGAGAATTATTATGAAGTCATTTAAAAAGGTATCAATTTTCTTATCAACATTATTAATAGCCGGATGTTTATCATTTGTCAATGCTAATGGTAATAGTATCCCATTTGTAAACAGTATTTCCGTTAGTGCAGAAACAACTTCTTATGGCATGGAATATCAATTTAATTATGATCATACTGAAGTATCTGTAGCAGGTTATACAGGTACATCATCAACGCTTACAATACCGTCGGTAATTGTAGAGGACGGAGTTTCATATCCTGTTACATATATTAATCATTATGCATTTGAAAATAATACAACGTTAAAAAGAGTTTATATTTCTGAAAATATGAGAGCAGTAGGATATGCTTCCTTCAGAAATTCAAATATTGCATATATATCAATCCCAAGTTCTGTTACAACTATACAGGGAAGTGCTTTTGCTAATTGTACAAAATTAACGGAAATTTCTTTTGCCACAAATTCAAAATTAAGCAGAATAGAAATAGGATGTTTTTATAACTGTTCATCATTAACATCTATTGCTATTCCGGATAATGTAGATTATATTTATGAAAATTCATTTAAAGGGTGCACAAATTTAAAAACAGTTTCTTTTAATTATCTTTCTTCAAAATTAACAGCAATATCGCAATGTTGTTTCAAGGATTGTTATAACTTGGAGAATATTACTTTACCTAAAAGCATAAAAGATATATCCATTGGTGCATTTCAAAATTGTGCTTCATTAAAATCTATAACAATACCAGAAAACGTAGACAGAGTATATAACGATTCTTTTAATGGATGTACATCTCTTGAAAGTGTAACATTTGCAGGCTCTTCTACACAGGATTTAATTGTATATAAAACAGCATTTCAGAACTTACCTGCATTAAAAACCGTTACAATTAATAAATATAAAAGTCTGACATTTGAAGAAAACACATTTGCAAGTTGTAATAATTTAAGCACAGTAAACTTTCCTATAAGCAGCAGCGGAAGTATTGATATTGCAGGGATTTCCTTTGGAACCGGTTCATTTGCCGGCACACCTGTTTATAATCTTATGAAATTTATTTTCCCTAATATTTAAGTTTAAAAAACTCAATGTATTTTTTACATTGAGTTTTTTCATCTTGTATTAGTCCTTTCGTTCTTTTTACTATCCCTCTTAGTAATTCCTATTCCTAACTTCATACATAAAAAATCATTATAATCTTTACCTATAGGCGGGGGCTTATCTATTATATAATACTGCTTTGAAAGTACTGTTTTTATAGCCTTAGACGCAAGTCTGCCTGCCGTATCATTATCCAGGTGCAAAGCCAATGTATTAATCTCAGGATATTCATTAAAATATCGTGTTAATGCTTTAGGAACCTTACTCTGTTCGATATTTTTTGCAGGCTGATATACACCGCAAAGTAATAACAAATGGTCTTTCCGCCAGTTTCTGCCGTATAACTTTAGCAATGTGGCATAGGATAATAAATCTATAGCCGATTCAAACAGATGTACATATTTTGATTTTTCCTCAGCGGGTATTGAAAAAGAGTATTCCTTGTCACTGCCCTCAGCTTCACCAATATAATCGCTCTTTATTCCACGCAATGAAGCTGACTTTGCTTTTCCTTTGGTATCCAGTCCGACAAATACTGCATTGTGATAAGGATAACTTTCATATACACGTCCTGTTTGTATACAGAAGTTTATAATATCCGTATTAATACCCCTGTTTTTAAGATACATAACAACATTATTCTGACATTTGTTATGCTCAGGTAAAAGAAGCTTCTTTTCTGTTTTTTCTTTGACCTTTACATAAACGGGAGGACATACTGCCGATTTGCCTGTAATTGTTTCTACGGCATCCAAAAAAGAATACCCATTTACTTTTATCAGATAATCAAGCGCCGACCTTCCTCCTATTCCTCTGCTCCACCACATCCATTTCCCATTGGATATTTTAAGACTGTCATGGGTACGGGTCGAATAGGTACTGCTTGAAATCTTTACAAGCTCGTCAGGCTCGTAATTTTTAAGATATGTCAGCAGATCCATCTTTTTTGCTTCAAGTACTATATCCGGTGCGATATATGGCATAGATCTCAACTCCTTTTCAATTTTAACTTAAAAAGACGGATATGAGCGAAATGCTCTTATCCGTCTTTGTTGTATAACTATCTCTCATCATAGCTTCTATCGGACTTTTCCTTAGAATCAAAGTCCTTATACTTACGCTCGTCGATTTTCAAATCCACTTTTAGCTGCTGAAATCTAGTCATTTTATTTTTAAGTTCCTCTTCTTTTTCAAATGGCTTATTCGCTTCGGCAGCAGCTGTCTCTAACTGTCTTTTAGCGTCCTGTAATTGATTCCGGCAATTTTCAAGTTTATCAGGCAGACCTCCTAAGAAATTATCAAGTCTTGTTATATTTCCTCGTATATCTTCTCCCATAGTAACCTTATAACCCTGACTATGACTTAAATGTGCATAATACGTATCAGAAAAAGCGTCAAAACTCAAAGATAAAGAAAATCCGCAGTAACTGCCGACCAAAACGGGAGATTCTGAATTTATTGTCTTTATAACGCTCATTAAGGCTTTGCCGGCGTCCATTTTATCGGCATATAGAATTCCCTTTAACTCACATCCGGCATTACGGCTGTTTTTAATATGCTCCACGTCCTTCTGAAATGCGAATACCCGCTGTTCAAGGCTGCTGATCTGTGACGGATAATATTTTAAAACCTTATCTTCAAGCTCATATTTCTGATTAAGATAATCGTTTTTTAATAAGTTAAGCATATTAATTTCCGTTTGCAAAGTACAATACTCCATGATACGGGGATCGCCCGTAGCTATCGCTTTGCATTCGGCATAGGATAAAACCTCCGTATCAGCGTCCTCAATAATACGTGACGGAGCTTTGCTTGTCATGATCTGAGCAGTTATTCTCTGCTTGTTTTCTAACATCTGATACATATAGGCGTCAAATGTACGCTCGGTTATATACCTGAAAATATATACTTCTTTATTTAGATTCCCGAATCTGACCATTCTTCCGTGTCTTTGTTCTAAATCACGTGGTCTCATCGGAATATCAAGGTCATGAAGCGCTACAAGATATTTTTGCACGTTTGTACCAGCCCCCATTTTCATAGTAGAGCCGAAAAGTATTCGTATCTTACCGGTTCGCACCTTTGCAAAAATAGCGTCCTTTTGCTTGTTGTTCTTAGCCTCATGAATAAAAGCAATTTCATTAGCCGGAACTCCTGCATTGATAAGCTTATCAGCTATATCCTGATAAACATTCCATTGTTTTCTTTCTTCAACCACAAAAGCACCGTCTTTTTCAACAATTTCAATAGGAGCGTATTTTCCGTCAGGAGTTGACATATCGCAGAAAACTAACTGGTGCTATACTAAAAAAGTGGACAGCAAAAAGCGAAAGATGGTATAATAATAAA
>ERZ825896.1703-NODE-1703-length-23612-cov-5.219637_pt1 | contig 23612 bp, 18 predicted proteins | sample MGYA00519858_ERZ825896 | MGnify/ENA primary metagenome ERZ825896 (study PRJEB31778, sample SAMEA3449214) | human gut metagenome | biome: human gut; feature: human-associated habitat; material: faeces | place: United Kingdom | collected 2010/2012 ...
AATTTCTTTTTCATGATTCATTTCCTCCAATTCAATTATGTTATTCCGCAATATGGTCGATTCCCTGCTCGATAATCGTTCGCACATGGTCATCGGCCAGTGAATAAAACACCGATTTGCCCTCGCGGCGGCCTTTTACTAACTTATTCTGTTTTAGAATCTTTAGCTGATGCGAAATTGCTGACTGCGTCATATTCAAGGTTTCCGCTAAATCACAAACACAGACATCCTTCTCAAATAAAACAAACAAAATCCGGATTCTGGTCGAATCGCCAAACACCTTAAACAATTCCGCCAAGTCATACAATTCATCTTCACTTGGCATTTTATCACTCTCCGTTTCTGTAAATTTACATATGAACAATTATTCATATGTTCATTATATGCAGGATAACATAAAAAGTCAACCCCCTATAATCATTTAATTTTTATTTTTATTTTCGCCGTCTTTTTACTGCCGTCACCCGCTGCTGCCTTTACATAAACCGTCTTTTTCTTTCCGGCCTTCTTTGCCTTAAAGACACCTTTTTTTGACAGGGTAGCATATTTATTATATTTACTCTTTGTAAATTTATAGGTAATCTTTGCATCCCCTGCGCGGTTTTTCGTCACTTTCAGCCACTTACTTAACTTTACTTTTTTACCGGCTTTCACCTTTTTCGACGAATATTTAAACTTTAGTTTTTTCACAATCACTGTCCGGGCACTGCTATTATCAGGTGTTATAGGATTATCCGTAACTACCGGGGTTGTCGGATTATTGGCTGCCGGTGTTGATTGTGCCTTTTGCGTCGGCGTAGTCACAGGCGCAGCCGTTGGTGTTGCCGTTGGTGCTGCCGTTGGTGCTGTCGTTGGTGTTGCCGTTGGTGCTGCCGTTGGTGCTGCCGTTGGTGTTGCCGTCATCGTCGGCATCGGCGTCGGTGTTGCTTTCGTAGAATCCCAAGTATCAGAAAACATCTTAATGCAAAGATTTGCATTATTTTTTTCTTTGCTAGACCACTCGAGTTCGGAAAAATCTTCCCACTTGCCATCCGAATACTGAACATAACTTTCGCCCTTATTTGCGCTAACTGCTTCTGTAAGTGCAGAATCGTTATGAGTACATTCATAAGTCTGATAAGAAGTATCTCCACTCTCTTCCAATTTTACAACAACTGCATAACGCTTTCCTTTTGTCATAAATACTTCATCTTTATCTTCTTTTACAAAATCAATGGTATGATATCCTCGCTCTGCAATCGTACCGGACAATGAAGACACTAATTTACCGGACATCGGATTATCCGAATCCGGACTCTCATAAATTGATACTTCATAATTTACATTTGCTTCCTGTGTATAGAAAGAAACTGCCTGCATTTTCTCATCAGCTTTCGCTTCAAATACATTGGCACCACGCAAAAAGCTTTTCGAAAAAGCAAATGGAATTCCACCATCATATTGATAGTTATTGTCGTAATTATCCGCTTTTTCTACATCAAAGAATGCCACCTCTGCCTCTTCATTCTTCTCCGCCTGCAGCATAGCATCCTCATAAGAAATCCAGAAATATCCGCCCATACTGTTGCAGTCGCCCCAGCTGTTGCGAATTAACCATGCGCCATCTGAAGAGGGACGACATTTGGAATTAAAATTACTTGCCGAATAATTATCATCCCATCCCACAATCAATACACTGTGATTGGTTGTCTTGCTTGTATCATTACAATAATACGCCGTAAAATTGCTTTTCCCGGTATTTCCATACATCTGCTTGTCACTCGATGTTTCCGGCGCATACATAGAGCACTCCGCTGCCCCATACTCCATCAATTTCTGTTTGATTTGGTTGCGGTTCGCTTTCGTCATATAAATGTATTCTACGTTCTGCAAATGATAGGAATCCTTATCATACATCACCTCATCCGATAAGTCAGCCGTTACGTTACAATTAATTTTGTTCTGTAAATCTTCAAAAGAAGCAACTGATTCATCTACAACTCCCTGCCATCTGGCTAATGTAGCAGTTGCTAAAACGGAATTTCCGCCCCATCCATACAAATCATTATTCTTCTCTCTTGGCCTGCAAATATCCCCTACCGTCAAACCAAGCGGATCGTCGGCTTTGTTGTATGTCGAATATGCCAGATGATACTCTGATAAATCCGGAGATTCTTCAGAGCCATCCTGTATAATATCTGCTTCAGACGCTCCCATCACAGACATTGTCCAGCACATGCCCGTTTCTCCTTGATCTTTGATATCCGTCAACAGCCCTTCCTCTCTGGCATCAAACGATGACGGAATCGTTGTCTTTGCTGCCTTTTTCTTTCTGCCGGATGACAAATCATCCGAATTTAATAGTTTCCGATGAATTGGAAGATAGCCATACTTTGACGTCTCACCGACCGAATCCTCGATGGATACTGCGGTCTGCGTTTTCTTACTTTCCTGTGCCAAATCCACCGGTGCACTCATCCCTATTACCAGCGAAACGCTAAGCACTGCTGCCAATAAATTTCTTCTTTTCATGATATACCTCCATTCGTAAATGATTCATTCATAAATTTTCTTATGTAGTAATCTTACCATATTCATACACCCTTGCAAAGAAAAAAGATTTCCTGTCATAATAAGCATTTTCTCTCCATAAACTATAGCAAAACGATAGCGGGGTAATCTATGAACATCGAACAAGAACGGGAAAAACTGATTCTTTTTACAAAAATCGGTGCCATCGTCCTGACATCCTTTGCTTTGCTCGCAACAAGTTTTTTTGTTTATCCGGAAAACCGTGCCGTTTTCAATGAATCTCTGCTTCATGAAAAAGAACTTCCCATCTACTGCGTAGAAAAGGAAAAACCGCAGATTTCAATCAGCTTTGATGCGGCTTGGGGAAACGACGACACCGCATCACTTCTTGCCACGCTGAAAAAACACAAAGTGAAGGCAACCTTTTTTATGACAGGTGGCTGGATTGAAAAATATCCGGACGATGTAAAAGCAATTGCCGCCGGCGGGCATGACCTTGGAAACCACAGTGAAAACCACAAACAGATGTCACAGCTATCGGCCGCACAATGCAAAGAAGAAATTATGAAACCTCATGAAAAAGTAAAAAAACTAACCGGTAAAGATATGATTTTGTTCCGCCCTCCTTACGGGGACTATAACGACACTCTTATCCGTGTGTGCCGGGAAAATAAATATTATCCGATTCAGTGGGATGTGGATTCCCTCGACTGGAAAGATTACGATGCAGCCACCATCATACGCCGCGTCACAGAGCACAAACATCTTGGCAACGGTTCGATTATTCTCTGCCACAATGGCGGAAAACACACCGCCGAAGCACTGGATGAACTTTTAACAATTTTGAAGAAAAAAGGATTTCAACTCGTACCAATTTCTGCTTTGATTATGAAAGATAATTACACGATAAACACAGAAGGACGGCAGATTAAAAACTAAACCTGCCGATACCAAAAAATGACCACTGCAATATCTGCACTATTACAGTATCACAGTGGTCTGTTTTTTTTATATGTTACATCAAAGAATCCAATGTCTCGCGAATTGCCTGAATAAACTCAAGGCTGTTCAAAATTACCGGGTTTTCACATGTGGAAATGAGAGAAAGACTCTTTGTCATTTTTCCATCTTCCACAGTCTTAATGCAGGCTCTCTCCAGTTTGTCCGCAAAATCCATCAATTCCGGAATCTCATCCAACTCGCCACGCTTTCTGAGTGCGCCTGTCCACGCAAAAATAGTTGCGATGGAATTTGTCGAAGTCTCTTCGCCTTTCAAATGTTTATAATAGTGACGCTGTACCGTTCCGTGTGCAGCCTCATATTCATAAACACCACTTGGTGATACCAAAACGGATGTCATCATGGACAAATCACCATATGCCGTAGCTACCATATCAGACATTACATCTCCGTCGTAGTTTTTACAAGCCCAGATAAAGCCGCCTTCCGAACGAATTACGCGGGCAACTGCATCATCAATAAGCGTATAGAAATACTCAATGCCAAGTTTCTCGAATTTTTCTTTATATTCCGTATCATAAATTTCCTGGAAAATGTCCTTAAATGTATGGTCGTATTTTTTGGAAATGGTATCTTTAGTAGAGAACCACAAGTCCTGTTTAGTGTCCACTGCATAACTAAAGCATGCGCGTGCAAAACTGGAAATGGATTTTTCTGTATTGTGAATTCCCTGAATGATTCCCGGACCATCAAAGTTGTGAATTACTTCTTTGGTCTGTGTTCCATCCTCAGCGGTAAATACAAGTTCTGCTGTTCCTTTACCCGGAACTTTGATTTCTGTATTTTTATAAACATCACCATACGCATGACGTGCAATCGTAATCGGCTTTGTCCAATTTTTTACATAAGGAACGATTCCCTTAACAAGGATTGGTGCACGAAATACCGTACCATCTAAAATTGCACGAATTGTGCCGTTTGGCGATTTCCACATTTCTTTCAAATCATATTCATCCATGCGGGCAGCATTCGGTGTAATCGTAGCACATTTTACCGCTACACCATATTTCTTTGTTGCCTCTGCGGAATCCACTGTCACCTGGTCATTGGTTTTATTCCGGTACTCCAAACCAAGGTCATAATACTCTGTCTTTAAATCAACATATGGCAGCAACAGCTCATCTTTAATCATCTGCCAAAGGATTCTGGTCATTTCATCCCCGTCCATCTCTACAAGTGGGGTTTTCATCTGAATCTTACTCATTTTTCCTCCTAACCAAAACGTTCACATGGACGCTTTCCATAAATTATTGTCGCCTTTTACTATAGCATAGTGGCTACAGATTGTCAAAGAATGGCCCCTCGATTTCTGTCCTGCCATCCTCTACAAGATACGGCATTTCTTCATGCACTTCTACGCCCTCTTGAATCTTCTGTGTGTCCATTTTTATGTATTTAATTCTTCCATTTGCAAGAATTTCCCCGTCTTTATCCATAATATAAGAATCTGTAATAATAAAATGGCTCGTGTTTTTTACAACTACACCCCGTCCAATCAATTCTGTCTCATAGGGAACAGGTTTGCGGTATTTGGTATCCAACGATATCGTCACACCGAAAGTCTCCTCCGACAATTCCTTCGCCCACAAAGAACGAAGCCCCATCTCATCAAGCATCGCCGTAATCATGCCGCCATGCACACGTCCGGGATAACTCTGATGCTGTTCTTTGTAGCGAAACACCGTCATCACACTGCCATCTTCCATGTTGTAAAATGGTGCATTCACGCCGTATTCATTATCCAGCCCGCAAATCATACACATTCTGCTGTTTTTTTGTTTGCTAAGTATCTTCATGTTGTGCTCCTTGTACTTTCAATATTGTTTAAATTTCTTCTTGCTTGTTCAGGTACTGTTTAACCGCATTAATGACCATATCAGCGGTCCTCAACTGTTCAAGGACTTCATCCCTCTCTATCACATAAAAATCATCATAATCACAATCCTCACGCATTGTTTTTAACCGACCAATTCTTTTTCCTATTTCCCTTGCAAATTTATTTGTAGCAACATAGTGCTGATTAAAATACGCCACTACATCTTTATGCCGTTTAAAATCAGTACCTTCTAACGCCAATACTGCACGCAATGCGTAAAAAGCAGCATAATAAGAGCGATTAACCGCATCTCGGTAACCTCCATTTTCATAACAGAGTTCTGCCATACGATATGTGCTTTCAGCAGTCTCTAAACGATACTTGCTTAATTCAACTGCCCCCTCTTCATATTGCATCTACTGTCACCCCCTCCTGCTTTACATTCCGATAAAACGGTAACGTTTCCGACCATTTCTTGAAATGTTCCTCATTCTTAACTAACGGTGATATAACAACTCCATATTCTAGTTCGTAATCAAATGCCAGATCACAAACCAAATTAAATCTTTTTTTTATTTCATAATCATCCGCATCCACCAATATCATAATATCAACATCTGAATTTTTCTGATAATCCCCTCTTGCATAAGAACCATACACAACAACTTTTTTCAATTCATCTCCGTAAATCTCTCTAAGCTGCTTTGCAAATTGGTATACAATATTATGAATCATGTCTGGCATAAACTCACCTCCAAAAGACTATTACATAATGTATAAATATTTCTTCTTGCCTTCTGTCTATTAATAGTATAGCACAACGTTTGTAAAACATCTATAAAATTTGTGATAGCTTGCCTTATGCAACGCTATTCGCTCCGCCTCCGGCTCCGCTCATAGAGGCTGTCGCCTCATACCAAAAGAGATGCGCCATGGCATGCAAGCTCGCTTGCAAATGCCATGGCGCATCTCTTTTGGTGCGTGGCTTGTAGCTAACTAAAGTATACAACTTCCTCTTGTGGGGGAGTGGTTTTTTCGACTTTGTCAGCCCAAAGCATTGGCACTAATGCTTGTTGTTTACGGCTAAATTCCGGTTTTACTTTTACCGTTACCATAACCCAGTCGTTGGTTGCAAATTTATCAGCCTCCGGGTAATGGCAGATGAATCCGATTTTTGCGATGTCATCCGCACAGCAAGTCATGGCCGCGCGGGATGGTACAAAGGCATCTTTCGGGAAGGTTCTATTTCTGTATACCTGTCCTTTAAATACAATCGTTTTTCCCTCGTATTTTTCCGGATGCTCACTGACATCCAGATACCACAATCCAAAATCGTCATCTTCTAATACAATTTCTTTTGCAGTGACATCAAACGGTAATTCTTCTTCAATATTACTCTCAACCGAGCCATCCTCTGATTCAAATAAAACCTGGGCACGGCGGTTGATTGCTTTGACATTTCGACGCATGGATGCCTTGTCCATATCGGACGAACAACGGTTAAAAATAACTAAATCCGACTGCTGAAAATGCGACATAATCAATGATTTCATATTATTGATATAAACAGAAAATGTTTCCGCATTGACCGTCGTAAAAGTCTGCACAACAATCCAATTTTCCGGAATGGTTTCATTGATTAACTTAACCAAATCCCACATTCCGTTTACTTCAATAACAATTCGTGCCGGCTTATACTGTTTCACAAGTTCTTTACACTTATCTTCTGTCAAATCTTCCTCGTCTTCAATCAAAACCGTGTCCACTTTATTATGGCGAAGCAACATTTCATCGACTTCTTTTTCTCCCTCTTCTGTCATCAGATACAAGGTCCGCAAGCCGTCTTCAAAATTTCCTTCCTCCAGTATTTCCTGAAAACATGTTGATTTACCGCTTTCCAAAAAACCGGTAAACAAATAGACCGGAATATCCCGATTTCCAAACATAGTTTCCTCCATTCCTTATCCTAAAAACAATTGCTTAATTTCACTTTCTTTCAACTCTGCTCCAATAACGCAGATTCGTCCGGTATAGTCTGCACTGCCCCGGCGTACTTCGTACTCACCAGGTACCAAATCAAAGTGGAACCATTCACCTTCCGTCGCCGGTACAATTCCCTTCGCGCGAAGAATGTTTCCATAACCATTATCCTCAGCAGACAATTTTTTCAAAATACCGGTCAATTCTTCCTCACTGTATTTGTGCGCACTCTCGATACCCATGCTTGTAAATACATCGTCCGCATGATGGTGATGATGTCCATGCTCGTGGTCATGTCCACAACAACACTCGCCATCCTCGTGGTGATGATGTTCATGGTCATGGTCGTGTTCATGGTCATGGTCGTGATGGTCGCACTCACCGTGCTCATGGTGATGGTGGTGGTCATGGTCGTGGTCATGATGATGTCCACACTCCGGACATACATCCTCTTCTTCCATCAATTCTATTTCCAGCGAATTACTCTCCTCAATCGCACCAAGAATTTGTTTGCCATCAATCTCATCCCATGGTGTCGTAATAATTGTTGCCTTATCATTTTTCTCGCGAATCAAAGCCAACGCAGCATCTAACTTTTCATCCGTAATTTTACCGGTCCGGCTTAACACAATTGTCTTTGCACTCTCAACCTGGTTGTTGTAAAATTCACCAAAGTTTTTCATGTACATTTTACACTTCGTTGCGTCTGCCACCGTAACATACCCATTCATCTGCACATCGTCATGGCTCTCCATTACACCGGAGACAGCCTTAATAACATCCGACAATTTACCAACACCGGATGGCTCAATAATAATGCGGTCCGGATGATATTTCTCAAGTACCTCTTCCAATGCGGCACCAAAATCACCAACCAATGAACAGCAAATACATCCTGAATTCATTTCCGTTACATTAATGCCGACATCTTTCATAAAACCGCCATCAATACCAATCTCACCAAATTCATTTTCAATCAGGACAAGTTTTTCTCCCTGAAATGCTTCCTTTATCAGTTTTTTTATCAATGTTGTCTTACCGGCACCAAGAAAACCGGAAAAAATATCAATTTTTGTCATGGTAATAATAACCTCCTTATTCTTATGTTTCTCTGCTACTAGTATTATACTCGTTTTTCAAAAAGTTACAAGAGGTCACTCGTTACACTTCTTCTCCCGCTCCCGGACATAACAGTTTCTGCTGTTTCGTCAGCCATTCATCCGCCTCTAAAAGCCCCTCGTCTGAAAAATCAAACGTCATCGTCACCGGCTTCTCCTTTGTCTTTTCCAGTATAAACGGTCCTTTCCACGCAGTCGCAAGAAGTTTCTTTTCCTCCTCATCGCCGTCTTTCGAAATCCTGAAATTCATCCCCCGGTAACTGCCTTTAAAAACACTTTTTTTATAATAATCAATGGAATATAATGTAATTCCTTCCATACAAATCCCCCTCTGTAAAATTTCTTTTTCTTATTATATCACAAAAAACTCTTGAAAAATACCAAAAAACATGGTTTACTATAATCGTGTGTCTGTAAATCTTTGACACAAAAAAATTATATGGAGAGATGTTTCATGAAAAAAGTAGTTAAGTTTGGTGGAAGTTCCCTTGCCAGTGCAGAACAGTTTATGAAAGTTGGCGCTATTATTCGTGCAGACGAATCCCGCCGTTATGTAGTCCCTTCCGCACCGGGAAAACGATTTTCCGATGACACGAAGGTAACGGATATGCTGTATCACTGCTATGAACTGGCAGAACAGAGCAAGGCATTCAACAAACAGTTAAATCAAATCAAAGACCGCTACAACGAAATCATTTATGGTTTGAAACTCGATCTTTCTTTAGATGAAGATTTTGAAATCATTAAAAAACAGTTTGTAGCAAAAGCAGGTTCTATGTACGCTGCTTCCCGTGGCGAATATTTAAACGGAAAAATTATGGCAAAATACCTCGGCTATGAATTTGTCGATGCTGCCAATGTAATCCGTTTTGACAAAGACGGGTCTTTTGATTCTGAAACCACCAACGAGCTTCTTGCCACTTATTTAGATAAAATTGAACGAGCTGTCATTCCGGGATTTTACGGTGCCATGAAAAATGGTACAGTTGTTACTTTCTCCCGCGGCGGTTCCGATATTACCGGTTCTTTGGTTGCCAAAGCAATCAATGCGAATTTGTATGAGAACTGGACAGACGTTTCCGGCTGCTTAGTTACCGATCCACGTATCGTAAAAAATCCGGAAGTCATTCATACCATTACTTATATGGAATTACGAGAGCTCGCCTACATGGGTGCTTCCGTACTCCACGAAGATGCAATCTTCCCGGTACGAAAAGCCGGTATTCCAATTAACATCCGAAACACAAACCGTCCGGAAGACGATGGAACAATGATTGTAGAAAGCACCTGCCGGATTCCTGCTTATACCATCACCGGTATTGCCGGAAAAAAAGGCTTTGTAGCCGTTAATATTGAAAAAGATATGATGAACTCCGAAATCGGTTTTGGTCGCAAAGTCCTCAGCGCTTTTGAAGACAATGGTATCTCTTTTGAGCATATGCCATCCGGTATTGATACCATGACTATTTTTGTTCATCAGGACGAATTTCAGGAAAAAGAGCAGGAAGTTATTGCTGACATCAACCGTTTAGCAAAACCGGATACCATTCATCTGGAATCTGATTTAGCTTTGATTGCTGTCGTAGGACGCGGCATGAAGAGTACACGTGGTACTGCCGGCCGTTTGTTCTCCGCCCTTGCTCACGCGCATATCAATGTAAAAATGATTGATCAGGGCTCAAGTGAGTTAAATATTATTATCGGTGTAAATAATGAAGATTTCGAAGATGCAATTCGCGCTATCTATGATATTTTCGTAGTTGCAAGATTATAATTGCAAATTGAAAGAGGCTGCCATTTTGGCAGCCCCTTTTTTATTTCTGTCATTTTTAAATTTCTACATCAGCACTATAATCCACATTGTCATAATGGAAACCAAACATGTGATAAAAATCTTCCCAGTAACCTTCAATGTCACCAAGCTCGCCAATGTTCTCTGTCGTAACTAAGTCCCAAAGCTTTGTTATTTCATTCTGGACTTTATCTTCCATTTCCCAGTCATCAAGACGGATATAACCTTCTGCATCCGTTTCCTTTGCCGGCAGTTTGTCGATAAACAAACGGTTCATCTGCTCGATGCACCCCTCATGCAGCCCCTCTTTCTTCATAATCTTATAAAGCAGAGAAATGTAAAGCGGGACAATCGGAATTGCCGCACTGCTCTGTGTAACCAACGCCTTATTTACCGAGATGTAAGCCTTCAATCCTTTCGCCTCAAACTCTTTTGTGAGTTTTTTCGATGTATCAAAAAGATGTTTCTTTGCCTGACCGATACTGCCTTCTTTGTAAATCGCATGAGTCAGTTCCGGTCCGATATAAGAATATGCTAATGTAACAGCATTGTCACTCAAAACATCTGCATCCACAAGTGCCTGAATCCATGCTTCCCAGTCTTCACCGCCCATAACTTTGACGGTATTTTCAATCTCTTCTTCGTTGGCAACCGGTACCGTTACATCTTTAATTTCATTATTTCGCAAATCAATGGTTTTGTTTGTCAGTTCTTTTCCCACAGTTTTCAGTACAGATGATACTGTCGTTCCATCCGGCATCGTTCTTCTCGGAGCTGCCATACTGTAAACAACCATATCAACTTTTCCAAAATCCTTGCGAATCGTCTCTATTACCTGATTTTTCATTTCTTCCGAAAAACCGTCACCATTAAATGACTTTGCATAATAACCGTCTTCTTTGGCAAACTCTTCAAATGCCTTTGTGTTATACCAGCCGGCAGTTGCCGTTCTTCTTCCATTGGACTCTCTCTCAAATGCCACGCCAATCGTATCTGCCCCGTAACCATATGTTACTGCAATACGGCTTGCCAAACCATAACCGGTCGAAGAGCCAATCACCAATACCTTCTTCGGTCCTTCCACCATGCCTTTTTCTTTACAATAAGCAATCTGTCTTCTTACACTCTCTTTGCAGCCGGCAGGATGTGCTGTCGTGCAGATAAATCCTTTTACTTTTGGTTCTACTATCATCTTATCCTCCAAATTCTTTTGCATCAATCAAAACCACTAAACAACCCGCATCCCCATTCATAAGGGAACACTTTACGCTATAGTATAACATAAAACAAAATCATAAAAAAGTGCAAAATACTTCCCGCCACCACGAACAAGTGGAAAATGGAATGCACATATTTTTTCTTTTTACCAATACCATACAAAATTGCACCAATCGTATAAGCAACACCGCCGGTAAACAAAAACACGGTTCCGCCGGTACCAAGACACTGTACCGTCGGTTTAATAAAGAAAATAATACACCATCCCATCGCAAGATAACAAATCATCGACAAAATCTGATATTTTTTCAAATCAATTGCCGTCAGAGTTGCCGCGATGAAACAGCACGCCCACACAATACCAAAAATCACAAATGCCTGTACCGGGTACTGTGGTCTCAGTGCCGTCAAAGTGACCGGTGTATAAGTTCCTGCGATTAGAAAATAAATTGTACAGTGATCAATAACCTGAAACACCTTTTTAGGCATTTCCGGTTTCAAACCATGATAAATACTTGACATCGCATAAAGCACAACCATCGTGGAGCCATAAATAGCTGCTCCCACAACACCCCATGCATCTGTGTGTATTACTGCAAAAATCACACAGAGTACCAGTGCCGCAATTGCCAGCGCACCACCGGCAATATGGGAAACCATATTAAAAATTTCTTCTCCTTTTGTATAAGATGGAAGGACACGGTCTTCCAAATGTGTTCTAACTTTTTTCATGCTAAAACCTCCGATGAATTACATTTTTCTCCGAAGCACCATCGTTATGAGTATTCCTGATAAAGAACTAAGAAATACAATAGCAATCGGCAGAAGTGGAGCCGTATCGCCGGTAGCCGGTGATGGATTTGTCGCAAGTGTTCCAATCACACTTGTATTCTTCGTGGAATTTGTCTGTCTCGTTGTAAGTGCTGCCGCCGTACGGTAGGCAAGCGCATACGTAGAGAAACGGTCTGTCTTAAACGTAACCGTATTTGTTGCTGAATCCAAATCTTCCAATACGGATACTTTTCCTTTATGGACACGAAGCACAACAAATTCACGCGACGCATTCCGCAAATCCGAAGGAACCGTTACCGTTACAGAAATCGGTTTTGCCAAATTTGTTACCTTTTTCTCTGAACTGCTTCCTACTTTCTTCCACAGTGTAATATCCAAATATTCACCGACTGAATAACCCGACAGATTTGCAATCACAAGTTCCTTATCGTTTTGAGGAACACTGCCGTCAATATTCTTGATTCGCAACTCAATGTTTGCATTACTGCCATCTTCTACCGCCTGCTGTTCTCCATTTGACAGTACAGATGTTTTCAAATCCTGTGTACCTGTTACAAGTGCTGTATTCGGTGCTCCGTCAACCACCTTGACATGCTTTTTCACAATACCGGCAATTGCCTGGGACGGTGAAGCGGTCGGTGTAACTGCATTTCCATCCGTATTATTATCACCTGAATTGCCTGCATTATCCGCATCGGTGTCATCTGATGCCGGGAGCGATGCCGGCTGATTTAATACCACTGTGCAATCTGACATATTACCGGCACAATCGGTTGCAGTAATTACATATACCATCGTTTCCTGTTCTGCTGTCAAAGTAAATGTAACCGTATTATTTTCCATACTCTGCGGTTTACCGTTCACGGTAACATTCGACAGATTCTCATCCGATACCGTTACCTCACGACTGTTTGCCTCATATGTGGCATCTTTTTCAACACCTTTAATTTCCGGCATTTTCGTATCTTTCTTATAATTGAATACACTCGGATAATAAATTTCACCCGTAGTCTCATTCATGATATAGAATTTTTCTTCACCGCAGTCTGTATCTTTTGTAAGAGCAATCTCATCCAGTGTTTTTCCTTCTTCTTCTCTCAAAAGTTCGTAACCATCTTTTGGTACAATCCTTAAATCCGAAGTATACCAGCCGGTATCCGAAACACTGCCTTCAATTCGGTACTGACCGTCTTTTCCGGCACTCGCATAGCGGCGGTCAACCAAAAGCAGACCGGACACATACTCAAAGGTATAATTATCTGCCTTGCCGCCTTTTGGTGTAAGCTCTTTTGTCTCTTTCGCTGTCTGTGTAAAATCAACCGTTGGAGCCACATAGCCGGCTGCCGTCTCCGGTGTTTCCACAACACCGTTCTGCGTTACAAATCCGGTTACTTTTACAGAACCCTTAGCTAACGTTTCGTGATAATACAAATCATCGCCCGAATATGTCGCCTTCAAAACCGCTTTGTCAACAGAAAAACCACATGTCGTCTTTGCTTCTTTGCCACCGTTATAAACCAGTGTCACATCCGTTGCATATTTACCATGTGAAAGTCCTTCTTTGGCAGCAATCCAGAATTCATTTCCTGTGTTTTTCACTTCAAAATGTTTGTCATCGCCAAGAATGACTTTCTGTATCGTAGCGTCTGCATTTGCCTTATCCGTATTTTTAAAGGTTATTTTGGTCTGTGGCGTTGATGTGTAACCATAAACCGCATCCGCAATTTTAAGCGTATCTGCCGTAATATCATAAATCGGTTTCGTAATCGTAAACTCACGCTCCGCATTATTACCGGCTGAATCTCTCGCTACCACGGTATAAGTCTTAGAGCCTTTCTGTGGGCAGGCAATCTTCTTCTCCGCCGTCTTTAACCCTTCCGACTCTTCAACAATCGAAAGAGCACTTCCGGATGCCGTAACATCGGTTCCCTCATAGAGTGTTGTCTCATTTAAATTACCGTCTGAAACTTTTAAGGACAAAACTTCCGTGATATATTCTTTTTCATCCACGATACCCTGTTCTTTTCCATTTTCAACCTTATTGATTTCCGGCTGCTTGTTATCAAACACCAAACCATTGGAAGATATATAAGTTGACAAACCGGCATGATTTGTTATTTTTGCATAAATAACCGCACTCTCATATTCCTCCGGTGAAATCGAAAATCCATCCTCATACGTTACCCAGTTTAATTTGGTATCTAAACTCTCTGCTGTTCCTTCCACGGCTTTTTCCGATATACAATACTGAATTGGTTCCAGTCCGCTCTCTTCATCCGTTGCACTGATGGATACCGCTTTGGTCTGATTAAAAAACAGTCCAAAACTTACGGAATTACAAAACTCAGCCCACAGATTGGAGGATACGGTAATACCTTCTCCATTTCTAAAATACGGAGCCGTATTATCTATTTTTATCGTCTCTTTCATCTGCGCAGAAATTTCACCCGTCTGTGTATTCATAACATAAAAACTTTTCTCTACACCGTTTGTCGGCCCAGCCACGGAAATCGACTGTGTCTGGGAAGCGAAAGAATCTGCTGCTTCCGAATCACTAATTTGATAATTCACCGCCGGGCGGATGGCTACATAATCTGATACATACCAATCGTAGCCTTTTACCTTTTTACCCTCAATCACATAGCCGTCACGAAGTACATGATGTTTCACTTCCAGTTCACCGGCTGCATATGAAAATTCATAGTCGTGTGAAGAACCGCCATCCGGAATCAGCTGCATCGTTTCCATTGCACGTTTATCCGATGTAAATTCCTGACTATTCTGATTTTCATCCATATAATATAATTTCGGTGCCACAAAATCTGCATCTTTTACAAATACATCCTTTGTGTCTCCATTTTTAAAATCCGTCGCTGTGTACTCAATTGTTCCTTTCAAATCCGGCAGCGTATGATAACCGACATCTTTCTGACCGGTGTAACGCACTAACATGTTGGCTTTTTTAATCGTTACGCTGCATTTGCAGGTCACCTCGGATTCAGCATCTCCATTATAAGCAATCCGAACCGCTTCGGTATAAGTTCCTGCATGAAGTCCCTGTTTTGGACGTATTTTTGTACCCTCTGCAACTTCAAAATACTCTGCTTCTCCATTTGCACCTTCCAATGTAATGGAATCTGCTGCCACCGGCTGATTGTTTGCTTTATTTATCAAACTTACCGCCTGTGCTTCCACCTCTTCATAACCATAAGTCAGCGCCGAGCTGCCACTGCCAAAATCGAGGTTTTTCGCATCGACATCAAGTACCGGATTTTTCAGTGTCAATGTCGTAACTTTCTGATTACCGGACTTATCCTCTGCTGTAATCTCATAGACAATATCATCATTCGTTTCCGTGGTTCTCTCAATAACAAACGATACACTTCCCTTTGTGATATCATCTTCTGTTTTTGTGAGAACCGTATTGGAACCGTTTTTCACAGTAACCTTTGAAAGATAGTCATCCGTAACTGTAATTTTTTTTCGATCTGCAATATAACTTTTCGTATCCCCTAATTTTTTACTTCCACACAAAATTTCCGGCAGGGTCTTATCCACAGTAATCTGATTGGATGCGGAATAAGTTGTATTTCCCGCCTTATCGATTACACGGGCATAGAAAATACGTTTTCCCTCCCGGCTGAACGTAACCGTGTCCCCTTCTGCAAGAGTAACCCAGGAAGCTGACTTTAACTGGCTTGCCGTCATCGCCTTTGTTGCCAGCACATAAGCACGGCTGTCCACTTTACTCGTCTCATCCTCTGCACTCAGAGAAAATACAACATCATGATTAAAGCAATCCACGCCAAGTTCATGATCGGCATCCGAATACTGTTTTCCTTCATAAGTTATCGTTGCTGTCGGTTTGGTCTTATCAATATTAATCTGTCCATCCCGCTTTTCTGCTACCGTTATTGCACCGGTGATTCCTTTATTATTTTTATTTTTTAAATAAACCTTAAGTGGTCCCTGATTCGTACCATCGGATGAACAAATGATGGAATCTTTAAAATCACTCTCATCCGTTGAAATCAAATAGCCGCTCATCGGTACAATCTTTACATCTGAAGTATACCACTGTTTTCCATCGACAAGTTTTCCTTTTGTACCACTGACTGTGTACGGTTTCGTTGGTGTCGGATAACGCTTAATGGTAATTGTTTTATTCAAATCAATGGTTTTTGCCTTATAGTTACTACCCTTGCTGACATGCAGATAAATCGCATAAGGATCATCACTGTCTGCTTTCGGACGGTTTTCTGTCGTGCCATCTTTCACAACAATGTAAGCACTTCCCATTCCCTCTTTCGAAGACACAATAGTTGGATTAATGATTTCTCCGGTATAATAGTATTCCTCTTTAATCGTACTGATATCAAAATCAGAAAGCTGCGGCTCACCCTTCTGAATTGTCACAACTACATCATCGCTGCGTACTTCTTCAGAATCTAAATCATACTGGTTATTGTCAACACTTTTCACCATACAGTAGAAATAATAATCACCGGCTCCGGTATCTTTCGGAATGGAATACGTTGTTGTCTTTGCTCCATTTCCAACCAGCGCCTCACCGGTACCGTTTGCCGTTTTGCTTACATACCACTGGCACTCATAACCGGCTCCTGCCGGCGGTGTTACTTCTACTTTTACTTTGATGGTTGAATCCATCGGATATGTATACGGCCCTACCGGCTGCTCTACCACCTGGCAGGTCGGTTTTTCTAACTGAACCGGTGCCGCTTCCCTCTTTTTCTTAATTGCCTTCTTTTCCTCTTTTGGCAGATTATCGGATTCATCCTGTTTGGCTGCTGACTGATATTGCGGTTCCTCAGTTGCCTGTGGCTCATCCGTCGCCTTTTCCTCGTCTTTTTTCTCTTCTTCCGGTTTTGTCGTTTCTTCTGCCGATTCTGTCTCCTCACTGTCCTGCTTTTCTTCCGGTTCTTCAGTCACAACCGGCTCCACCGTCACATCCGGTGTCATCGTCGGCTCAAGTTCCTCCTCTGACACAGTCTCGGTCTGGCTCTCACCCGTCATCTCATCCGCCAGTGATGGCAGGACAAGAACAGCTCCTACAACGGCAACCAGACAGATGGCACCGGTCACAAGAGATTTCCATTTATTCTCCTTTTTTATAAATAGATTTCTTATCGCATGATAAATTGTCAAAAAGGCAATGACTACAATCATTACCGGGTAGGTAAGTGGTTTACACTTCTTTCCAATCTTAATTAAAAAATCCAAAATCTTTTTCTTCATAAAAAATCCCTCCATGGGTATAATATCCGCACATTAATGCAGTATTATTATACACCTAATGGAGGGTGTTTTGCAAGATAGTAATTCGTTTAGTCCATGATATCGACGTCTTCACCTCGAAGAATTTTATTAATATTTCTTACGGCACACATTTTTCCGCACATCGTACATGTATCTTCTTTTTCCGGTTTGCTTTCTGCACGGTAACGGCGTGCTTTTTCCGGGTCAATGGCAAGTTCAAACTGCTTTTCCCAATCAAGATTGCGACGTGCTTCGCTCATTTCAAAATCCCAGTCTTTTGCACCCGGCAGTCCTTTTGCCACGTCCGCAGCATGGGCTGCAATGCGAGAAGCAATAATTCCTTCTTTAACATCTTCAAGTGTAGGGAGACGCAAGTGCTCTGCCGGTGTTACATAGCAAAGGAATGATGCACCATAAGTCGCAGCAATTGCTCCGCCAATCGCACTGGTAATATGATCATAACCCGGTGCAACATCGGTCACCAAAGGTCCTAATACGTAAAATGGCGCTCCCTTACATACCGTCTGCTGAATTTCCATGTTTGCACGAATCTGATTCAGCGGCATATGACCCGGTCCCTCAACCATAACCTGTACATTGTGATTCCATGCACGCTGTGTCAGTTCACCAAGTGCAACCAATTCGGAAATCTGCGAAATGTCTCCGGCATCTTCAATACTTCCCGGACGGCAGGCATCTCCTAAACTGATTGTCACATCATACTCTTCGCAGATATCCAAAAGTTCATCATATCTCTCATAAAATGGATTTTCATTTCCGGTTAATTCCATCCATGCAAAAATAATGGAACCGCCGCGGGATACAATATTGGTGTGACGCAGATTCTGTTTAAAACGGTCTGCTGTGGCACGGTTAATTCCACAGTGAATGGTCATAAAATCAACACCGTCTTTGGCGTGCATTTTTACGACTTCCATCCACTCATCGGAAGTAATGTCTTTTAATGCTTTGTTATAGTAAACAACGGCATCATAAATCGGCACGGTACCAATAACAGCCGGACATTCACTTGTCAATTTACGGCGGAATTTCTGTGTATCACCAAATGAACTCAAGTCCATAATTGCCTCAGCACCCATATCGACAGCCGCCTGTACTTTCTTCATTTCCACATCCAAATCAAGACAATCCTTACTCGTTCCAAGATTAACATTGATTTTTGTTTTCAAACGGGAACCGATTCCATAAGCTTTTAAGCATTTGTGATTTTTATTGGCAGGAATCGCAACCTGTCCTTTTGCAACTAACTCGCGGAGTTCTTCCACATCGAAATTTTCATAAGCGCTGACCCGCTCCATCTCCGGTGTGATAATTCCTTTTCTCGCTGCATCCATCTGTGTCGTATAATTACTCATTCTTATCCTCCATTCAAAAAAAGAAGACCACAAATGTGGTCCTCCATAGATTCTTCCTCCGTTGGCATTACCCACATCAGGTTTCGGGTCGAAGGTGTCACCTTCCTCTCAGCCTGTCTGCAAGCTCCCCGGATTTATTGACATACCGCTATTATAGCTCATGTTGCTCCTCTTGTAAACAAGATTCTTCCAAAAGATGAAAGAGAGCAATCTTATAAATCAAAACAATGCGGATGTCACGGTCACAGTACCGGTTTTTCACAAATTCACACGTCTTATACAAAAAAATAAGTCCGGCGGTCACTGCTGTTATGGCAAACACCACCGCAGGAAGCTGTAAAAAAACAAGCGTAAGCACCGTAACTGCAAAACCAGTCACAATATAGATAAAGTTGCGGCTGATTCCAATTGACTGCTGCACGGTGTCCAAAAGTCCTTTTAACGCCAAATCCAGTTCTTCTTCCGACGAATGACTCAATTTCTCATAAATATCGCAAAACACGTCCATACTTTGTTTTCTCTTTAATTTATCGGCATAGCACGCATACCGTTCTTTTCCAAATTCTCTTTGAATCAATTTTCCCAATACACTTTTCACCATTCACTCTCCTTTAGTAAAATCAAAGCTGCCTTTTTATCCTATAGTATTCAACCATATCTTGTTTCGTTATTCCCACAAAAAAGAATTACCGTAAATTTCCCATGTTAACAAAACGTTTACATTTTCGCAAAACTATCCTAACATCTAACCCCTATACTAACGATTGTAACATGAATTTGCTTACAAGATTCTTTTTTTCATAAATTGTTTTGGTATTTTTAAACCAAACTTTCTCCTCTTTTTAATGCAGAAAGGAAGATGGTTCCCCGCCATCTTCCTTTTTGTTATGCAAAACCGACAAACACCATCACTTATCAGATTAGAAAGCTTAGCATTTGTCGGTCGTAAGTATTTCCTAACTAAAAGATAAATTTATACATTGTTTCGGATTCAAAGGTTTCGCCTGCCTTAATCACGCATGGCGTAAAGGACTTAACATTGATGGAGTTCGGGAAAAACTGCGTTTCAAAGCAGATACCGGTTCTCTTTGTATAAGTTTGTCCATCTTTTCCTTTCTCATTCTCAATAAAGTTTCCGGAATAAAGCTGCATGCCCGGAAGGTCTGTATACACTTCCATTGTTCTGCCACTTTCCTTTTCTGTCACTTCTGCTACTTTTGCAAAAGTTCCTTCCGGCTTATCCAAAACATAGTTGTGGTCATAACCACCTGCCAAAACAATCGGTGGATAATCGGAATCAATATCGTCACCTACACATCTTGGCTTTCTGAAATCCATTGGTGTGTCGGTCACATCTACAATTGTTCCGTCCGGAATCAAATCGTCACTTGTCGACGTAAAGCCGTTTGCTTTTATCGTCACAATGTGGTCCGTAATTTGTCCGCCCTTGTGTCCTTTTAAGTTAAAGTAACTATGATTTGTCAAATTGCAAAGTGTGTTTTTGTCTGATTTTGTCACATAATGCAATTTTAATTCATTGTCATCTGTCAACGTATAGGTCAGACTCACATCAAGATTTCCCGGATATCCCTGCTCTCCATCCGGACTTACACGGGTAAATGTGACACTGTTGTCACCAACTGCTGCCTGGTACATAACCTGATGATAGCCCGGTGTGCCGCCATGCAGATTATTCTTTCCATCATTTTTCTCAAGCTCATACGTTACACCGTCTAACTCAAATTTGGCATCGCCGATGCGGTTTCCATGACGTCCGATGAACGCGCCGAAAAAGCATCCATTCACTTCATAACCGGCAACGTTATCAAATCCAAGAACAATATCTTCCACATTGCCGTTTTTATCCGGTACCATCAAAGACACTAAGTTTGCACCATAATCAATGACGCTTACCGATACGTTATTCTTGTTTGTGATAGTGTAAAGAGTTACCTCTTCTCCATTCTTTGTTGTTCCAAAACTTTTTTGTGCTACACTCATTCTGCCTGTTCCTCCTTTTCTTCAACCATAATACCTAATTCATCTAACTGCTTTGCATCCACCGGACTTGGTGCATTTGTCATCAGACAAGAAGCATCTTTTACTTTCGGGAATGCAATTACTTCACGAATACTGTCTTCTTTTGCCATCAGCATAACCAGACGATCCAGACCATAGGCCAGTCCTGCATGAGGTGGAACGCCGTATTTGAAGGCATCTAACAAAAATCCGAACTGCTCATACGCATCTTCTTTGGAGAAATTTAATGCTTCAAACATCTTCTCCTGAATATCGTTCTGGTGAATTCGGATAGAACCACCACCGATTTCCGTACCATTTAATACAATGTCATAAGCCTGTGCACGAACACGTCCCGGATCACTTTCCAGATATGGAATATCCTCTTCCATCGGCATTGTAAACGGATGATGCATTGCCTGGAAACGGCCCAGTTCCTCATTGAACTCAAGAAGCGGAAACTCCGTTACCCAGAGGAACTTAAATTCATTTTTGTCAAGCAAATCCATCTGTTTCGCAAGCTCCAGACGAAGGTTTCCAAGCACATCCCAGACAACTTTATTTTTATCCGCTGCAAACAACAGCAAATCGCCCGGCTCACCAGCCATTGCTTCTACTAAGTTTTTCAATTCCTCTTCTGTCATAAATTTTGCAAAAGAAGATTTATAGCTGCCATCCTCATTGATACACAGATAAGCAAGTCCTTTGGCACCAAAATCTTTTGCAAAGTCAACTAATTTATCAATCTTCTTACGTGGCATAGCGCCCTGTCCCTTCGCATTAATACCACGCACGGAACCGCCATTTTCAATGGCACCGGTAAATACGCCAAAACCACAATTTTTAACAACTTCTGTCACATCATTAAGCTCCATGCCAAAGCGGGTATCCGGCTTATCCGACCCAAAACGGTCCATTGCTTCCTGCCAGGTCATACGTGGAATTGGGAGTGGAACATCCACATCAATCAAAGCAAACATTTTCTGCAGTAATCTCTCATTGACATCCAAAACATCGTCCACATCAACAAAAGATAATTCCATATCAATCTGTGTGAACTCCGGCTGTCTGTCTGCACGCAAATCCTCATCGCGGAAACATTTTGCAATCTGGAAATAACGGTCATAACCGGAACACATAAGGAGCTGTTTTAACACCTGCGGACTCTGTGGCAGCGCATAAAAACTGCCCGGATGCACACGGCTTGGCACAAGATAATCACGTGCTCCCTCCGGTGTACTCTTAATCAAAATTGGTGTTTCAATCTCCAAAAATCCTTCATCTGCCAAAAACTGGCGTGCAACCATAGCGACTTTACTGCGCAAAATTAGATTGCGCTGCAAATCCGGGCGACGCAAATCAAGATAACGATATTTCAAACGAAGTTCGTCTTTTGTTTTTGAATTTTCCTCAATTGGGAATGGTGGTGTTTCCGATTCCGAAAGAATCCGGATATCGGTGGCAACCACTTCAATCTCACCGGTTTTCAAATTCTCGTTGATCGCACCGGAACGCTTTGTAACAGTTCCTGTAACAGCCACAACAAACTCACTTCTTAATTTTGCTGCTTTTTCAAACCCTTCTTTTCCAACATTGCTTTCTTCGAAAATAAGCTGGATAATACCGGAACGGTCTCTTAAATCCACAAAGACAATTCCGCCTTTGTTACGACTTTTCTGAACCCATCCCATCACGGTAACGGTTTGAGAAATATTTTCTGTTGTTAATTCCGCGCATCGGCATGTGCGCTTTAATCCTGTCATTGACTCTGCCATAATAACCTCCATAGATAACCCGATTGTATCGGTTTGTTTTGCTAATTAATCTGCGTAAATCATTTCAATCTCTTCATAGCCATCTGCCATGAGCTGTTCCTTCTGGAATTTTTTGTTCTTTTTCATAATATTAATAGCAACAATAATTCCTTTTTCTCTTTCGGCTTTTGCCTTTTCGATTACTTCTGCGATTACATCCGCAGATGCTTTTTTATCAATCAAATAGGCTTTTTTCTGAGCTGCCGACGGCACTTTGTAATCACGCTCTAAAAGCAGCATAACAATACGCTCAAATCCAATGGAAAATCCACATGCACATGTGTTATTTCCGGTGAACTTTCCAATCATTTCATCGTAACGTCCGCCGCCACCGACAGAACCGCCAAACTCATCCATCGCAATTTCAAAAATTGGTCCGGTATAATAACTCATACCACGGACAAGTGTCGGGTCAAAAACAATTTTAAAATTTGCTGTTTTAACTTTTTCTACTGTAGAAATAATAGTCTCCAAATCTTCGGCAGATCCCTCTTCCAAAAACTCGCCAAGCGTATCTTTCATATAGCGTACGCCCTCAATATCACTTGTTACTGTCTCAAATAAAGTCTTACATTTTTCTACGGATTCACCGGCATAACCGGCCTCTAAAAGTTCTGCCACAACGCCGTCCATACCAATCTTGTCCATCTTATCAAGAATGATAAACACCTCGTCGTATTCTTCTTCCGGGAATCCGCAGAAAGCAGCCATTCCTTTTAAGATTTTACGATTGTTAATGCGGATGGTAAAGTTTTCAAAATCCAGTTTACCAAGCAGCGTCGTCGTTGCGAGAATCAATTCAATTTCCGCTAAATTTGACGGCTCGCCCAAAATATCAATATCACACTGCATAAACTGGCGGTAACGTCCACGCTGCGG
>ERZ825896.1713-NODE-1713-length-23521-cov-7.580499_pt1 | contig 23521 bp, 18 predicted proteins | sample MGYA00519858_ERZ825896 | MGnify/ENA primary metagenome ERZ825896 (study PRJEB31778, sample SAMEA3449214) | human gut metagenome | biome: human gut; feature: human-associated habitat; material: faeces | place: United Kingdom | collected 2010/2012 ...
TTTGTGCCTAAAGAGCGACCAGAAATGTACTTCTCTCGCTCTGGATGCAGATAGCTATATCTTCCCCGATTTTCTTTCACATGAATCTTATACTTTTCAAATAACTGGCTTTGAAAATCTTCAAACGAAATTGCGGAGGAAGAAATCTCTGAAACGGCATTCCGAACAAACTGCTTACGAGTCTGAAATGTTGTTTCCATTGGATTCATGCCATCAGCAATGATCTGTTCGTTTATATCTTCCAGCTCTTTCTGCCCTCGCTTTTGCAACCAGTATTCAGCTTCAGTGATTTTATGTTGAGCCGGAGAGAGAAGATCGACCTGATACAGATTTTCACGCTGGCATAGATTCATAAGTTCCTGCTGTAAGTATTTTAGATAATCTTTTGTCAGGTGATGTTTGTATCCTGCTTTGCAGTCAATGCTGCGTGTGGTGTATGACTGTGGCTCTATGTCCAGTTTCCGTAAGCTGTTGATTATGATATGAACATGGATGTTGCCACTGCCATTATGTCCATCCGTGTGAGTACAGACCAATGCTTGATGGCCGGGAAGATGATTCTTCACAAATTCAAGTCCCAGGGTTTGTGCTTTCTCGCCAGTAAGATGGTGTTCGTCTTTATCGCGCGGATCAAAACTGATGATATAGTGATGGGACTTGACTTCGTCGTATCGGTAGTTTTTTCGATACTGGTCATTGAGCATTTCGCACTCAAGATCAAAGGTGTCGGGATTGCAGTTTACTCCATTCATGTGAAATTCGCTGCGGAGCATCATGCTCCCGTTTTCATCAAGGAGCGGTTTTAAGTGTCGTTCATCATGCTGATATTTCAAATAGCAGACTGCCGCACTGTAATCAGCGTTTTTTATTGCGATGTGTTTTAACACGGCCATGATAGGTTCCCCCTAATTTGATTGCTTCCTGCCGAAGCTGCCATAATGCAGTGAGATGGCGGTTGATCTCGTCCTGCATTGACTTGGAATAGAAACCGCCAGAGTGGAAGTATTGGGCAATCTGATTTAGGTTGTTGCCGATGGCAGAATACTCAGCAATCAGTTTTTGAAGTTCGGGAAGTTCTGCAGTGATGTTGTAGTGGACTTCGATGCGTTCGTCCAGCGCACTCTTCCTGACATAAACGGCAACCGGATAGCCTGCCTGTTCAGCAGAAATGGAAATAGAAGCGTACTCGGCATCCGTAAAACGTACCATTACGTTATTTGTTCTTTTTATCTGCTCGCACTTTTTTCTTCTGCCCATAGATAGAAACTCCCTTCAAATTTATTTGCGAAGCAAATCCCGACAAGCCGTAGGCGGTCGGCTGCGACCACTTTAGTGGAAGCCAAATGGCCAAAATCAGAGATTTTGTGCGTACCGAGGGAATGGGGAAGCGGAATCCCCATCAAGATTGCCGGTAACGAAAAATCACGAAAGTGAATTTTGAGTTACTCCAGGCGAATCTTGCCCTACTTACGGTGAAGCCGTTGCCTTACGCATTTTTCGGGTTCTTCTATCTTTAGAATCGGGCAGAGCGTGTTTCGCAAGGTGTTTTTGAAAAAAGACAAAAAATTTTTTGAAATACCTTGCGAAATGGCCTTTCTCCAATTCTATAAGTGAAAGAGGCTGACAGACCACCCCCAAAATAGAAAGGAATGAGTGAATGACCGAAACAACTGCACGAACCTATCACACCATGGAAAGCCTGCGCCAGATGGCACAGACCGATCTCCGTAATGTGAACCGCAAGGAACTGGTGGACATCAACGATGTGGAAATCAAGAAAGACCTGTCGCAGCGAGAACGGATGGTTGATTTTGTTTCACAGATCAAGAACCCTTACTGCTATCTTGATCGGGGAATGGTCGTAAAGATCAGTTTTGCCGGAGAGAACCGATTGGAGGACACGCTGAAAAAATGCGCAAGGACACACCGGAAATGAAAAAAGAAGAAAGCAGAAGAAAATTTGCACTTTAGCACATTAAAGCGTTGACATAAACCGTGAAATATGAGATAATGGCTTTGGGTCAAAACAGAATATGCTGATAAAGCCGATAATTTCTTGGTTTATTGTCTGAACGACAAATAGATTAGGAGGTTATCGGCTTTTTATGTTTTTTCAGGGAAATGAAAAATACAACTGCGCCACATATCTTCGTTTGTCGCGTTCGGATGGCGACCAGCAGGAGAGCAACAGCATAAAAAATCAGAGAGCGTTGCTGAACGATTACATGGGGAAGCACCCGGAATTGCACAAGTTCGATGAGTATGTGGACGATGGTTACAGCGGCACAAATTTTGAACGCCCGGATTTTAAGCGGATGATGCAGGACATTGAGAAAAGGAACGTCAACTGCATCATCGTCAAGGATTTATCTCGCTTCGGCAGAAACTACATTGAAACGGGTCGTTATCTGGAAAGAATCTTTCCATTCATGGGTGTGCGCTTCATCGCCATCAACGATCATTATGACAGTGCAGAGGAAAACGATGATAAGGGTCGTATTCTGATTCCATTCAACAATCTTATCAATGACACCTACTGTCGGGATATTTCGCTGCGCGTTCGCAGTCACTTGGATGTGAAACGAAAAGAAGGTCAGTTCATTGGCAGTTTCGCAGGGTATGGGTATCGCAAAGACCCCAAAGACAAAAATCATCTGATTATAGATGAATACGCTGCGGGCATTGTGCAGGAAATATTCAAACAGAAATTGAACGGAATGAGTTCACAGCGCATTGCCAGCCACTTGAATGAACTTGGGGTCCTGCCGCCGAACGAGTATAAGAGAGCCAATGGATTCAACTATACCTGCGGTTTTCAGGCTGGGCTGAATCAGAAGTGGACAGTGGTTTCCGTCAATCGTATTTTGAAAAATGAATCCTATACGGGAACATTGATTCAGGGTAAACGCAGGAAAATCAATTACAAAGTAAAAAAGAGCCATGATGTTGGAAGTGAAAACTGGATTCGGGTGGAAGATGCGCATGATGCCATTATCAGCAAAGGCGAGTTCCAGCAAGTACAACAGTTGTTGGAACTGGACACTCGTACCGCACCATCGCAGACAACAGTTTATCCATTATCAGGTTTTCTGCGCTGTGCAGACTGCGGGCAGAATATGATTCGCCGCACGGTGACGAAAAACGGAAAGAAGTATCAATACTATCACTGCTCTACCTATAAGAATGGCGGCGGCTGCACACCGCACATGATAAACAGTGAGAAGCTGACGGAAAGTGTTCTGGCTGCGATTCGGCATCAAGTGACACTTCTTGTAGAAGCGGAAAAGGTACTCTCCAATGCAGAGTTGGCAAGCGGCGAACAGATTGGCATAAAGATTCTGGACAGCCAGATCACTGCACTGGAAGCTGAATTAGAACGGTACAGTAATTTGAAAATCCGTCTGTATCAGGACTTATGCGATGATGTTGTCAGTCGGGAAGAGTACGGAGAAATGAATACTCGCTTTGCGCAGAAGATAAAAGAGGCACAGGATAAGATTCAGGAAATCCGCGAAAAGAAGCAGGAGGCATTAAAGCACGACACACTGCTTCCTACTTGGTTGGAAGAATTTAAGCAGTACGAACATATCAAAACGCTCGAACGCAGGGTCGTGGTGGAACTGATCGACCACATAGATGTTCATAGCAAAACAGAGATTGAAATTCATTTCTGCTTCGAGGATGAACTGCACAGTATCACAGAAAAATTTATGGAATATCAAGCACATCATGGAAATGAGGTGGCAGAGGAATGAAATGGGTCAGTTATACAAGGTCGATTTCCAGCAGGATCGGAGAAGAAAATCCATCCAATACGATTGCAGAACAGAATGAGCGCATTGCACGTTATCTAAAAAAGCGCGGGTGCAGCGTATCCGAAAAATACAGTGATCGCAAGAGAACAGCAGAAGCCACAGAGGGCTTTGACAAATTGGTACAGGATGGGATGGCTCGGAAATTTGATGCAGTTGTTGTGGATTCTATCTTCCGCTGTGGAAGAACCCTTCCGTTTGCCATTGAAGCACTGCAGAGGACGTTCTATCCGCTTGGTATCCAATTTGCAGTTGTGGAAGATGACTTTTGCAGCATAGACAAAACTGCCGAAGAGGTTGCAGAGTATTTCAATGGAAAGACCATTGATAAGATTCGTTCGGAATTTATTACCAATCGCCAGAATCACTTTGAAGAAGGTACATTGACCCATCGACAGGCTAAATATGGTTATGCGCTGTCGGAAGATCGCAGAAACCTTGTTCTTAATCCTGAGAGCGCACAGGTTGTAAAGCTGATTTTTCAGATGTATCTGGAAGATATGAAAATCCCGGAAATCGCAAGAGCATTGGATGCACAGGGCGTTCCATCTCCACAAATCCAGATGGCAAAGAAAAAAAGATCAAGAACAAAAAATAAGTGGCAGGATTCAACAATTCGCTCGATTTTGAAAAATCCACTCTATATCGGAAAGTGTACGCTGACACTGGCAAAGGCAAAGCGAGAATTGGAGGTTCCGGCGATTGTTTCAAAGACGGAATTTCAGAAAGCTCAGAAAAAGTTGGAATCTACGAGGTTGCCTTCGAGAAAAAAGGCCCGAAAAAAACCAAATCTGCTCTTCAAAAAAATCTATGACAAAGAAAGCGGAAAAGGTCTGCTGTGCAGAACATCAGAAGATGAAAGCCAGCAAATCTATTCGTTTGACAAGGGGTATAGATGCTTCTCTGGAAAAGCCCCTTTCATCGAAAGCGAGAAAATCTTTCGAGAGATTCTTTTAGCTTTGGAAAAAGAAAAAATGCAAGCTGCGCATATTGATAGGGTGCTGGACTTGAATCCTGAGAAAGTCAAGCAGTGCATGGATGCTGGACTGTTGCAGTACAGAAAAAGAGCAAATGAGATCGTTGCGCACTTGATGGCCAAGGACGATGAACGAACAGCAGTTTATCGGCAATACGAGCAGGGATCAATTTTACTAGAACAGGTAGAGGAGTATGAACATCAGTATCAGGTGGCGGTCCAGAAGCAGGAAGCGGCTTTTAAAAAAGTAATGCTGGCTGTTAATGACATAGAAAAAGCATTTAGCCATGGAAATCCCTGGTTGATGAAGTTCCGAGCGATTTCAATTCCTGAAAAATTGGAGCGCACACATCTTAAAGAATGGCTTGACCATGTATGGATCGTAGATTTTGAACAGGTAGAAGTGATCCTACAAGAAAGTGAGTGGAAGAGATTCTTCCCGGAAGAATGGCTGAACAACGGAGAGGAAGATTGTAATGGCAAGAAAGAGTAGAAAGAATATGATGCCGCAGGCTGCTGTGCAGGAGGCCGTACAGCAAAACGAAAAAGAACTTCTGCGCACGGCAGCGTATGCGCGGCTGTCGGTTGAGAACGGCGGGCATGAAACAGAAGATTCCCTGCACACACAGATTTTGCAAATTCATAATTATATCAGGGAAAACCCGGAACTGACGCTGACCGATACCTATGCAGACAATGGTTTTACGGGAACACGTTTTGACCGACCAGAATTTGAGCGTATGATGCAGGATATACGGACAGGCAAAATTCAGTGCATCGTAGTGAAGGACTTATCTCGATTTGGTCGTGACTATATCGAAACGGGAAGCTATCTGGAAACTATTTTCCCGATGCTCCATGTTCGTTTTATCGCCATCAACGATGATTTTGACAACATCCGGCAGTCGGATGTGGATAGTCTTGCGGTTCCCATCAAGAACATGGTAAACAGCTTGTACGCGAAGGACATTTCAAAGAAAATCAGCCTTAGTTACCAGATGCGCCGCGAGAAGGGAATCCCTACATCGTGGTGTACACCGTATGGCTATCAGTTGAACCAACAGGGAAATAAGCTTGAAGCGACTGAGGATGCGAAGTGGGTCAAACTGATCTATCAATGGTATCTTGCAGGAGTGAGTACAAACGAAATTGCCCGCAGGTTGGAATTTTTAGAAGTAGCAAGGCCGAACGAACGGCTGAATCGCAAATTACATGAGGGAGATGACCCTACCTATAATAAATGGCACCCCAGTACGGTTCTTCGTATTTTAAACAGCAGTGCCTATATTGGAGAACTGGTATCTGGAAAAACGCAAACTGCATCATACAAAGGGATTGGCCTCCATCCAGTGGAAAAGAAGGAATGGCATATTGTTGAAAACGCGCATGAAGCAATCATTCTGAAATCGGATTTTGAAAAAGTGCAGGCACGGCGGGAACAGAATAAGGAAAAACGGGAAATGGCGATGGCTCGTTCCAAGGCAACCAGAGAAAAGTGTTATAACCATCTCTCAGGAATGGTTTACTGTGGCTGTTGCAGACGCAACATGACGTTTGAACGGAGAGTGCATGGTACGGTGAAAGAAACGCACTATGGAGTGTTCATTTGCAAAAGAAAGAAGAACACGACTCCCTGTGCCTATCATGCGGTGCCGGAGAAAATGCTGATGATGGTGGCGATGGATCAGATTCATCATCTGGTGTCTACCATGTGTGAAGAAGAAAAGCTGGTAAAAGACATGATGCGCAGCAGCAATCTGGATTCGGCTCGTTCCATCAAAATGAAAGAAAACTCTATCCTGTTTCGGATTCAGGAAGCCGAAGAACGGCGGTTGCGCTTATATGAGGACTATAAAGCTGAAATTCTGGACGAAGATGAATACAGTCAGCTAAAGGAACACTACATAGCAGAAAAGCAGCGGTTGGAACATGAACTGCAAAAGCAGCGTCAACGTGCATTGGAACTGGAAAAAAGAATCAAAATCTGCGATGCGCAGATGGAGCGGATGTGCGGGATTCTGAATCAAAATGAATTTGATGAAGAACTGGTGCATGAACTTATCAAGAGAATCTATGTAGGAATGGACAATTCTGTGGAGGTCGAATTTAAGTGTAGCGACCCCTATCAGGAAGTGCTTGCAATCATGTCGGAGGTTCAGAATGAATGATAAAATTGCAATCTATCTCCGCTTATCATTGGCAGACGGAGATTTGAAAAAGGGCAGCAAGGATGAAAGTAACAGCATTGAGAACCAACGGATGCTGCTCCACGATTACATTGGGAAGCAGGAAGATTTGTTTGGCGAGATTGTAGAATATGTAGATGATGGCTATACTGGAACAAATTTTAATCGTCCGGCTTTTCAGAAAATGATCGTGGATTTGAAGCAGGGCGATATAAAAGTCATCATGGTAAAGGATTTATCCCGCCTTGGTCGTGACTATATCGGTGTTGGCGATTACATTGAACAGATTTTTCCGTTGATGGGAGTTCGGTTTATTGCTGTGAATAATTCCTTTGACAGCATGAAACTGAACAACGGAACACCGGGAATCGAAGTGGCGGTCAGCAATCTGGTGAATAATATGTATAGCCGGGATATTGCGAAAAAGATTCGGGCTGCTCTGGAAACGAACTGGAAGAACGGGAAAGCCACCTGCACGAATGTTCCTTTTGGATATGTGTGGAACAAGAAAGGTGGGCAGCGGTGGGAGATTGACCCGGAGGCAGCACCCTGCGTGAAAAAAGTATTTGAATTAGCATTGTCCGGCCGCAATACAACGCAGATCGCCTACGGCATGAACGAATTAAATCTTCCTACGCCGGGATTGTATGCGAAACGAAAGAATCTGCTGATGGGCAGCAATCCTATTATTGCCCCGGACAGTGAAATGTTATGGAACGCGGCAATCGTGTGGAGAATCCTTAGACGGTATGAATACACTGGTGCGTTGGTTATGGGGAGAAGAAAGAAAATTGATGTGAATACTACCTCTGTTCGGACGCTCCCGGAGGATAAGTGGATCATCGCAGAAAACGCTCATGAGGCCATCGTGACAAAAGATGAATACTACCAGGCACAGAAAGCAATCCGTAACGTAACTCCAATTCAATATAAGGTGGATGATGATTTTGCGTTAAAAGGAAAAATCTGCTGCGGAAACTGTAATCGGCAGCTTCGCCACGAAAGGCAATATGGGGAAATGGTTTTCTATTGCGGCTATAAACGGTCAGCCGGAAAGTTCTCTAAATGCTACGGCGGCTATTACAGAGAATATTCGGTGAATGCAAAAGTGGCTCGTGCGATAAAAACAGTATTCTATGCGCTGGATGTGGTAAATCAGGGAATGCAGGAAAAGCAGTCTATCACGGTGCGCTGCGTGGACATTGAGGACTTGGAAAAGCAAGCAGAAGCCATTCGGGTAGAGCAAATCAAACTATATGAATCGTATGCAGACGGTGTGCTACGGCGAGATGTGTACATAGAAAAGAAAAAGACCCTTTCGGAAAAACTGGCTGCATTGCAGGATAGCATACGGACAGAAAAGGAAGAACAGGAGTGTGCCGATGAACTGGATGAAGAAATCCGCAACCTGACAAAGCAGGCAAGTCAAAAAACATACATAGGCGGTCTGACCAAGGAATGTGTAGATGCTTTTGTCAGCATGGTTTATCTGTATGACGATCAGACGATGAAAGTTGAGTTTAACTGTGAGGATGTGATTCGGAGAGCATTGGAAAAGTATGGCGCATAACTGCATAGAAACAGCAAGGTGAGCAAAAAGAATGCCCGTCTGGTTGAGAGGATTCGTAAATCTTCTCGATCAGGCGGGCATTTCATTCCGTAGGAATGACTTTGACCGCATAAGCCACAGACAGCACCCCGGTGTAATCCGAAGTGCAGCTGTGTCTTATGCGGGCTTTTTTGTTATATGATCAGCGGGCTACAAAATCAGATTCCCAAACCGTACAGTATGGCTTTCATCTCTCTTACCATCCGAGTGAGAATTTCCTGTTCGATTTCATTGCAGTCCAAGAGAAGACGGTGAATTTCGGAATTTGAGGTTGAAGTCGAGTGCATCAAACTATCTACCAGCAAATCATCAGTCGATACGTCAAGAGCATTGGCAATATCAACCAGTGCATCAAGACTTGGGCGTTTGATAGCGGATTCGATTACGCTAATATGTTTTCGTGTCATGTTAAGCTGCTCTCCAAGGGCCTCTTGCGTGATACCAGCTTGTTTTCGGGCATTTGAAATGCGCTTGCCCAAAGCTTTATAATCAGTAGCCATGTGCTTTTCTCCTTATGATTCCCCGCATAAGGCAGTACAATTATCTCGCATGATGGTAGGCAGAGCAACTCTATATCAAAGGTTCTAAGACCGCAAAGGGACACACTGCTAGCTGCTCTGTGGTCTTAGGCTGTTTTGCTACCTACTGGGTAGCAAAAGGCAACTCATGCTACCTGATGGGTAGCAGTCAAAACGCAACGAATGCTTTATAATAGAGGTAGGAAAAGACTGCAAATAGGAAGGAAAGACGATGGCGGACAAGGTAGAAAAAAGAATTCTTACATTATATAGTGATGTGCAGGCAACTTCTGTTCACTGGTTGTGGTATCCATTCATTGCAGTGGGAAAGATAACATTGCTACAAGGCGATCCCGGCGATGGAAAGTCAACCATGATGATGAATCTGATTGCGGAACTTTCTAAGGGTGGGAAAACACCGGATGGAAAGCCTGTTGGGACGCCGCAGAGGGTTATCTACCAGTGTTCGGAAGATGGAGTATCAGATACCATTAAACCCAGACTGGAAAGATGTGGCGCAGATTGTAGAAAAGTAGCTTTTATCAATGAAGAAACATACAGTGGTCTAACACTGGATGATGAGCGTATCCGTCAGGCAATCATTGAATTTCGCCCACGGCTTGTAGTTATAGACCCGATTCAGGCGTATTTAGGAAGTGATTCTGACCTCCAGATTGCAGGGAGAGCCAGAAAACTGATGCAGCGTCTCGGAATGTGGGCTTCAGTATATGATTGTGCCATTGTGCTGATTGGTCATCTCAATAAGAAAGAGGGAACGAAAGGTTTGTACCGAAGCCTTGGCAGCATAGATGTGGTTGCTGCTGCGCGAAGTGTTTTGCAGGTGGAGCGTGACCAGAAAGATACAGATATTCGTATTGTTCGGCAGATAAAAAACAGTTTGGCTCCGTCTGATGGAGAAATTCGGTTTTCTATAACAGCGGAGATGGGTTTTCAATGGTTGGAGTGCAAGAGCACATTCGTTTCATCGGAACAACCGAAAGTGTCGGAATTTGAGTCAAAAACAGAAAAGGCAGCATATCTGATAAAAAAGTTGCTTTCTGATGGCGATATGAGAGCAAGAGAAATCTATATGCGGATGAAAGATGAAGGAATCAGCCGCAGAACCGCAGAAAATACGAAGAAAGAACTCGGTATCCGAAGTTATCGGAAGATGCGACAGTGGTATTGGAGCATCCATACGGGAGAATGAGGAAAAGCACATGATTACCGGTGAAGTAGAAGCAGTAGACCGTAAGCAAAAAATCAGAGACCGCTATAAGGGCGTAGATATATCGGAATTGGAAGTCATTCCCGCCAAAATCATAGAGGATTTGGAAACAAGTTCTGTGATTCGGCGTGTGGCAGCATATATCCGTGTTTCCACGGATAATGATGAACAGACTTCTTCGTATGAACTTCAGAAAAACTATTATACGGATTATATTCAGGCACAGCCGGGATGGGTATTTGTTGGAATCTATGCGGATGAGGGCATCAGCGGCACATCTCTGGAACACCGAAAAGGGATGCAGCAGTTGATTGAGGACTGCAAGGCAGGCAAGATTGACCTTGTTCTTACAAAATCCATTGCCCGTTTTGCTCGAAATATCGTTGACTGCCTTTCTGTGATTGAACTTCTGAAAAATCTGAATCCGCCTGTGGGTGTGAAATTTGAAGCAGATAATATCTATACGCTGGACAGCAATGGACGCATGATTCTGACGATTCTGGCATCTGTGGCAGAGGAAGAATCGCATTCCAAATCTATCATTATGAACTGGTCGATTGATCGGCGGTTCAGCCGTGGCCTGTTCCTGACCCCTGCATTGCTTGGATACGATAAAGACGAGGAAGGCAACCTTGTAATTAACCCGGAGGAAGCACAGACGGTAAAGGTGATTTACTACCTGTACCTGAATGGATATTCGCTTACGGAGATTGCAACTCTTTTGATGGAGTATAGCCGTAAGACGAAGTTGGGACGTGTGGAGTGGAATCCCGGTACACTTGCAGGTGTTCTGGCAAATGAGCGCCATTGTGGTGATGTACTGGCAAGAAAGACCTTTACACCGAACTTTTTGACGCATAAATCAAAGAAAAACAACAATGATCGGACACAGTACAGGCAGAAGAATCACCATGAAGCCATTGTTTCCAGAGAAGTTTTTAATGCAGCCAATCATCTGCGGGCATCCCGCAATTATTCAAAGAAAAACAGACCCTTGCCCGTGTTGAGCGTGGTTGAAGATGGGATTTTGCGAGGATATGTGCCTTTTGATAAGGATTGGACAGGTTTTTCGGCAGAAGAATACAGGGAAGCCTCTGAAAGCGTGATGAAAGAACCGGATGTCACTGTTACTGCGGATGTGAAAAAGCGTCTTGATCTGACGGGCTATGAAATAGTCAGGGTACAGTATTTTTCTACTATGCAGAATCCGGCTATGACGATTTCTAATGGACGATTGCGCTTTAACACCGCTTGCTTGAAAAAGTTTGAAAATGTTGAATATGTGGAGCTGCTGCTAAATTCTGTTGAACGCTGCATTGCCATTCGCCCCTGTGACAAGAATAATCCAAACGCGATCCGTTGGGGCAGACTGAAAGAGGGACGTTGGTGTGCAAGCACTTTGGGCTGTCGTGGACTTGCAAAGACTTTATTTGACATTATGGAATGGGATGAGGATTTGCGTTATCGGTTCCGTGGCCAGTTTTTGGAGCAGGGCGATAACAAAATGATGCTGTTCGCATTTGATGAGCCTGAAATGATTAAGGTGGAAGAAATCGTTCTGCCTCCAAAGGAAAACACCGAAGAAGATGAGGGCGAAACGGTCAAAAAGAAGATTTACATTTTTCCACCAGAGTGGGCTGGAACATTTGGACAGCCGATTACAAGTATAGCACAGGTGGGTATCTTACGGCAGGAGCATTATGCCGGAAACTGGGATGTATTTCGTCCTGCGACGGAGATAGAGGAAATGAACATATTTACGGCAGAAAGTCTAAATGAGTTGCTCCGTGAAGCGGAGAAGATAATGGAAGGATGGACTGATTATAGATGAATGAAGAAAACACAACAATCATGCCGCCAGAGAAGCAGATTGTGCAGGATGATAGAGACGCACGGGCGGAAGAACTGGAAAGTGCCTTTTCGTATGATGGCTACCAGGTCGTGCGAAAGGAATTGTTTGCCCATCTGCGTGACCCGGCAATCGTGATTCGTAAAGATAGTATCACATTCAATACAGCCTGTATCACAGGGCTGGAGGATGTGGTCTACGTTCATGTCATGTTCAACAATGATTTGAAGCGTATCGTTGTTCGTGGGTGTGATGAAAATGACAAGGACGCTCTGCGTTGGTGCGTGGCAAAACCGGATAAGCGCAAAAGCCGGAAGATGTCCTGCAAGCCATTTGCGACTTTAGTTTATCAGAAAATGGGATGGGACAGCGAGTGCCGATATAAAATGCTGGGGTACAGGATTACCTTTGAGGGTGAAACTCTGTATGTTTTTGATCTGCTTGTGCCAGAAATTTTTCATGAAGGACAGAGAAAAAAGAACGCAGTCGATTCGCAGGATAATGCTGCGTCAACAAAACCTGTGAACAGCCGAAAGGGATTTTACCTGGATGATATTGTGGGAACTTTTGGTGTGCCTGTGGAAGAACACCGGAAAGAATCTGAAGTCAAGCAAATGGATGGGTATGTGTCAATGGGGATTCTGACAGGAAAGATTGCTCCTGAAGCTGGAAAGGACTAATTGACAGGTTGTACAAGGGGAGGGTCTGTCCATTTGTGGGAGGTGAGCAATATGCAAAAAACAGAACAGAAAACGGAGCAACAGGCAGGACTTGGCATGAGTTTCTGCGAGGAAGAGGGACGAATCACGGTCTTCAGAAAAACGCTGGAAGCGTTAGAATGGCCGTCACACTATCGGTTTCTGTATAATCGTAAAATGAAACAGATAGCTGTACAGGCGTGTGGAGCAGAAGAATCAGGAGCGCATCGTGTGGGAAAACCAGACGAATCTAATAGCGGCGAAATCAAGTGTATGGCATTGGTTCGCATGATTTACGGGGATTCTGGGTGGGACAAGAAAATGTCCTATCGGCTGATCGGAAGAGCTTTTCCACAGCAGCGACTTGTTTCGTTTAAGATAACGGATGCGATGCAGATAGAAAACGGGAGAGTACTGACTGAAATGTGAATCTCACATTAGTGGGTTCTGAAATAATTAGTTGCCTATGATATAACAGTGGCGAAGAATGCAATAATATGGACAACTCCGTGCAAGGAAAGTTTACAGTTGGTTGCTTGATATGGGCGGTGAATTATGGTAAGATGGAAGTACGATAGGAGAGTTTACGCTCTTGTTGAATCTACTGCGAGGAAGTGAATGCCGATGGAAAAACAAGGCACGGTGGAAAATCAGCTTGCCCACACGATAGATCAGACAGAGTATGATTCGAGGTATGACAGAACAGCGAAAAAGCTGTTGGCAAACAAACAGATTCTGGCACAGATCATGAAAGGCTGTGTGAATGAATACAGCGATTGCACCGTAGATGATATTGTTGAGAAATACATCGAGGGAACCCCGGAGGTTGGCTCTGTTGGTGTTCATGTCGATGATACGAACAGACCCAAAAAGTCAACAGATGTAATCAAGGGTAGTAACAACGAGGACTCTACGCTGACCGAGGGAACATTGTTCTACGATGTTCGCTTTGACGCAATCGCACCGAAATCTGCGGACAGTGCAGAACAGGAAGAAGTCATTCGTCTGATTATCAATGTGGAAGCACAGACAAAATTCAAGCCGGGATACCCATTGACGAAACGGGCAATCTATTATTGTAGCAGAATGATTTCTGCACAGCACGGTCCGATTTTTACAAAATCTGAATATGGGAAGATTCGTAAGGTCTACTCCATCTGGATTTGTACTCAGCCGTCAGATGGTTTTGAAAATACGCTTACCCGGTACTCCATCAAACCCGAACAGTTGATTGGAGAAGCGCAGGAAGAAACCGAAAACTACGATTTGATGAGTGTCGTAATGATTTGTTTAGGCAAGCCAGGGACGGAGAATCATAAGGGAATCCTGAAATTTATGGAAGTGCTGTTATCTTCCACAAGATCAGGTTCGGAGAAAAAGAAGATTCTGGAAGAAGAGTTTGGCGTTGCAATGAGCGAAGAACTGGAAAGAGAGGTGCTTGAAGTGTGCAATCTTAGTCAAGGCGTAAGAGCCGAAGGCCGTGAAGAAGGCCGTCAGGAAGGCAGAATCGAAGGCATCGGAATTGGCGAGATTCGGATGCTGGTTCAGCTTGTTCGAGAGGGTGATTTACCGCTGGAGCGTGCTGCGGCAAAAGCAAAGATGACAGTTGAGCAGTTTAAGGAAACAATGGAGAACACCCCATTACAGGCAGTGTGAAAATAAAATAGCATAAGATAACGGATAGCCCTACAAGGCCCTGATGATTCAAAGAATTGTCAGAAAAGCCTTGTGGGGCTTATTTTTTTGCTTTTTTTGAGAATTTTTTTGTCCCTATCTTGACATCAGGGGGTCCGGCAAGTTTCATTATGCCGCTGCAGATTGGTAAAACTCCTATTGTTGTATTGCTTGATTCGGACAATGAATATGCTTATGCGGATGTATGAGGAATATGCAGCAGGAACGCTCTCACTGGATACCTACAAGCAGAAAAAGCAGGAGTGTGATAGACGAATTTCAGAGGTACAAGAGCAAATTGAACAATCCAAAGTGGAAGAATCCACCAAGAGCGTTGTGCCGGGAACTGTGCGCGCAGCGGCAGAGCAGGCAGAAAACTTTTTGAATGGCACTAGGCTTACGGCAAGTATGGTGTCGGCGTTCATTGAAAATGTCTTTGTATATGATGGCGGGCGCATTGTGGTACGGTTCAAATATGAGCAGAGCATCCAGAATGCTGTAAAAGCACTACACAAAGACTGAATTTCAAAAAAGGCTGCGTTGCCCATGTTGTAACATCAAAGAGTATGTTATAATATGGGCAACAAAACAGCCGGAAAGAGGACATTATGAAAGCAATTCGATGGCTGTTAAAACTGGTGTTGGTGATTATGACCTTGCCACTGATCCTTGCTGTGTGGCTGATAAAGTGGTTTGTAGTATTCCTGCATCATTGTTCGGCATGGATCCGTTGCTTTTTAGCACGATGCGTATTGATGATATTTTTGTTCGATATTTGATGCAATATGAAATTCTTTTAGGGCAAGTAACGAAAGAACACACACAGAAGGAAGTCACTGATTACATAAAAAAAGTGTATAATCCGGACAATAAAGATAGACAGATAGGCTTTCAACCGACGAGAAAACTAGGAAGAACGTATAAAGAAGATGATCTGACCTATAACAGAAATCTACTGGGACATGCTGATATAGAAAAAGTCGTTTCAGAGGAGAAAATAAGACAACTAAGCAGAAGTATAATGGATGTACTCTGGTTTTCACTATGGAATAAGGCTAAATGATAAAGGTAATGCCCGTCTGGGTGAGAGGATTCGTAAATCTTCTCGGCCAGGCGGGCATTTCATTCCGCAGGAATGTGAGGGTTAAAGATTGAGTATTTCTACCCATGCGGACAAGTCGGCCTTGCTGGAATAGGCATTAAACACTTTGCCGTGCAGCAACTTTGCACCAGTGCAGCTCGGTGCAAGTTTTTCAGTGGTCTTGCCCATGTCGCTGCCGCCGGAGGTGGCAAAGGGGATAATCGTTTTACCTTTCAGATTATAGCTTTCCAGAAATGTATTGATGATGGTGGGAGCAACGTACCACCAGATAGGGAAGCCGACAAAGATAGTGTCATACTCGTCCATGTTATCACGTTTTACGGCGATGGCAGGGCGAGAGGTCGGATCGCTCATTTCGATAGTGCTGCGGGATTTCTTATCCATCCAGTTCAAATCGTCCTTGGTATAAGGAACTTCCGGCTGAATCTCAAAAACGTCTGCACCGATAGCATCTGCCAGATTTTCAGCAACTTTTGCGGTGACACCGCTGGCAGAAAAATAGGCGACAAGTCGTTTGCTCATGATAATGCACTCCCTCTTGACAATTTTGTATAGGATAAGTATAGCACGGCAGGAAAGTGGCATCAAGCGGTTGCCCATGATATAACATCAACGACAATGTTATATTATGGACAACTGTTCGTAAAAATTTAAGGATTTTGAGGGAGTTACACAGCTTGATATGAGGAACGATTTATGGTAAGATGAAAGTACAATAAGAGTTTATACGCTCTTGTTGAATCTACTGCGAGGAAGTGAATGCCGATGGAAAAGCAAAACACGGTAGAAAATCAGCTTGCCCACACGATAACTCAGACGGAGTTTGATTCGGACTATGATAAGACTGCCAAAAAGCTGCTGGCGAACAAGCAGATCCTGGCGCAGATTATGAAGGGCTGCGTAGATGAATACAGTGAATGCTCCGTAGACGAAATTGCTGAAAAGTATATCGAGGGAACTCCAGAGGTTGGCACGGTTGGTGTTCACGTTGATGATACAAATAGACTTCCGAAGGCTCCCGAAATAATAACTGGAAGCAATAATGAGGATTCTACGCTGACGGAGGGAACGGTGCGTTATGATGTTCGCTTTGATGCGATTGCTCCGGCCACAGCGAATGATGCAGCACAGCAGGATGTGATTCGCCTTATTATCAACGTGGAAGCACAGACTGCATTCAATCCGGGATATCCGCTGACAAAACGTGCAATCTATTATTGCAGCAGAATGATCTCTGCACAGCATGGGCCGATATTCAAAAAATCGGAGTATGGAAAAATCCGAAAAGTGTATTCTATATGGGTTTGTACAAAACCATCTGATGAATTTCAGAATACGCTTACGAGATATTCGATTCGGCCAGAACGGTTGATTGGAAACGCTACTGAGAAATCAGAAAATTATGATCTGATGAGTGTGGTAACGATCTGTCTCGGAAAACCTGATGCAGAAAACTATACGGGTATTTTGAAGTTTCTGGATGTGTTGCTTTCTTCGTCAAGAGCAGCTACGGAGAAAAAGAAAATTCTCGAAGAAGAGTTTGGCGTTGCAATGAGCGAAGAACTGGAAAGAGAGGTGCTTATTATGTGCAATCTTAGTCAAGGTGTCAAGGCCGAAGGAAGAGAAGAAGGCCGGAGAGAGGGCATTAGTATTGGTGAGATAGGGATGCTTGTGCAGCTCGTCCGAGAGGGAGATTTGAAGCCAGAGCGCGCTGCAGAAAAAGCCAATATGACAGTCGAACAGTTTAAGAAGGTAATGGAAAACACTCCGTTGCAGGCTGTATAAAGCAAAAATTATCTAGAGTGTATAGATAAGCCTTACAAGGCTCAAATTGGTTCAAAACCGATTGAAAGCCTTGTAGGGCTTATTTTGCGTTTTTTCAAATTTATTTGTAAAAAAGTTGCCTAAGACTTAGTGTGTGTAAAAAACGCCCCTGAATATGAAAATGGGTAGAATAAAAACGATACATTGATTGAAATATGCAATATAACCAAAAACTGCATATAATTTGTGCAATTACTCTAGCTAAAAGCCATAGAAAAAAGAGAAAGTAGTTGTTATAATTATATCAAGGAAATTCTGCTTCTGTGAATGATAGAGATATGTGGTGAAAGGCTTGGCATACTTTAAATATAAAGTTGATTAATGTAAAAAGAACGCAAAGCTAAAATACAAAATCTGTAAAATAAAGGAAAATCGAAAATGAGTTATACAAAGAATGAACTGCTAAATTATTGGGACAAAAATGGGTTTGAGTGTCTTGAAGATATAAAAGATCTTCAGGGAATGACGTTTGTTCCATTTGTTGGCGCAGGTATGTCGGTTCCGTTTGGCTATAGAACATGGAATGAATTCTTGAAAAAAGTAACAGCATCACTGACAGAAAAGAAGAAAAGAACTGAAGTTTACAATACATTGCGAAAAGGAGAATATCTTGAAGCAGCGGAGCTGCTTAATAATTTTACTAATAATGCTCTGATGGGAGATGTAGAGAGGGAATTTAAAGAAAGTAGAATGACAGCCCCTGGACATAATTATATTTCGCTTTTGAAAAACAACGGAGTAAAAAGATATATTACGACAAACTACGATAGCGTTATTGAAAAAAACTATGCTGCGAATGAGGATAAACTCGAAGTTGTTATTCCTGCAAAAACAACAAAAAATACTTTCCGAAGTTATAATCGAAAAGAAACGCCTTATGTAATAAAGCTGCATGGAACTTATGATGATCCTGAGAGTATTGTTTTAACCAAAAGTCAATATGATAAACAATATAAAGAAACAGTGCCTTTTTTTATTCGTAATCTTTGGAAAAATAACGTGTTCCTATTCATTGGATGCGGACTTCAGAAAGATTACTTGATTGATGAACTTTTTTCACTTGCAGAAAAATCGCTTTATAATTGGAACTATGCAATAGTTGAATATCCTCGAAATAAACGGAAAATTAAAGAAAAAGATGAGTATTTGCATAACCTGAAAATTCATCCTATTTGGTATCCGGCTGGTGCTCATGAATGTGTGTATCTGATTTTGTCAATGCTGTATGACAAAGGCATCTCTGAAAAGTCAAATAGATCACAGATAGACTTGTCAACTTCCTTTGAAAAATATGTCGATGGGATTGCAAAAAAAGCACAAAAAAACCAGAATATCATATATCAGGCAATCATGATGCAAAGAGAACCGAAGAAAACAGAAGATGTACTTAGTATAGATCGTATCGTTGATAAGATATATGAATCGATTCCCCAAAATAAATGTGCTTTCAGAATTATGGGGGAACCAGGAACAGGAAAATCTACGATATTTTCTCTTGCATATCAGGAGATGTGTTCTCGCGAAAAAAATTTGAAATCGGAAAAAAATATATATCCAGTATTAATAGATTTGCATTTCTATGAGGGATATCAAGATAGAAGAGAAGAACTTTCTTTAGATCTTGAACAGATAGAAAAGATACTGAATACGAATGTGAATGTTTGCCTTTTTATCGATGGACTAAACGGATATGTACGAACAACTACAAAATATGAAAACATGGTTTATTCTAAAATAAAAGAGTGGGGAAATCGAAAAAATCTGTTCTTCTGCTACTCTATAGGAAATATGGAAAATAAGCAATTTCCACCGTTTTCAAGAAATGAGTCGATTTATTCACTACCTGGAGCAAATGATGAAAATACGTTGAAAATAGATCTTAAGCCGGTAGAAACGAGCCATAAAGCAAGCAAAAGATATCGTGATATGGTAACAGGAGTGCTAGAGTTTTACCAAATGAAACCCGTAACTCCAGCAGAGATAAATACTATTAAAAGGCTCTGCATAGAAGCCTCTGGAAATCACGTGGAGTTTAGAACTGTAAATGTAATTGTAAAAAGCTACACTCGGCTGAATGCATCGAAAGATGTATCGATTGGAAGATTGTTGGAACGATATTATATTGCATCTCATAATATTGATAAAAGACAGTTATTTGCTGTTTCAGATTTTGTTGCAAACTTTATGCTAAATAAAAAGAAGACGGATGACAGTCAATATGGTTATTTAGTATATAAGTGTGACATGGTAAGAGACTTTTTCTTCGCGTATTATTATATAAATTCTTTTAAATATGGATGTCGGGAAAATCTAAGCATTTTTAATTGTTTGTTCACGCCATGCATCAATCGGTTTTCACTTGACTTGATGAATGATAATGAGAATGATGAGTTGACTGTTGTTAACAACATGATTTCACTTTTTGACGAACTTTCATTAAAACAGAAAAATCAGGTGATATATCTTCTTGGACGAGTAAAGCATCATGAGAGCAAAAACAGAGCAATTTCATTTTTGAAAAAAGTATATAAAGAGGAGGGAAAACATCTTTACTCAAATGCTTATGATGCAAATGCGGTAATGCTTTTCCGTACAGCAGGTGTGAGTCTTATTTATTTAAAAAGTTATGAACACGAAAATGAATTCTATCATATCCTAATCTATGATAAAAATGTTAGAGAATTGAATCGAAATTTCCATATTATCTATTATTCGACGAAGGGGTATAAGGTTAGTGATAGAATTGAATTGAGCAGTAAAGAAAATCGTGAAGTGGATATTGTTAGCTTGTATGGGATATTGAGTCACAGTATTTTAAAAGGAAAGGATGCGCACATAAAAAATTTAAATGTAATTACAATGGTAAATTTGGTGATTTATGGTATATACATTAGTAAAAGTTCAAATAGAAAATTGAAAAAAGAAAAATGCAAAAAGTTTTTTGACAAATTACAGGCAGAGAAATTTGAACTGAATGAAATTGTAAAAGATTTTTTGAATGGTGTATGCAGATATATTGATTATAAAAATGTTTATTCATCTTTGTTTTCGGAAATTTATGAATTGTCAAAATCAAATCGGCCAGAAGACATATCAGAGAGTGTTTATGCAAATACTGTTGTTGAACACACATGGGTATGTTGTATGATAGCTCAATTTATTTTGACAAATCGAATTAAAGATTGCGATTTTATGAGCAAAGAAGAAGTCAATCAATATTCCGAGGGCTATTCAAAATTGCGTATCATTCAACTTCTGTTGATTCATAGTTTTTCAGGAGGCTCAGTAGAGGATAAGACCACTCCGCAAAAGATTCCTTACAATGAAAGAGATATTTTACAGACGATGCAAGCACTAGATGCATTTCCGCACTTTCACAGTTTTTCAGATACCTATGCATTATGTACTGATTTAGTGCATCCAAAAGATTTTAATTCAAAAGTGGCATACGACATTCAAAAAATTGAACCAGTACTTCGAGCTTGTATTAACAGAGAAATGACATTTCAGAGTTTTGATAAGAAAAGAAAGGATGAAGGGCGCGTGAATTTCAAGGATGAGTTAATTACTGATTTTGGAAAGAATTTTTGGGCATTTCTAAAAGAGTATCTCTTCTATGATTTCCAATAATACTTTTATGTAATGCTGAAAAATATAAATGAAAGAGTGTGCTCCATAGTTTTTAAAAGATAGGAATGGCTTTAGTAAAGCAACTATTTCAAAGAAATTTCATACAATGAAGCTAGGCCTTTAGCGCAAGAGAGTTGTCAAGGACGAAGGCGAATAAATAGCTGGTATCGGTAAGATGCGGATAGCAGGGGAAAAAAGGCCGTGTGATGGTTGAAGAAGCTGCTGAAGATGCTGAAATGACAGTCGAAGAATTTAAGAAAGCAATGGAAAACACCCTGTTGCAGGCTGCGTAAAGCAAAAATTATATAGAACGTAGAGATAAGCCCTACAAGGCTCAAATTGGTTCAAAACCGTTTGAAAGCCTTGTAGGGCTTATTTTTTTGCGCTTTTTCAAATTTATTTGTGAAAAAAGTTGTCCAAGACTTGACATCGGGCGGCATTGATTGGCAGCGCGAGAAATGGCAATCAGGACTTGGTTCTAAGTTTATCCACCAAGGCGAAAAAAATGCTGCGAAATATGCGGACGAGGTCATTGTTCTGAGCAAAGGAGTGCAGGACTATTTTAAGGAAACTTATGGAAGAGAAACGCACTTTATCCCTAATGGCGTGAATAGGCCGCAGATTCGGGAAGCAAGTCTGATTACAGATAAGTTCGGGCTGAAAAAAGACTCATACATATTGTTCCTCGGTCGTCTGGTGCCAGAAAAGGGGATTCGATATCTGGTTGAGGCCTTCAAGAATGTCAAGACGGATAAAAAACTGGTCATCGCAGGCAGTTCCAGTGATACGGATTCCTTTATATTTTGATTTGAAAGAAACAAAGAATGATCAGAGCAAAGGCGATCAACCGTAAAAAGTTGGTCGCTTTTGTTTTGCCCATTATTGCGAAAGGAGTTGACCCTATACGCAAGCATCTCCGGCAGCTTCCTTTTATCGTAGCTGGTGATGCAGTCCGACAGCACATGAACGGTGTAGCCGCTTTTCGTCATGTTGTAGCAGGTGGATTTGATGCAGGCTGCGACATCCGCTCCAACAACATAAAAATCTGTAATGCTATGCTCCTAAATAAAAGCGGCAAATGCCTCGCTGGTCAGGGCGTTGCTCCAACGGTGTACTGGCAATTTGCGCAATATCCGCAAAACTCAAAACCAGCGTTTCTTCATTACGCCCTTGTATGTATGCCCAAAGCGCATCATATTTGCTCATGTGTCCGTTCCCCTTATCGGTTTCTGAAATTCAATGCTGCCACGAAACAGCCGAATGCGCCCTTTACGCTTCAGCATATTCGCTCGGCGTTTTCCCATAAAAATCTTTGAATTTTCGCGAGAAAAAGTAGGGGTCATCAAAACCTACGGCGGCAGCTACTTCCTTGATATAGACCTGCTTATTACTGCGGATCATCTCACCGGCGCGTTTCATGCGCACCTCGTTGATGTACTGGAACAGGCCGGTGCCGGTTTCTTTGGAGAACAGGCGGCTCAGATATTCCCGGTTCAGCCCTACATAGTCGGCAATGCCGTCCAGCGTCAGTTTGTCCATATAATGCGCGTTTACATAGATGATGACGGCCTGCACCTCTTTTTTGAATTTGCTCAAGGCAATTTTGCTAAGTCCCATGCGCTCCTGCAAAATCAAGCAGAGCAGTTGTTCAAGAGCCTCCGCGGTGGGGGCTTTTTCTATTTCCTTAAAGGTTTGCTCCAGTGTCTCCTGTGGAATCATATTCTCGCCGGGACGCTCCAGCAACAGATGGCAGGCTTCACGGACGCGCTGCGGCGGCATACAGAGCGCCGCGCAGTTCTGAAAGAAGGTGTGAACGGCAATCTGCATCTGCAACTCATCGGCATTTTGTGCTGCGACCGCGGTGGCCTTGGACAGTTCTGCCTGAGAGACATGGAAGGGTTGGGCAGTAACTGTGTGTGCTGTTGCCTTTATGGGAACGCTGCGCCCTACATAAAAGGCGAGAGCTTTGGAATCCTCGCACAGTTGGTAGTCTTGGCGGAGTTCGGCCAGTGAAATGGGCTTGTCGTGGTAGATGATGACCGGGGCATCCAGAAAATATGTTGTGACCTGCCGTTGCAAGCGGGCAAGTTTCTTATCCAGAGTACGCCCGGAGGCTACAAGGCTTTCATTGCTGATCAGCCCGCAGATTTCATCCTCATAGGTGTGCAGAAATACTTTGCCGCCGATTTCATCGAAAACCTCGGTAATTAAGTCGGTCACAGCATCCAGTGCGGGCATAGGATGAGTTTTTGCGGGAATTAAAGTGACGGTAAACAGCCGGACGGGAAAGACCAGCGGTTCCGGCAGCATGGAGAACGGATTGGAAGCAGGGGAGGACCCAGCAGTGGATGTTATCCATTGAGCGCAGTGAATCAGGGCATTCTCCTTTTTCTGCGCTTCAATGGCAAAGGATCG
>ERZ825896.1721-NODE-1721-length-23406-cov-3.349150_pt1 | contig 23406 bp, 19 predicted proteins | sample MGYA00519858_ERZ825896 | MGnify/ENA primary metagenome ERZ825896 (study PRJEB31778, sample SAMEA3449214) | human gut metagenome | biome: human gut; feature: human-associated habitat; material: faeces | place: United Kingdom | collected 2010/2012 ...
CACGACCAGCTCGTCTACCGGGAACCCATCAGCCACAACGGGGTCAACTATTATGTGTATGAGAACCCCGATGCCCTGCCCCTCGGGTTTGTCACCGACGCGGCGGTCAAGGACTGGCAATATACCTACTATTATCCCTTTACCTCCCAGAACACCCTGTTCAAGGCCATGACTGGGGACAGCCGGGAGCTGTTTACCCTTCATCCCGTCGGCGCGGGGATCAACAACACGTCGGCCACCGCGATCAATCTCTACGCCGCCGATGGCAAGGCGAACGGCACCTTCAAGGTCACCCTGCGAAGCGGCGGGCAGACCTTTGTCTACGCGGACTGCGGCGCGGCCAAGACCATCCAGGTCTCGGCAAACGGCTCGACCTGGTCGGTCAGCCCGCGGGAAGCCTATATCATCGACGCCGGTGTACTCAAAGAAGGGGACGAGCTGACCATGACGGTATCGGCGGAGATGTCCTGTACCGGCAACTTCTTTGTCGCCACCCTCAACCAGGACGTCTACCGCGACGCCATCGATACGCTGAAGGCCGGCGGGCTGGAGGTCACCTCCTTCACGGACAGCCATATTCTGGGGACGGTCCGGTCGGAGGGCGGCGCCCTCTTCACCTCGATCCCCTACGATCCGGGCTGGCGGGTCAAGGTGGACGGGACGCCTGTGGAAACCTACGGCGTGTCCGAGGCCTTCCTGGCCTTCGACGTGCCGGCGGGCGAGCACACGGTCGAGCTGCGCTATACCCCTCAGGGGCTGTGGGCCGGGATCTTGTTCAGCGGCATCAGCCTGTGCCTCGTGATCCTGCTCGCGATCCTGACCCATATCCGGCTGCAGCGGAAACGGGACGCGCGTCTGTTTGCCCGGTTCGATATCCCCTCGCCGGACAGCCTGCGTCCCCCGGCCGCTGGAGGAGGGAATGCTCCATACGCCGGCCCTCCGTCAGGGGCGGGACCGGCATTCCCGGATGGGAACATCCCCCTGGACGGCGGGACAGCGCCGGGGGTGGATTCCGGGTCTCCTGACGGAGGCATGTGGGAGTCCCCGCCGCCTCCCACCGAGCCGGACTGATTTCCGGACCAATATCGTCTGCATCTCTCAGCGCGGCCTTTCCGGTTGGAAAGGCCGCTTTTTTTATGGGAGGGGGGCTGGTATGGCCATTTCGCGGCGCCAGGGCCGGGACTGCCGTCCGCCTTCTCATAAAAGGCGGCTGGAGGGGCATACTAACGCCGCGCATGATATGTCTGCCGATAGGCACATGGAAAGGGAGAAGATACGGATGCATTTACAGATTGAGGACGTCCACGGACGCGAAATCCTGGATTCCCGCGGGAATCCGACGGTAGAGGCGGAGGTGATCCTGGCTGGCGGACGGCGCGGGCGGGCGGCCGTGCCCAGCGGCGCCTCCACCGGCCGCTTTGAGGCGCTGGAGCTTCGGGACGGGGATCCCGGCCGCTACGGAGGAAAAGGGGTGCTGACGGCGGCCGGCCATATCAGCACCCGGATCCGGGAAGCCCTGGTTGGGCAGGACGCCTCATGCACGGCGGCTGTCGACCGTATCCTGCTGGAGCTCGACGGCACCGGGGACAAATCCCGTCTTGGCGCGAACGCTATTCTGGCTGTATCCTTAGCCTGCGCCCATGCGGCAGCGAATGAGCTGCATCTGCCGCTGTACCGCTTTCTGGGGGGCACCGCCGCCGATACACTGCCGGTGCCGATGATGAACATCCTCAACGGCGGCGCTCATGCGGCCAACAATATGGATGTGCAGGAATGCATGATCATGCCGGTGGGCGCTCCCTCGTTCCGGGAGGGGCTGCGCTGGTGTACCGAGGTGTTCCACCATCTCGCCGCCCTGCTCAAAAAGGAAGGATTGTCCACCGCGGTGGGGGACGAGGGCGGCTTTGCCCCCGACCTGAAAAGCGACGAGGAGGCGCTGGATTTCCTGCTCCGCGCCATCGAGGCGGCTGGTTATCGGCCGGGTGAGAATTTCGTGCTGGCGATGGATGCGGCCTCGAGCGAGTGGAAAGGTGAGGGCGGATACTGTCTGCCAAAATCCGGCCGCACCTACACGGCTGACGCGCTCATCGAACACTGGAAAGCCTTGAGCAGCCAATACCCTGTCCGGTCCATCGAGGATGCCCTGGACGAGGAGGACTGGGCGGGCTGGCAGCGTCTGACTGCGCAGCTTGGCGACCGGGTGCAGCTCGTCGGGGACGATTTGTTCGTCACCAATACCGAACGCCTGCAAAAGGGGATCGAAACCCGCTGCGGCAATTCGATTCTGATCAAGCTCAACCAGATTGGGACCCTTTCCGAGACGATGGCCGCCATCCGGATGGCGCAGAAAGCCGGCTACACGGCTGTGGTCTCCCACCGTTCGGGGGAAACCGAGGATACGACCATCGCGGACCTGGCCGTGGCGATGGGGGCGGGGCAGATCAAAACAGGCGCGCCGAGCCGGAGCGAACGGGTCGCGAAATACAACCGCCTGCTGCGTATCGAAGAGGAACTCGGCTCCGCCGCCCGCTGGCCCGGGCATGCCTGCTTTTGAGCGGAGACAGCATCTGTTTTTTTCAAGCCGGGCTGGCCGGGCAGAAATGGATCCGAAAAAGCCAGAATGAAAAGACGGCCGGAACGAAGGGCTTGACGTCTGTGAGCAGCAGACGTCAAGCCCTTTGAGCGTTGTTTTGATACGACGGTTATTATAGGCTTAAGTCCCGCCATAGCGGTTCTTGAGAAGTCCGGAGAGACCTTTCGGGCCGTTGCATCCGCCACTGGTTGTTTCCATTTCCCCCGCGCGCCTTTCTCCGGGACTCCCCCCGGCGGTCCAACCACCCCCAAAGCGGGGTTTGCCTATCATACAGCCGAATTTCAGGTGTGTGCTTCAAGGCCGATCCCAGCTTTTATTAACCGTATCACCCACTTTGCCGGTTCAGGGGAAGCAGGACGGTAAAAACCGTCCCCTCCTCCCCGCTGCGGACCGTAATTTTTCCTTTGTGGGTTTCCACGATGCTCTGCGCGATGGAAAGCCCAAGCCCGTAGCCACCTTTTTCGCGGCAACGGGAATCGTCCGCCCGGTAAAACCGCTCGAACAGGTGCTCGAGCCTCGCGGGCGGAATGGGGACGCCGGTATTGTGCACCCGCAGCCGGGCCATGGACTGGGCGGTATCAAGGGTGAGGAGCACCCGACCCTCCCGGTCGGCGTATTTACAGGCGTTGTCCAGCAGGATGGCGGTCAGCTGTCCGAGCTGCCCGGCATCCCCCGTGACGGTGATGCCGGGGGCAACCCGGCTGTCCAACGTCAGTCCCTGTTCATACGCCACCGATTCAAAGGGGAGCAGACGGCTCATCACCACGTCGCTCAGATCCAAGGGAAGCATAGCCGGGGTGTGGGCCGTGTCGGCCCTCGCCAGAAAAAGCAGCTCGTCTACCAAGGTTTTCATCCGGCCGGCTTCCTCCTTGGTGTTTTCCACCCACTGCCGCTGGGCATTGATGGTGTCCTCCCGATGGGAGAGCAGGATGCCGGTGTTGGCAAGAATGACAGTTAGGGGTGTTTTGAGCTCGTGGGAGGCGTCGGCGACAAATTGCCGCTGCCGTTCCCAGGCGCGTTCCACCGGACGGAGTGCCCAGGCGGAGAGAAACAGGCTGATGACAAAAAACGCTGTGAGCTGGCCTGTCAGCGCCTCCAGGTCCCGGAATAAAGCCCGCTTAAAGCCAAAAGCCCCCGCCGATCCCCACGAGCAGCGAAGTCAGCAGCAGCCGCTGCATGGTGGATCTGCCGCTGCTCAGATCCACAAAAGCAAAGGTAGTACCCGCAGGGGTTTCCTCCCTCAAAAACCGCAGTCCGAGCCCGGAGAGCACACCCGTTTTGCCTCCGTGTGCGAAGGCAAGGGAGACGGCCTGCGCGGCTTCTTCGTCGGTGACGCTCACCGTCTCCCCGTAGATGTCGGAGACAGCGCCGTCCGCCCCCGTCCGGACACAGAAAACCGGCAGGAAAGGCGTGTGCCTGTCCGGCTTCCTCTCCCCCATCTCAAAACGGGGCGGGGCTTTGCCCCCAGCGGTATCCATGGCGAGGGCACGGGTGAGGGCCTCGTCGCTGTCGGTGCGGATCTGGCGATAGGTCGACAGGCAGAGCACCGCGAAAACCGCCAGAAGCACCGCGCTGACGAACAGCATATTGATCAAGACAAATTTCCGCCGCAGCTTCCGGATCATCCGATTTCCCCCTCTACCAGCCGGTATCCGACCCGACGGACGGTGGCGATCCCCACGCGGGATCCGAGAAAGGCGAATTTCTTGCGGAGAAAGGAGATATACGCTTCCACGTTGTTGTCCTCCGCACCCGACTCATATCCCCATACCCGGGTCAGGAGGTCTTCCTTCTGTACCAAGACGGCGGGATTCGCCATCAGGAGGCGGAGCACCTCGAATTCCTTGAATCCCAAATGGACCGAACGGGCGGCGCAGTGAAGGGTGTAGGTGGACAGGTTCAGCACGAGGTCCGCGAACCGCATTTCCTCGAGGACTACATCCCCTTGCCGCCGGGAAAGGGCGCGCACCCGCGCGAGGAGCTCCTCGGGTGAAAAGGGCTTGGTCATGTAATCGTCGGCGCCGCAGTCGAGCCCCGCCACTTTGTCGGGCACCTCGTCCCTCGCGGTCAGGAGCAGGACGGGAGTGGCAATCTTTTCCCGCCGGAGGCGGCGGACCACCTCAAACCCATCCATCCGCGGCAGCATAACGTCGAGCACGATGACGTCGTACTGGCCGCTCCGGCCGTACGCGAGGCCATCCTCGCCGTCATAGACCAGATCGACCGCGTACCTCTGCTCCTTCATCAGCTGTCCGAGCGCCTCAGCCAGCCGTTTCTCATCTTCCACGATCAGGACACGCATGGTGAATAGCCTCCTCCATTCGGCGGCGTCGGCATATCCGAGCCTTTTGCGAACAGGTTGGTTCTGAGTTTCGGGGGGCGGCCCCCCTTTTTCTGTATAATCCTTGGTTTTGGAGTCGCGTTCCGGACCTCTTTTCAACGGCCCATCTCTATCTTGACACAAATCCCTGCCGGATGCAACAGGGGCCGAGGGCTTTTCTGCCCTTAGAATACCCGAAGAATCTGAAATGAATCTGAAAGGGGTTTTTCAGGCTGGTTTCAGATTTTTGCGGTATGATAGTCTCCACACCGAGGGGATTCCCTCCCTTTTTCGACAGGAGTGATGGCCTATGAGCGGCAGCCCGACCGTCTTCAAACGAATGGAACTGAAATACCGCCTGAGTGCCGGCCGGTTCCGTCCGTTCCTCGCCGCGCTGCGGGAGTATGCGGAGCCCGACGCCTACGGGCAATACACCATTGGAAGCCTGTACTACGACACGCCGGCCTACGACCTGATCCGTGCCAGCCTGGAAAAGCCGGTATATAAGGAGAAACTGAGGCTGCGCGGATATGGCATCCCAAAAGCGTCCGATACGGTCTACCTGGAGCTGAAAAAGAAATATAAAGGGGAGGTGTTCAAACGGCGGGTACCTCTTCCCTTGGAAACGGCCGCACGCTATATGCGTACAGGAGAAAAACCCCATCCCTCCTGCCAGGTGCTCGAGGAAATCGACTGGTTTACCCGATGCCGGCCCCTCCAGCCGGCGGCCTACCTCGCTTATGACCGGACGGCCCTCTTCGACAGGGCCGATCCCGGCGTGCGCATTACGTTCGACGAGCGGATCCGCTACCGCGCCGACCATCTCGATCTGTCCTTCGGAGACGAGGGCGCTCTCCTGTTCCCAGACGGCACCGTCGTCATGGAAATCAAGCTGCCGGGCTCCATGCCCCTGTGGCTCTCCCGCCTGCTCGATTCGTTTGCGCTCTATCCTGTATCGGTCTCCAAATACGGCACCTGCTACCGGGAACACCTGTTCCCGGAATCCACCAAGGAAGGAAGGATCCCTTTATGTTCGACACGTTTGCCGGAAGCATCCTCCAAAGCGGGCTGACCCCAGTGCTGTTCCTCATCTGTACCGCGGTTTCCTTGTTGCTGGGACTGGGGACGGCTCTGATTTATATGCACCGCAGCCACTACTCCAAGAGCTTTGTGATTACCCTGGCGCTGCTGCCCGCCATGGTGCAGCTGGTCATCATGCTGGTCAACGGCAATCTCGGCACCGGGGTAGCCGTGGCAGGGGCTTTCAGTCTCATCCGTTTCCGTTCGGTTCCGGGCAGTGCCAAGGAAATCGGCTGCATCTTTTTCGCCATGGCGATCGGCCTGGCCACCGGCATGGGGTATCTGCTGTTCGGGTTCCTGTTTTTCCTGGTGGTGGGGGCGGCGCTGCTGCTGCTCAACGCCACCAGGTTCGGTGAATCCCGCCAGGGGGATAGCCTGCTGCGGATCGTGATTCCGGAAAGTTTGGATTATGAGGGGCTATTCGATGATCTGTTCGATCAATACACCCAAGCGGCGGAGCTCATCCGGGTAAAGACCACCAACATGGGCAGCCTTTATGAGCTGACCTATCAGGTGCGCCTGAAGTCCCCCGCCGCGCAGAAGGCATTTCTTGACGAGCTGCGTTGCCGCAATGGGAATCTGACCATTTCCTGCGGCAGGCTGGCATCCGACCGGGAAGAATTGTGACGGGAGGGCTTTTTGATGCGGATACGGAAACAAATGGGTGCCGCGCTGCTTCTGACGTTTGCTGTTGCCCTGGCGGGCTGCAAGCGGGGCGGGAACGCTTCCTCAGACGGGGCCGGCTCCGGCGGGATAACGGGGACTGCGTCCGGAAACGCGTCCGGCGGGACCGTCTCGGTGGATCCCGAGCGGTACACGGACGAGGATCTGGACGATCAGTGGGCGGAAGAGGCGGCGACTGTCGTCTCCCTTGACGGCAGCGCGTTTTCGATTTCGGGGCCGGGCGCAGCGGCGGCCGGGAAGGTATTGACGATTTCCAAAGACGGTATCTATGTCCTCCAGGGAACCCTGACCGACGGCCAGGTGGTAGTGGAGGCAGGCAAGGAGGCTACCGTGAAGCTGGTCCTAGACGGGGCCGACCTGAGCTGCCAGGACGGCGCGCCGCTCTATATCAAAGAGGCCGGCCGCGTGATCCTCACCCTGGCGGACGGCACTGTAAACGCCCTGACCGATGCCGAGACCTACACCTACGCGGCCGGAGAGGACGAACCGAACGCCGCGCTGTTCAGCAAAGAGGATCTGACCATCAACGGCACCGGCTCGCTGACGGTAACCGGGCGCTACAACAACGGGATCGCCTCCAAGGACGACCTTGTGATCGTAGACGGCAGCATCACCGTCAACGCGGCCCATGACGGGATCCGCGGCAAGGATTCCATCAGCGTGCGCGGCGGGACGATTACGGTCACGGCCGGCGGGGACGGTCTCAAAGCCAACAACGACACCGATGCGGACAAAGGCTGGATCGCACTCGACGGCGGCGTCTTTACTATTGAGGCGGGAAACGATGGCATCCAGGCCGAGACGGCCCTCGTCGTGGCGGGCGGCAGTTACCAAATCATCAGCGGCGGTGGGAGCGCTGCGGTGAGTAAAACGGATAACGGTGGCATACCCGGCTGGGATTTCCGGCCGGGAGGGACGCAGACCACCACCGCCGACACCGAGAGCTATAAAGGGGTGAAAGCAGGCACCTCTCTCACCCTGCAGGGCGGTACGTTTGTCATTGACGCCGCGGACGACGCCCTGCATGCCAACGGGGATGTCACTGTAAGCGACGGCTCCTACGACCTGTCCACAGGAGACGACGGGGTGCATGCCGACGGGATCCTTTCCATCTCCGGGGGTACCGTGGTGGTGAGAACGAGCTATGAAGGGCTCGAGGGTACAGATGTGAGCATCTCGGGTGGGGATATCCAGGTCAAGGCATCCGATGATGGTATCAACGCCGCGGGCGGCAGCGACACCGGTGAGGCCGGTGGCTGGCGAGGCCCCGACAGCTTTCAGTCGGGGGGCAATCATACCGTCTCCATTTCGGACGGTACCGTCGTGATCGATGCGGACGGCGACGGGCTGGATTCCAACGGGAGCCTCACCATCTCCGGGGGCCTTGTCCTGGTCAGCGGCCCGACTAACAGCGGAAACGGGGCGCTTGACTACGACGGCTCCTGCACGGTGACGGGAGGCGTCCTGATTGCCGCCGGCAGCGCAGGTATGGCCCAAGCGCCCGGGTCTTCCTCGACGCAGGCGGTTCTGATGATCACCTATACCTCCACGCAGCCGGCGGGTACGCTGATCGGGCTGACCGATGCAAAGGGCGGCCTTACGGCGGCCTTTTCCCCGGCGAAGGCCTACCAGTCGGTGATTATCTGCACCCCCACGCTGAGTCAAGGGGAACGCTATACCCTATACAGCGGCGGCACCTGCAGCGGAGGAGACATCAGCGGGTATGCGGCGTCCGGCACCCTGTCGGGTTCGGCCGAGCTCTCGACCGTCACCCTCTCCGGCGTTGTCACCAGCGTGCGCAGCGACGGCTCGGCTGCCGGTGGGGCAGGCGGTGGCATGGCTCCCGGAGGGGGCGGCGGCTTCGGAGGCCGTCCCGGACGGTAAAGAAAAAAAGATCCCCCCGGCGTTTATAAAACGCCGGGGGTTTGTATTTCCAGTCTGTCGCAACGGGCCGGGATTTGACATCTTGTTGATAGAATGTATACTATAGATGATCACAAGTCTCCAGGAAAGGCATCCGTGCCGCCATCCTTCCGGCGGCGGACAGGGGATGCGGCGAAAACCGTACATTTTTGAGTCCGTTGTCCGGAGGTGCCGGATCAGGAGCTTCCCCGCCCGTCTGCTTTCACGGCCTTCCTCGTCTCTCGGCGGAAGCTCCAGTTCATAAATAGAGAAAGGATTTCAACGTATGAAAAAGAAAACCGTCATAATCGCCGTTCTGGTTTTCGCCCTTCTGGTCATCGCCTATATCGTAGCCAGTTTTTGCAGTATCCGGACAGTGGACGCGGATTCCCTCCAGGTCCTGTCCCGCAAAACGGAGGACGGCGTACTCTCGATGGACATCGGGATCGGCACCAGTTCCCATGTCCTGACGGGATATCGCTTCAGCCGGGAGACGGACGCCATTCGGGTTACCGTGAAAAAGGCCCCGGTCTGGTCGCTGTTTTTCTTTAAGTCCGCGCGGCTTACCGTTGAAATCCCTATCGAGCCCGGCCTGGAGCTTCCCGTCTATTTTACGGACGGGGAAAAGCAGGTCGCCGCACAGCTGCCGGATGAAAGCCGGGAGCCCTGAGACGTGGTTCACGCAGAGCTGTAAGTCCCGGAGAAAGGCCAACCCCCGGCGTTTATAAAACGCCGGGGGATTGTGTGTGCAGGGGATTATTCCGCCTTGTCCGGATTCAGGGACAGGAGCAGGTCGGCGTCGCCGCCGTAATAGGTAGGCATATGGCCGTCCCATTTGTTCAGGAATTCCAGCTCGATGATGCTGTCGGTGAGGGCCTCATTCTTGATCCGCATGGCCTCGGCCTCGCCCTGGGCCTTGATGACGGCCTGTTCCGCCTCGGTCTTGATGCGTTCCAGATCGTATTTGGCTTTCAGGGCATTCTGCTCCGCCACCTGTTTTTCTTCGATCGCCTTATCGAACGCCGCGCTGAAGGTCAGATCGATGATGTTCAGGCTGTCGACGAATATGTACTTGTCTTCGAGCCGTTTTTTGAGCATATCCTTGATCTGGGCGGAAATCTCACTGCGGCGGGTGATCGTCTCCTCCGCAGTGTACTGGGATGTCACCGACTTGATGCACTCGGACACGGCCGGCGCGATGATGGTGTTCTCGTAGTTGAGGCTCAGATTTTTGTAGAGCTCGTCGACATTGGCCCCGTCCACCCGGTAGTTCACCGCAACATTGGTGGTGATGGACTGCATATCCTTGCTGGCCGAGGTTTCCCCTTCCACGGTGTACTTTTTCACCCGCGCGTCCACATGGACGATCCGCTGGGCAAAGGGGAGCTTGAAGTGGATCCCTTCGTTGAGAACCGTGTTGTCCACGGCGCCCATGGTGAGCTTGACACCCTTGTAACCCGCAGGTACGATGTCGAAGCAGCCGATGATGACGATCAGAGCCAGGATCACGCAGGGAACCAGGATGAGAAGCGGCTTGACAAAACGGGGCATTCTTTTGTTCAATGCATTCATTCCTTTTCAATAGATTAAGGCCTTGCCCTTATCATACCGGAATCCCGGCAAAAGGTCAAAAGCCAAATTTCAGCGAAAAAGGAGAGCTAAACCCGATTTTAACCCGCTTTCCCAACCTACTGTTCCAGACGAAGCCGGTCGTGCCCCCCCGAATCCTGGCGAATGCGGGGTGCTTCCGGGACGGCAACCGGGCCGCCTCCAGTTCGGAGGCGGCCCGGTTCTGTGCATCGGGGCTCAGATATGCTGTTTCGCGGTTTCCCACAACGCTATTTGGTTTTCGATCCGGGCGCGCTGCGTCGCCGTCACCCCGGAAAGCGACTGGCGAACCGTGGCCACTGTGGCGTTCACACGGTTGATGTTCGCGCTCGTGTACATCTGATTGGCCGGAGCCGAATACCATACGACGCTTCTGGCCGTGCATTCGGCGCTGATGTCCTCCAGGCATTTGTAGTAGCCGTACATGGCGTCTGCGGCGCTGCCGTACAGCTTGCGGCAGGCATCCTTCAAAATCTGCTCGGAGGTCAGGCTGGCGTCCCACATCCCTTTGGACGCCACATACCAGAGCGGCCAGCGCAGATCGTAGTCATCCTGGGTTTCATAGTACCCGGGCAGGGGCCCCTGGTCGTAATAGATATAATCGGCGCCGATGCTCTTCCAATACTGCTGATTCTGGATGGCGACCCGGCCCTGCACCCACGGGATATACTGCCACTCCGGCTTGGCAGCGGCTACGCAGTACCATTCCCAGATGCCGTAGTTCTCGCAGCCGGTTCTCGCCTGCCAGTTGGCCACGTTGTCCTTCCATGTGACCGTATAGGTATTGCCCGTTTCCGGATAATAAGAGGATCCCATGTTGAATCCACTCGATACCGGCTGATACATATTGGTTTCACGCGTGAACTGGATTTCCAGATTGGGTTCCATGGTGAAATTCCTGGTGGGAGCATAGAAATTTGCGAAGTAGCTGAGGACCGTCAGCTTTTTGTCGGGATATTTTTCGCCGACGATTGCCGCCACCCGGTTGGTAAAGGTGAGGATCTGGTCGGTTCTGGATCCCAGCGCCGCGCAGGCCGAGCACTCGCACCAGCCTTCGTACCAGCCGTCGTTCGCCGCCAGGGTATACTGCGTGTAATCGGGGTTCCGGTCAAAAAATTGAATGACTTTGCCGGCGATTTCGGTGGCGAGAGCCTGATTGGAATAGCAATACTGCCACCAGTCCACGCCATAGGGGTTCCGCTGCCCGTTGATCAGGCAGAACCACTCTGGATGTGCGGAAAAATAGCTTTCTCTGGAAACCAGGCTGGGAAGGCCGTGGCCGAAAAGCATCTTGTCCCCACCCTGATACCAGCGGGTCCCCATTTCACGGTTGGAATCGTAAACCCGGTTTATCCGGTTGGTGAACTGCGGCGTATGCTCGATTTGATAGCTGCCGACGGAGATGCTGGAGACGTCGGGGATTTCCTCCCACAGCGCCTCCGGCCCGAACCAGCCGCAGCCAAGGGACTCCAAGAACATGGTGACCGCGTTGTAAGTCCCGGTGTAATTCCCGCAGTCATTGCCCATCAGGACCAGGCGGTTCCCCCGCGTCATCAAAAGCACCTTTTCGCTCTCCGGATATCCCGACAGGCGGGGCATACCCAGCCGGCGGGTATAGCGGGAATCGCCGACGAGGAGCAGATTGCCGGTATGGACGGCGGTATCGTCCACGATCTCCAGACGGGTTCCGGTCATGTCGTATATGGTCTCCTGTAGGAATTCCGCCGCCTCCATCACTTTGGAGGGTGCGAACGCCGAGACGACGATTCGAGCGGGCTCACTCCCCGGGCCGACGACGGTCAGTGTCCCCGAGTTGGCCCCGTTTTGGGAAGGCGTCATCGTGACGATGTCCTGATAGCTGTCGATGACCGTATTGCCGGCCTCGTCCGAATAGGCGGCGGCCAGCTGCTGCAAAAGCGGGATATCGGCTGCCGTGATCGAACCGTCGCCGTTCAGATCACCCGCCTGCAGAAAGACACCGGTGAAGGATTTGGTGCCGGCAATATGCGCCTGCATCTCGGTGACATCGGCCGCATTCACCACGCCGTCCGCGTTCAGGTCGCCTTTGACTGCAACCGTATACTCGGACAGTTTCTGGCCGCCCCGGTTGTAAAGGGAAACCGTCATGCCGGTCGCGGCAAATCCCGTGGTAACGGGTGCCGTCCCTTCGAACAGCTTGACCGTCCCATCGATGCCGGGATCGATATCCGCCAGGAAGTCCTCTGCCGCCGAGGAGGAAACCGCGGCGGAGATGATACCGCCCGAAACGGTATACCGCCCGCTTGTCATCGTGTAATCCCACTGCCTGCCGTCGAGCAAGACAAACCGGGAAACATGATCATGCTTCTGGAGGCTCCATCCGCCCCGTTCACCAGCGATATCGGTCTGCGCCTCCAGCCCGTCGAAGGCCGGGTCGTCGGCGAGACTGTACAGGACTTCCCCTTTGTCGTTGGTGATTTCCAGGTCGGCAAAGGTGATTTTTCCGGCCGCATTCCAGCCGCCGAGAACAAACCGTCCGTCCCCGTATTCCGCCGTGATGGCGAGTGTCTCCCAATTTTTCGTGTTGCCTGTAAAGGTTTTGAAGCTGGCCCCCGCCGCGTTGCCGATATACACGTTGGCGTCGCTTCCGAGCGGGCTGAAGCCGTTGATTTTCATTTTTCCCGTCAGATGCAGGCGTCCGGCATCCTGCCACGCGGACGGGAAAACGAACTGCGCGGTCGGATTGGTGTCACTCGTGGACTCGATTACCAAGCTGCGTGCGGGATTGACCTTTGAGCGGACCTTGAATCCCGCCTCATCGTTGTAATTCTGGAAAATCCAGTATCCCCGGCTTCCCAGCATATCGACATTTGTGCCGATATTGTCAAAGTTCCGGTCCTCCGCCAGGGAATACAGCAGCGTCCCGTCCTGCTTGCGGATTTCCAGATCCGCCAGGATAAAGTCTCCCGATGCCTTCCAGCTGCCGAATATGTACCGTTCGTCGCTGTACGTGGCGGGGATGACCACCCGTTGGAATCCGTCGGTATCGGCATAATACGGCGTGAAGTAGTTCACACCCGGACTGTTATGAACCGAAAATCGGGCGTCGGAATTCTGCGGGCGGAAATTTTCCACCTTCAGGTATCCCGTCAGATAGATGGTCCCGTAGGATGCCCAGTCGGACGGAAAGATGAAATGCGCCTTGGTGTTGATGTCGTCGACGGGGCTGACATACAGGCTTCTGTCCGGGACATAATCGGCATCGACCGGCGGCGCGATCACGTGCATGGAGGAGACATTGTTGTAGGTCTGGAAGATCCACATGCCCCGGCCGCCCACGATGTTGTCGTTGTCGCTGTACACGGCAAAGGTATCGTCGTCGTTCAAGGAATAAAGAACCGTGCCGTCGGAGGTTTTGATTTCCAGATCGGCGAATTTCATCTGTCCTTTGGCATACCAGCCGCCGAAAATCAGCCGGGCATCGCTGTAATCCACCGTGAGGGACAGATTGATCCAGCCGTTGGTATCTGCCGTATACGTGACCAGCTCCTGCGCCGCGGCGTTGTTGACAAAGAACTTTCCGCCATCATTCATAAGCGCCAGGGACTCGATCCGGATTTTGCCCGTGACCGTCAAATCCCCCTTGTTTTGCCATTCGGACGGGAAAATCAGGTGGGCCGTCGGGTTGATATCGGTCGAGGAATCGATCATCAGATACCGGTTTGGGAGAATCCAAGTCGTCACGCTGAATTTGGAAACCTGGCTGTTTTTCTCAAACATCCAGTCCCCTTTGCTTCCCACAATGTCTGCGTCCGGGGATACCGATTCAAAAACCGGATCGGTGGACAGCCGGTACAAAAGCGTTCCGTCGGAGGCATAAATCTTCAAATCGGCGATTCTCATCCTGCCGGCCGCATTTTGCCCGCCAAATGTGAAACCACCGTCGCTGTAAGCCGCCGTTACGGACAAATCCTCCCACCCGTTCGTGGCGGCTTCGTAGGACGCGAGGGTGTCTCCCTGCGCATTTTGGAGGAAAAAGCGCGGGCTGCTGCCCAGGGACGATATCGACTCGACCCGGACCTTGCCCGTCATCCGGAATGGTCCTTGGTTTGCCCAAGCGGAGGGGAACGTATATTCCGCCGTAGGATTGGTGTCGGAGGTGCTGTTGATAATCAGTTCCCGCTCCGGCCCGTATTCACGGATGACCGGCGCCTCCTCCACCGTAGTGCAGATGAATTTCGATACGTTGTTATAGGTTGTGAAGGTCCAATATCCGGTTGTCCCGGTCAGAAGCTGATCAAAAGAACTCGAGCCGAACACCGTGTCGTCGGCAAGGGAGTAGAGCACGGTGCCATCGCTTTTTTTGATGACCAGATCGGCGAATTTCATCTGTCCGCCCGCATACCAACCGCCGAAGATCAGCCGGGCATCGCTGTACGTCACCTTTAAGGACAAGTTAATCCAGCCGTTGGTATTGCTTGGATAGGACGCGAGTTCTTTTCCGGCGAGATTGTTGACGAAAAAGTGGCAGCCCGATCCCAGAGAGGCGATGGAGTCGACTTTGATCTTGCCCGTGACCGTCATGGTTCCCGCATTCTGCCATGACGAGGGGAAGGCCAGGTAGGCGGTGGGGTTGATGTCCGACGTGGAATCAATCGTGAGGATTCTTTCAGGCCGGGCAGCCCCGCCTTTTACGGTAAATTTGGAGACGTTGTTATAGGTCTGGAAAATCCAGTTGCCCCGTCCCCCTTTTATGTCCTGATTGAGGGCAAACGTGTCGAAGGCCGTATCGTCGGCAAGAGAATAGAGCACGGTGCCGTCGGCCTTTTTAATCACCAGATCGGCAAAACTCATTTTGCCGCGTGCATACCAGCCGCCGAAGATCAGCCGGGCGTCGCTGTAAGTCATGGTCAGGGACAGGTCCACCCATCCGTCGGTCACCGCATTATAATTCGCTTTGGATTGAGCGGCGGCGTTATGGACGAAAAAGCCCGGGTTGGATCCCAGCGCGGACAGGGAAGTCACCTTGACTTTGGCCGTTACTGTCAGAGGCCCTGCATTCTGCCACGAAGAAGGAAAAATAAAATGCGCCGTCGGATTGATGTCCGATGTGGAGTCAATGGTGACGGTTCTTTCCGGCTGATAAGCGCCGGCTTCCACAGTAAATTTAGAAACATTGTTATAGGTTTGGAAAATCCAGTCGCCACGCCTTCCGCGCAGATTTTCACCGTGGGCGAAGGTATCGAACACGCTGTCGTCGGCGAGAGAATACAGCACCGTGCCGTCCGCCTTTTTGATGACCAGGTCGGCGAAGCTCATCTTGCCGCCCGCATACCAGCCGCCGAAGATCAGCCGGGCATCGCTGTATGTAACGGTCAGGGAGAGATCGACCCAGCCGTTGGTGTTGCCTTTATAACTGACCAATTCCTTTGCTGCTGCGTTGTTGACAAAAAAGCCGGCGCCCGCCCCCAGGGACGACATGGACTCGATCCGGACCTTTCCCGTCACCGTCATCGTTCCCGCATTCTGCCACGAGGACGGGAAAATCAGGTGTGCCGTCGGGTTGATGTCCGACACGGCATCGATCTGGACCACCCTTGCCGGTTGGTAGGTCTCGGCGGCCCCTCGGAAAACCAATGCGTCCATCCCTGGAACAAGACCGGTTGTCATGGCCACGAGGGTTAGTCCTGCGATGATTTTACGCCATCTTCTTTTCCACTTCACTCTTACTGACCACCTTTCTATCATTTGCATTTCCCCTGTATCATCATCATGCATAATATTTTTCAACTTATACATTTCAAATAATACGTATTATACTATAACGCAATCCTCACAAAAAACAACGTTTTAATTTATGGGTAGGCATGTCCATATTTGTTATAATTTGGCAATGTGTAGATTTTGCCCGGTTTATATGTTGAATATAGCAATTATTATACTTTGGGTATTCTATATGCTGGCGGGAGCGCCGTCCTGAAACGCAGTCCAGCGTTTGAAAAAAGCGGTTAAAAAGCATCAGCTTTTCAGATCAAAGCCCAAGAGCAGGGCCATCTTTTTCGAGTAATACAGCCGATTCGCAAGAGAGCCTGGCCTTTTTGTCACCTTTTTTCGGTAAACCGCTATATTGGTAGGGTAGTGAACTGTTACGATTGAAGGAGGCATCCCCGATGGATAAACAGGCGTTTGACGCAATGGTCCGACAGTATGCGGCCGACCTGATGGGTATGGCGGCACGCAGTACGCTTCCGCCGGAACCCGCTTCCCCTCCGGCAGAGGAAACGAGCCCCCAGCCAGAGGCCCCTGCTCCGATAGAACCCGACGAAGGAGTCGAAATTAATCCGCCTGAATCCGGTCCCGGCGTGGATCCGCTGCAGCCGGCGGTCCCTGAACCGGAGAGCTACGAGAGCTTTCTCGCCGATAATCCCCAAATGGGTGAGCTGCGCATCCAGGCCTCCGCCGGCGGGCGGGCTGTGCCGATTTCCGGAGCGGAAGTCACCGTTTCCCGGGATTTTGCCGACGGCAGCAGGGTGTTTGCCACCGGCATTACCGATGGCAGCGGTATCCTGGATGGTATCCGGCTGCCCGCTCCCGACAAAGGCCGCTCCCAAAGCCCGGAACCAGGCAAACCGTCCTATGCGGCGTATACCGTCACGGTGTCCCATCCGCAGTTCCAGACCCAGGTGTTTACCCAGGTGCCGGTTTTCGAAGGGATCAAGTCTATCCAGCCCGTCCGGTTCGTGCCGGCGCGGCCGGACTTTCAATAGGGAGGCGTCTACATGAACGGCAACATAGACCGTCCGGTCATTCCGGAAACCATTACCGTCCATCTCGGTGCCCCGGACCAGGCCGCGGAAAACGTCACGATCCCCTTTGCCGAATACATTAAAAACGTCGCCTCCAGTGAGATCTATCCCACCTGGCCGGAGGCCGCCATCCGGGCCAATATCCTCGCGCAAATCAGCTTCGCCCTCAATCGGATCTATACCGAGCACTATCCCAGCCAGGGATATGATTTCGATATTACAAACAACACCCAATACGACCAGAACTTCGTCCGCAACCGGGATATATTCGAAAACATCTCCCAGATCGTGGATGACATTTTTAACGATTATGTGGTGCGGCAGGGCAGCGTCGAGCCGCTTTTCACCCAGTACTGCAACGGAACCACCTCCACCTGCGACGGCCTGTCCCAATGGGGTACGGTGGATCTCGCGGATCAGGGACTGATACCCTACGAAATACTCCAGTACTATTTCGGTGATGATATCAATATCGTGTTTGGCGCGCCGGTGCAGGGCATCGAGCGCTCCTATCCCGGTGTCCCCCTGCGCCAGGGCAGTGCCGGCGAGGATGTGCGGATCCTCCAGCGGCAGCTCAACCGGATATCCGACAACTATCCGGCAATCCCCAAGCTGCTGGTGGACGGTTTTTTCGGCGTGGAAACCGAGGCGGCGGTCAGGGAATTCCAGCGCATTTTCAACCTGACTCCCGACGGGATCGTGGGAAAAGCAACCTGGTACAAGATCAAAAAGACATACAACGGCGTCAAGGGCCTGTCAGAGCTATACTCCGAGGGCATCTCCTTCGATGAGGCCCAGCGGCAGTTCTCCCGGCAGCTTCAGCTGGGGGACACCGGCAACCCTGTACGGGTCGCCCAATATTATCTGGCCATCATCTCTTATTTTGACGACCAGATTCCCCAAGTTCTCATCGACGGCAATTTCGATGAAAACACCCTGAACGGCGTGCAGGCTTTCCAGCGGGAATACGGCTTGGACCCCACCGGCGTGATCGACCGGGAAACCTGGAACCGCATGATGCAGGTGTATGCGGATACCATAGCATCGGTCCCGCCCGAGACGCTTGAAGGGAGCGAGGAGATCTATCCGGGGCGCTTCCTCACACTGGGGATGCAGGGGGACGATGTACGCCAGCTCCAGATTTTCCTGCAGGAGGCTGCCGCCCGCCATAGCTTCATTCCGTCCGTGGAGGCCACCGGCACCTTCGATCAGGCCACTGAGGATGCGGTAAAAGCCGTGCAGGACAATCAAGGCCTGGAAGGCAACGGCGCGGTGGGTCCGATCACCTGGAATCGGATTGTACGGTTGGCGCGCCGCTAGCACAGGATCGCCGGCCTGAAGCACGGCCAAACAGTCAAAAATAGAATGGGACACCCCCAGATTGACGCAAAAAGCGCCCGGAAACCGTCTATATCATCGGTTTCCGGACGTCTTTTTTGGCTGGGGATGCTTACGACGTGTGACGCATGGTCTTTTGGCCGGAATGCAGATATAATACGGCGGCTCTTGGCTCTCTTCCGTCTTGTCCAGCTCCATGGCTCCAAAATCCGATGGCAGCAATCCCATCGGAACGTTGATGTTTGTGGTGTTTTGTTCACACAAGGGATAATGAGTGAAACATAATCACACATATAACAAAAATCGACCATTGACTAAATAGATTATTGGATATATTGTAAGAGTGTCTGAAATTTTGGTCCATCTTCGGCATCGGATTGCCTCATCTTTGCGCTGACGGTTGGAGCGGTGATAGGGCGACACTTCCGGTTCGGCCTATGATGGGGCCCAAAGTCTAGGGCACATATCGCAAGGGCAACCCCAAACTATCTACGGGGCAGCAAGGAGATGCTGGATTTTAGGGATCCGTCCCTGCAACGAAACTGCAGGATGGGGAACGATACCGAGGGCGGTGCCGATGCTGTGGCTATACGTCTGGCGTATACGGAGTACACAGGCGGAGATTGCCGTATAGAAAAGATGTACAGCGAGGAGGGCTCATGACTCGAAAAAAGAAAGCTCTGCGTGCCTTGATATGGTCGGCAATCCTGCTCGCCGTTTTGATTTCCGTCGGCATCTCTTATGGACCGGCATCATAAAGTCCTCATTGCCATAGTTGTTTTCCCTGATTTGAATGAGGTTATGGTATTCATCATATAATCGTCCAACCGTGTTTGTGGTATTCTCCAGTCCTGACGAAGGGCTCAAGTTCTGGGTCGATTTTGCCAAAATAGCAGCTGCGTTTTGGGGCAGTGAATCGTACGGCATACTCATCATCTACCGGCGTACTTTCCCAATGAATGGTGACACCCTTATAGGAGATGAAGAGAATGGGTGTATTATAAAACTCACTACTCCTGCCGGTGTTATGATTACCATAACGGATAATATTTGTCAGTATTTAATAGAGACATATAAATACAACATTTCATTACTCAATCTTTATAATGACCTGCCTGCAGATGGATTTATATAAGGACGTGCACAAAGTTATTTGCATGTTTCTACATTGGTAGTTTCTTGGGAAACTAAATTCAAGATGGACTTGCACTCGATATTACGACGACTTTTTTATGGAGAAGACTATAAACGAGGTGTGTTTGTCGAAGCGAACATATACGCTTAATACCGGTTTTTTGGAGGGAACCGATATGAAACGCCATAGGATCAGGCAATGGGTTCTCGTGGGGATCTGTGGGGGTGCGCTTTTGCTGGCCGGCGGATTGGGATATGGGTACGTCACGGACTTCCGGCCGGGATCACCGGTGTATTCCTCTCTCGCCGCCTATCGGGATCAGGTGGCGGAAACGGGCGAGGAGCTCTTCACATACACCAACGATACGGTGTATGCCGCCGTGCGGGACGTTGGGGGCGATACCCCCTATCTGGATGTACAGATCCTGGAAAAACGGCTGTTCTGGTGGACTCTCCGGCACTTTGAAAGTGCCTATTATCCGGTCATGCCAGTGAAAGTCGGCGACCAGGTCCTGCTGATCGGTAGCTATACCGGATGGAATGCCGGTGAAGCCGCGAAGGTTCGTCTCCGTGGCGAAAACGGGGAGATCCGGCTGCCCCGGAAGCAGGAGCGGTTCCTCTGCCGCGGAGCTTCCTATCTCGGCTACGCCTTCGACATGGATCCGGATTTTCGCGGCGGCTGGCGGATCGAATATCTTGACAAAGAAGGCGACCCGCTCCCCGACCTCTCTCCGAGAAGCGTAAACGATGCGGCAGTCCGTCGAGTTGTCCGCGGCCGGCCCGATGTCGCGATAGACAAGGAGGCCAAAGAGCCGCTTTTGGAAGAGGCCGCCCTGCTCTTCGCTGCCGGGGAACCGTCCGAGCCCTTCTCCCCTGCCGGAACGGCTCTGGTGCTGGATATTCCGGTAACCGAACTCCATCCAGGCCCGCTTTATCGCTCGGGCGAGGCCTATACCCGGTTGCTCTTTTCCCTGCTGGACGACGGCCGGCTCGGCATCCTGACCGAGGCGCCGGAGCGGGAGCCGGTGTATACCGTTAGTCAGGCGGAGGTGTCCGACGCTTTCCGAGCGGCTCTGGAACCGTAGGAGGGGGGATCTCGCGGTCTGTCTGCGACGGCCGAACCGGCAATGAAAGTGATTATTGTCGGGGAAGAATTCGTAAAAGTGAATGGGATTCTTCATGCATCAAAACAACAATTACTTAAATTCTGTCGAATCCATGCTGCATTCCTGCATGAATGTGGCAGATACGGTCATCCGTAACAACTATATGGCGTGTTCCTCAACTCTCGACAACGATCCCATCGGTACCAACCGATATATTGAGGGGATACAAAGTACCAGTTATATCACACATACTATTGTAGACGCATGGGGAACCCCACAAGTTTTTTACCAGCTTTACGAAACCATAGATTATTCGGTGATGAGTGGCGATTATTATGGCATCGACTATGCACGCGGCGATTTTTCCTGGGTCGAATTGTGAGAACATGACGCGATAGGAGATAGGCTCATGACTCGAAAAAAGAAAGCTCTGCGCGCCTTGATATGGTCGGCAATCCTGCTCGCCGTTTTGATTTCCGTCGGCATCTCTTATGAAAAAAGAAGCTTTCGTAATTTGACCGTGGAAGAAATGGTTGATGCAACCCACGACGATCTCCTCATCTCCTATAAGGGCGTCACCATTCATTGGGGGAGTGCATGGGTACCCGGTAACTATGCCGGACTATTCACAGCCCCAAAACGCAGCTGGTATTTTGGCAAAATCGACCCAGAACTCGAGCCCATCGTCATCACCGTCCCCGAGGAGGTCGTCCTCAAGGTCTATCCTTATGACGCATCGGAAAAGTCTGTACTGCTGGAATTCCAAAGGTATAAAGGGATCAAGCGCACCTATCTGCTCAAGGGATTCGGGAACTTTCAAAAACATTGCGCCGTCCTGTATGAGATGACCGGCAACGCCGTTTTTTTGACGGAAGAGGCCTCCGATTCGGCGTAGCGCATGAACGGGTGGCATATCGGGCTTCTGTTTTTTTCCGTCTCTTTTGTGAAGACAAGTTGCCGGGACATTTAACGAAATAGAGGAGGGATCACATGAGCGCCTGTACTTTTGAACTCCGTTGCGATTTCGTAGCTGCAAAGCAGCGTTTAGAAGAATGCGCTCTGTCCGGTGATTATAAGGGGACGGTTTTGTATGATAAATTTGAGGCGACAGAGATGGACGGACCGTCCTGTTTAATAATGCTATTTCACCAATATGAATACAGGATTTCCTATAAATTGCAGGCAGATGCGGTTGTGGGATTATTTGAGCGCCGTTCCGGTCCGCCCGTGCTGCACGTAATGAGTTATGAGGGGAAGGGGATAACCAAAAAATGGTTTGATTTCTGTGACTATATGTCCTCGGCGTTTCGGGATGTCATCCTATCATCAAATAATTAAGTACGAGGGCTCCTATGGAAAAGAAGCGGTCTCTGAAAAGAAAGCTCTGTATGGCAGGAATCGGCGTAGCGGCGCGTCTATCGGTGCCTAACCGCCTTCACTACTGGGGAGCTTTTCCGGACAAGGCCCCATATATTCAAAAGTGAAATTGAGATAGACTCAATAAAAGGTTTAAATCCCCAGACTTAGGAGGTGATTTTGTGAAAAAAAGATGGTGCGTGATGATTCTTTCTATAGCTATATTTGTCATAATTATGGTGGGATTCTTCATGCATCAAAACAACAATTACTTAACTTCCGTCGAATCCATGCTGCCAATTATATTAGAATATAATGATGTTGTTATTAAACATCCTGATTTTACTTCTGACTATGTAAGCAGACTTAAGGATGCCAAAAGACACATATTTTGGGGGACAATTAATAGAAGCCAAACGCCTGTTATAATAAATATTCCTTCCAAGGCCGAACTCAAGATTTATCCTAATGACGATACATCGGTCTTGATAGAATATATCCCACATTCTGGTTGGTCCCAGAAATACAAATTGTCTGAATATGGAGATTTCGACAAGCACCTAGAAATCCTATACGAAATAACTAATAACGACGTATTTCAGACAGACGCCGCTGCGTAAGAAGTTACGTTATTCGGAACGCCGGGAGCACCCGATAGGATGCCCCCTAAAGAACGAGTAAATATTTTATATGGGGGCTCCTATGGAAAAGAAGCGGTCTCTGAAAAGAAAGCTCTGTATAGCAGGAATCGGCGTAGCGGCGCTTCTGTTCTTCCTTTTCCTTTATGACTCTATCTCCTATGAGAAGATTGTCAACCACCGTCTGCTGGATACGGAGGGCGTCACCTTTACTTACAATGGATGGACATATGATATGGGGGAGAAAACGGTGGATATCCGATATGCGGCGCGTCTATCGGTGCCTAACCGCCTTCACTACTGGGGGGCTTTTCCGGACAAGGCCCCATATATTCAAATCCAAATTCCAGAGACTGCGGTTCTCACCATTGCTCCATTTGATCAAGACGCCGTTCTCCTGCGTGTGGAACCAATGTGCGGCCTAAAACGTGTGTACAAATTGAGCCGATACGGGGATTTTTCTGAATATGCAGAAACACTATACGACATTACGGGTGATCCCCATTTCCAGGCATAACCGCCGGACAGAAAGGCGCCGCCGAACTGGATGCGGGAGCCGTGGATATTTGTGCGTTTTATTTGGGCCGCGTAAACTGCCTCGGGGACAAGATGTGTCACAAGCCGCTTCTCCATCTTTTTAGAGAAAATCCTGTCCCATATATACAGACGCGAAAAAATGTTTCCGATTTCGTATGCTAAGAGTGGGTAATAAACGCTTTTGGGGATCCAAACAAAAAGAGGAGGGATGGTTGGATGAAACGATGGATGGCCTGGCTGGGGGTTGTATGTGCGGCAGGGCTCATGTTCAGCGCCTGCGGGGGCTCTCCCACATCACGGGAGACGTCCGCCACGGCGGGAGAGG
>ERZ825896.1722-NODE-1722-length-23397-cov-7.187859_pt1 | contig 23397 bp, 20 predicted proteins | sample MGYA00519858_ERZ825896 | MGnify/ENA primary metagenome ERZ825896 (study PRJEB31778, sample SAMEA3449214) | human gut metagenome | biome: human gut; feature: human-associated habitat; material: faeces | place: United Kingdom | collected 2010/2012 ...
CGAGCTCATCGACCGCTACGGTGACCCGCCGCCCTCGGTGAGCGATCTGGTGAACGTGTCACTGGTGCGCGTGCAGGCCAGCGCTGTGGGCGTGACCGAAGTGACCCAGAAAAAGGACACCCTCACCCTGCAGCTGGAAAGTCTGGAGCTGCCCATGATCCGGGGCCTGCTGGTGGCCTTCAATGGCCGCGTCACCGCCGGTGCAGGCAACCGGCCCTATCTCTCGGTCACGCTGCAGCCCGACGAAAAGCCGCTGGAGCTGCTGCAAAGCATCCTCAAGGCGATGGCAGAGATCCTTGCCTCCGCCGAGCAAAAATAAACATCATAGGAGCATTGCCATGAAAAAGAAACTTCTCGCGCTGATCTGCGCACTTGCACTGGTGTTCAGCCTTGTGGGCTGCACCATTTCCGCCCCGGACACCGTGGGCAGCATCGGTGATTTTGAGATCACCTCCGGCATGTATCTGCTGGCCCAGTACGGTGCCTATCAGCAGGCGGCACAGCTGGCCGGCAGCGATCAGGACGCCTCGGATGTAAAAGCCTTTCTGAAGGAGACGATCACCACCGACTCCGACAGCGGCGAGACCGCCGTGGTCAGCGACTATGTGGCCCAGAAGACCCTCGAGAACCTCGAGTCCTACGCCGCCATCGAGACCCGTTTCGATGAGCTGGGCGGCGTGCTGACCCCCGACGAGGAGACGCAGGCCGACAGCTACGCCTCCCAGCTGATGGAGCAGAACGGCGACCTCTATAAGGCCAACGGCATCGGCCTCGACACCCTCAAGCGGTTCGAGCGCATCCTCATCAAGAGCAACGACCTGCTCGAGAAGTGCTACGGCACCGACGGCGAGACTCCCGTCTCCGACGCAGAGCTGACCAGCCACCTCGAGGACGAGATGGTCTACATCCGCTATGTGGTCGTGCCGCTCTACAACACCAGCACCTTCGCTTTTGCTGATGACGACCAGAGCGCCCAGATGCTTGAGCTGGCCCAGACCGCCGCCGAGAGCTGCAACGCTGCCACCCCCGATGGAGCCAGCGCCCAGACCTCCGCTTTCAGCGCCGCCGTCGCCGCTGCCCTGCCCGACATCTACGCGGTGCTGGATAGCGAGCCCTCTTCCGACGCTTCTTCTCTCTCCACTGCTCTGCTGGGTTCTGACAACATCGACGCCACCTTCTCCGAGGAAGGCACCGCCGACGCTGTCCGCGCCCTCAAGCCCGGCGAGGCCGCTGCCGTGCAGTATTCCAGCTATGCGCTGATGATGCTCATCCGTCTCGACCCGCTGGACGCTGACACGCTGGACAGCCTCCGCGCACAGGCCCTCTCCGACATGAAGAGCGGCGAGCTGCAGGACAGCATTCAGTCTTATGGCGCCCAGCTGCCCCACGCTCTGGATTCTGCCGCCATGAAGAAGATGCCGGCTTCCAAAATCAAGAACAAGCAGTAATTTTCCTCAAAAATAATACAAAAGCTCCGGGAAACTATTGGTCCCCGGAGCTTTTCTGTTATCATACTGCTTTTCAAATTCTGCTTCCAGCGCCGCGCGGATATGCATCGTGCGGCGTTGCTTTTTGTCGGCTTTTATGGTATTCTCTTAGCAGAAAGGCGCTGTCCTGCAAGTGCAGCGGTCATGCTCCCTCCCTCGCGTCACATTGTGCCGCGTCAGGAGGAAGTTCAATTTTTTGTCATCCTCCTGACGGTTCGAATGTTTCTACATGAAAATCTAAGGGAGGATTCCACTATGGAAATTTTGAATACTGTTATTGCTCTGCTCGGCCTTTTGGCCACTGTCATCCTTGGCACTGCCAAAATCACTTGGACGATTGCCCAAGTCTTTTTTCGGGATATGCATCACGCAAAACACTATATCAAAAAATAAAATGGCAAGAAAAATGACCGCCCCTATAGTCTTCCAAACTCCGGCGGTCATGTTTCTCAAAATGTGACACTGAGAGAGGGAGCTGACCACTGTGCAGCCAGCGCCTTTCCTTATCTTTATTATAGACAGCCGTACGTGGATTGTCAAGCACAAGAATATAGCTATCCTACCTTCTCAAATTCCGCTTCCAGCGCCGCGCGGATATGCATCGTGCGGCGTTGCTTTTTGTCGGTTTTTATGGTATCCTCTTAGCAGAAAGGCGCTGTCCAACCAAACGCAGGCGGCTATTGTTCCTCACCGGTCTCGCTGTCTTGCTCTTCGGAGCAAAGCAAGCGCGGGAGGGCAACTTTTTGGAGTTCCGCTCCCGACGCTCACAGCGAAGGGAGGGATGCCTTATGACTACATCGGAAATTCTATTGCTTTTCCAGACGATCATCGCACTGTTGGCACTTCTCGTAAGTGTCGTACACTTGATGGACGACCGGAAAAAGGATGATTCTTATGGCAGCAAAAGGAAAAAGCACAAAAAGAAATGACCGCCCACAGTTCCCCAACTCGGTGGCGGTCATTACTTTTGTAATGCTTGACTGGTGAGGAGCTAGCCGTTTGCACGGATAGCGCCTTTCCTTATCTTTATTATAGACAGCCGTGCGCGGATTGTCAAGCGCCAGAACACCCAGAACACAAAAGATAAAAACGGACCGCCCGCTTCGGCCTTTTCAGGCTGGGGCGGGCGGCTCAACGCTTTCTAACGCATTCTGATGCAATCCGACGTTTTTATCCATTCTCTTAAAAACAATGCAGATGCATCATTTTTCTTATATTCCGGCGTCATTTTCGCCTTCTGCGGCATCTCAAAGCGGGCAGTTTTTGCGCTTTTGAGTTTCCATGATTTTCCAGTTCATGCATCTTCAACTGGTCTGCACCCTAATTATAAAGGAATCGTTCTCCAATGTCAATAGCCCAGCACCTATAAAAAGCCTAAGGGCGAGGCCCCTTGCGGAACCTCGCCCTTAGACTATGTGAGATAAATCACTACATGCGCGAACATATAATGTTTATCATTACAGGCCGTGTGCCTGTAATTACTTTTGTTTTAGAAGTTCTGATTACTTGTTGTAAGCAGTCGGAGTAGCAGCGAAGACGAAGACGAAGTAGGTCTGATCCTTACCCTTAGCATCGACACCCTCGACAGCCTCAATGTGAACCTTGGCCTTCACGGTCTTGCCGTTGTTAGCACTCTCCGGATGGATAGTAGCAGCGGTAAAGATTTTCAGACCGACCTTCTCCCAAGCGGCGCTAGTATTGGCAGACTTGGGCTCGGCGATAACAACAACAGAGTAGTCATTGGTAGTAGCAGACGGCACGGCAGCTACATCGGGATTCTTATAATTCTTCTCCTTGATGGCAGTCTTGACGTCCTTCATTGCGTCCTTGTATTCAGCCTTGTCGACCTGAGTGAACTCAACGTCCTTACCAGTGAGAGCTCTAGCTGCCACCTCCAGGCCCTTCTCAGCTGCCTTTTCCTTCACAGCATCGGTGACAGCGCAGCCAGCCAGCATGGACAGAGCCATGACGCCAACGAGAGCAACAGCCATGATCTTCTTGAACATTTTCATAGTGATATTCCTCCAATAAAAAATATTTTTTATTTCGGCAAACCACTACAAGAACTTCGTGGTCTGTCTCGATGGGTTCAGTATAGTGCATTTTCACAAGATTGTCAAGATACGGTATTGTTTTCGGCATTTTGTCCAATCAGAAGCCGTGAAAAATAGCAAACTGCCCGTTAAATATGCATCCGTGCCAAAATTTGTGCCAAAGATCCTCAAAAGCCGCCCTTTGCTTTACCTTTATAATAAGGGCAACCGCTCTGCCTGCACAGAGGAAAATGGCCGAAAGCCCGTTCATGCTTTTACTGCCTTTTCAAACTCCGCTTCCAGCGCCTCGTTGACGGCGCGGACGGCGGCGGCATCGGGTTTGATGGCCGTGCGGTCGTAGGTGAACAGGCCGTTCACCTCGTCCTCCACGTCGGTCAGCTGGGTGTACACCAGCGCCGAGAGGCCCTTTTTCAGCTGCGGGAGCACCGTCTTGCGCTGCAGATCGCAGTAGCGCTCCGTCAGCTCTGCCCGGCTTCTGGCCGTGCCGTAGCCGTAGGTCTTCCGGGGCGGCTCATGGCCGGGCATGGGCCATGCAATGCCGCCGTACTCGCTGAGGACCACCGTGCGCACGTTCGGGCGGATGCGGAGCGGATAGAAGTAGTTGTGGATGGAATGCACATCTCCCCCGCCCCGGTCGAACCAGCCGCTGGCCTCGTCCACCGGACGGGACGGGTCGAGGGCGCGGAGGGTCTCGGTGGCTTTCCGTGCATCGAACTGCCCCCACCCCTCGTTGAACGGCACCCAGCACCCGATGCAGGGGTGCCGACCCAGCGCGGCTACCGTGTCGGCCAGCTCCCGGGCGTACTCCTCCCGGCTGTGGGCGCTGCCCCGACCCAGAAAGCCCCACAGCAGCTTCCCGTCCGGGGCGCGGCGCATCAAGGGCTGTAAGGCGTTGGTCAGGTAGGTGACGTACCACATCGGGTAGGCCCCGCCGCCGTTGACCATATCCTGCCAGACGATGATGCCCAGTTTATCGCAGTGGTAGTACCAGCGCTCCGGCTCGATTTTGGCGTGCTTGCGCAGCAGGTTGAAGCCCAGCTCCCGCACGGTGTGCAGTTCGTGCTCCACAGCCGCGTCGGAGGGCGGGGTGTAGAGGCCGTCGGGCCAATAGCCTTGGTCCAGCAGGCCGTTGAGCAGGATGGGTCTATCGTTCAGGAAAAACCGCCGGATGCCCTTTGCATCCTCTTTGCATTCCCACTTGCGGAGGGCGAAATAGCTGTGGACGGTGTCGAAGCCCTCTTCTTCACCCTGGGTCGTGCCGACGGTCAAATCATAGAGGAAGGGGCTGTCGGGGCTCCACGGGAAGAAATGCTCTTCGGCGATGTTCAGGGTCACTTCGCCGTCCCGGTCGGCCTCGTCGCTGCCCCAGTCCTCGGCGATGGTCACACCGCCGGCCCGCACCACGGCCCAGAGGTTCGCCGCGCCGCCAGGCTTCGAGGTATGGACTTTCACCGTCACCGTCCGTGCGTCGTAGTCCGGAGTGACGGTCAACGTATCAATGTAATTTTCCGGCACCCGCTCCAGCCAGACCGTCTGCCAGATGCCGCTCTGGGCCGGGTAGAACATCCCGCCGGGCCGGAGGGTCTGCTTGCCTCTCGCCTGCGTGCCGGTGCCGGTAGGGTCCTGCACCGCCACCCAGAGGGTGTTATGGCCCTGCGGGCGGAGCAGGTCGGTGATGTCCAGCGTGAAGGGCCAGTAGCCGCCCCGGTGCCCCCCGGCCAGACGGCCATTCACCTCCACCGCGCAGGCGTAGTCCACAGCCCCGAAGTGGAGCAGAACGCGCCCGCCCTCGCCCGCCGGGGGCGTGAAGGTGCGGTGGTAGTGGAGCCACTGGCCGGGCTGCAACGTCCGGCCCACGCCGGAGGCTTTTGCCTCGGGCGAATAGGGTACGAGGATAGCGCCATCCCACTTTGCCGGGAACTCCGAGCTCTGGGTGATGGCGTAGTCCCACGGGCCGTTCAGGTTGACGTAGCTGTCCCGGCGCATACTCGGGCGGGGATATTCGGGGAGCGGATGCATTTTAGTACCTCTTTTTCATAAGCTAGTCCGATTTGGCTCTCCTTTTCAGGGGCAACAACGACGACCGCCGCCAGTGGTGGAAACAGGGAGTCGTTGTTGGGGCCACGGCCAGCAAGGCGCAAGTGCTTTTCAAGCACGAAGCGAATGCTGGGAGCCGCAACCCGGTCTTGGCGAGCGTCAGCGAGACTGAGAGGTTTTATAGGCTGCGGCCAGCTTTTCCAGTGCGGGCAGGCTGCGCTTCACCTTCTCGGTGTCGATGCAGTAGGCAAAGCGGACATAGCCCTTGACGCCGAAGGTGTCGCTGGGGACCAGCAGCAGATCGAACTCCCGGGCCTTGAGGCAGAAGGCGTTGGCGTCCTCTTCCAGCGCCTTCGGGAAGATATAAAATGTGCCGCCGGGGCGCTCCACCTCAAAGCCCAGCTCGGTGAGCTTATCGTACAGCAGGTTCATGTTCGTCTCGTAGACCGACAGATCGCTGGTGACGTCGAGGCACTCGGCAGTGGCTTTCTGGATGATGCTGGGCGGGCAGTTGTGGCCGGTGAAGCGGGAGATCTGAGCCATCATGTCCACCAGCACGTCTTCGCCCTCGCAGCCGGGCCGGACGGCCACATAGCCCAGACGTTCGCCGGGCAGGCTCAGGCTCTTGGAGAAGGAGAAGCAGGTCAGGGTGTGGGGGTAGAACGCTGCCGGGTAAGGCACCTTTTTGCCGTCGAAGGCGATGTCACGGTAGGGCTCGTCGCTGACGAGGAAGATGTTGTGGCCGAAAACTTTGCTCTTTTCGGTCAGGATGTCGGCCAGACGGCTCAGGGTCTCGGCGGAGTAGACGACGCCGGTGGGGTTGTTCGGGGTGTTGATGAGGACGCAGGTGACGTTCTCGGTCAGCATCTCTTCAAAGGCGTCTAGATTCGGCTGGAAAGCCGGTGCCTGAGGCGGCACGACCTTGAGCACAGCGCCGGTCCCCTCCACATAAGGGCCGTACTCGGGGAAGTAGGGGGCGAAGGTCAGCACCTCGTCGCCGGGCTTTGTCACAGCGCGGATGGCGTGGGCGATAGCGCCCGCCGCACCGGTGGTGGGGAAAATATCCTTCTGCTCATAAGGCAGGCCGAAGGTCTTTGCCAGATGGGCCGCAACGGCGGTGCGGAAGCCCGGGTCGCCCTGACTGGGGCAGTAGCCGTGGAGGGCGACAGGCTCTTCCTCGGCCAGCAGGGTCTGCATGGCTTTGGTGAACTTGTCCGGGCAGGGGACGCTGGGGTTGCCCAGCGAGTAGTCGAACACGTTCTCATAGCCTATCTCGGCGGCGCGCTGTTTGCCGTACATGAAAGTCTCGCGGATGACGCTCTTGTGGCCCAGCATGGCGCGGTAAGTCTCGTTCAGCATAATACTTTCCCTCTTTTTCTTATTGATCCTCTTCCGGCAGAGCGGAGGCATAGCTCTGCTCCACCTTCACCATACAGCAGTATCTCGGGTCCTGCTCCTTGACGAAATTGCACATCTCGGCCAGCCGCGCGTCCTTGTCGCCGGTGTAGCCCGCCGGGAACACGAGGTCGAACAGCACGTTGGTGTGGCTGTCCCCCGGCACGATGCGCAGGTCATGGATGGACAGACGAGGGTCCATCTGGCGGGCTTTTTCCATCAAGCGGCTCCGCAGGATGCCTACGGCGGCGTCCGACGTCACGATGGGGTCGTAGTGGATGGTGACCTGTAAGTGGTCTTTTTTCAGAAAATCCCGCTCGATGTTGTCGATGATGTCGTGGGCTTCCAGCGGGTCGGCTTCGGCGGGGAACTCGATGTGGAGCGAGGCGAACTGATGCCCCGGGCCGTAGTCGTGGACCATCAGATCGTGGACGCCCAGCACCCCCGGGTAGCTCATGACGGTGTGCTCGATGTGCTCCACCAGCTCCGGCGAGGGGCTTTCGCCCAGCAGCGGGCTGAGGGTGTCCATCATAAGCCCCCAGCCCGACCAGAGGATGAACGCCGCCACTGCCACGCCCATGAGGCCGTCCAGCACGTCCCAGCCCGTCAGGTGGGAGAGGACGGTGGACAGGAGCACGGCGCTGGTGGTCAGCACGTCGTTCCGGCTGTCGGCGGCGGTGGCCATCAGAGTCTCGGAGTTGATGCGCTGGCCGATGGTCTTGTTGAAGCGGCTCATCCAGAGCTTGACGCCGATGGACGCCGCCAGCACCCCCACACTGAGCCAGCTGAACACCACTGCCGTCGGATGCAGCACTTTGAGCACAGATTCTTTCAGCAGCGAAAGCCCGATGGCGAGGATGGTGACGCAGACCACGAGGCCCGCCAGATACTCATACCGGGCGTGGCCGTAGGGGTGCTTTTCGTCCGGGCCTTTGGCCGCCAGACGGAAGCCCACGAGGCTCACCACGTTGGACGAGGCGTCCGAGAGGTTGTTCAGGGCGTCGGCCATGATGGCGATGGAGCCGAACAGCGTCCCCGCCGCCAGCTTGCCCAGACAGAGCAGGAGATTGCAGGCCATGCCCACGAGGCTGGCCAGATTGCCGTAGGCCGTGCGGACGGCGGCGTCCTTGGTATCGTCCGGGTGCCGGACGAACAGGCGAATGAGCAGTTGTGTCATAAAATTCCCTCTCAGCAGGTATTTCGATGCTACCAGTATAGCACTGCACTTTATGGTTTTGAAGTATTTCGGTAAAATTTTTCGGGTATGCAAAGCCCCCGGCGGGGAAGTTCCCTGCCGGGGGCGGCGTTTTCAGCGCAAAGGGCCTTACTTATCGGAAGGCTTGCTCAAATCGATGCTGCGGATGATCTTGCGCACGGGCAGCACGCTCTTGGCGTTCATGGACAGCTCGTCCACGCCCATCCGCAGGAAGGTCTCGGTGAGGGCGGTGTCTGCGCCCAGCTCGCCGCAGATGCCCACCCAGATGCCGTGGCGGTGGCCCGCGTCGATGGTCATCTTGATGGCCCGGAGCACAGCGGGGTGGTGCGGGTTGAAGAAGGGCTCCAGCTTTGCGTTCTGGCGGTCCAGAGCGCAGGTGTACTGGGTCAAATCGTTGGTGCCGATGGAGAAGAAGTCGCACTCCTCGGCCAGCTCGTCGGCGATGAGGACAGCGGCGGGCGTCTCGATCATGGTACCCACTTCCATTTTCTCGTCAAACTTCTTGCCCTCAGCCCGCAGTTCCGCGCGGCACTCGTCCAGCACGGCCTTGGCGTCCTGCAGCTCCCGCAGGCTGGTGATCATGGGGAACATGATGCTCATGTTGCCGTAAGCGGAAGCGCGGAGCAGGGCGCGCAGCTGGGTCTTGAAGAAGTCCTTCCGGGTCAGGCAGATGCGGATGGCACGGTAGCCCAGCGCGGGGTTTTCCTCATGGTCGAGCTTCATGTAGTCCACGGTCTTGTCTGCGCCGATGTCGCAGGTGCGGACGACCACCTTGCGGGGTGCAAGGCTCTCGAGCACCTGCTTGTATGCCTCGAACTGGTAGTCCTCCGTCGGGAAGTCCTTGCAGTTGAGGTAGACGAACTCGGTGCGGAAGAGGCCGACGCCGCCGGCGTCGTTCTGCTGCACAGCGCCCACGTCGCTCATGCCGCCGATGTTGGCAAAGACGTTGATGGTCTTGCCGTCGAGGGTGGTGTTGGGCTTGCCCTTGAGCTCCTGCAACAGTGCCTGCTTTTTCTGGTCTTCCTGCTGGCGCTTTTTCAGGCTCTTGAGCAGGTCGGGGGTGGGGTCAACGTAGACACAGGCGTTGTAGCCGTCCACGACCGCCATCTTGCCGTCCCAGTCGTCCTGGATGTCCTTGCACTGGATGAGGGCGGGGATGTTCATGCTGCGGGCGAGGATGGCGGTGTGGCTGTTGGAGCTGCCCTCCCGGGTGATGAAGCCCAGCAGCAGGCTCTTGTCCATGCGGACCGTCTCGGACGGAGCCAGGTCCTCAGCCACGAGGATGCTGGGCTCAGTACCCTGCAAAGTAGCATTGTCCACGCCCTGCAAAATGTCGAGGATGGCCTGTGCAATGTCGATGACGTCGGCGCTGCGGGCCTGCAAATAGGGGTCATCCATGGCGGCGAATACGGCGGCCTGATTGTCGCCGGCGGTCTTGACGGCGTACTCAGCGCACTTGTGCTGGCCGTTGATGATCTCCTTGATGGCGTCCACAAAGTCGTCGTCATCCAGCATCATGGCATGGATGTTGAACACCTCGGCGATGTCCTCGCCGGCCTCGGCCAGAGCCTTCTCGTACAGAGCGGTCTGCTGTTCGATGGCCTTGGCGCGGGCGTCCTCAAAACGGGCCACTTCAGCGGCGGTGTCGGCCACTTCGGCGGCAGAGATGACGGTATCTTTTTTCTTATAGATCTTCAGCTTTCCGATGGCAATGCCATTCAGGATGCTTTTACCGGTACCTACCTGCATTGCAATTTCTCCTTATTCTTGCTGTTTTGTGTTCCGTAACAAAAAGCCCCCGCAGGACATTCCCCGCAAGGGCTTCTCATCACGCTGGGCGATCAGACGTTCTCGCTCAGGAATTTCTGGATAGCTTCGGCGCAGGCGGCTTCATCGTCGCCCTCCACCTTGATGGTAACGGTGTCGCCCTGCTTGACGCCCATGCCCATCAGGGCCATCAGCTTGCGCAGATCGCAGGTCTTGCCGCCCTTCTCGAGGGTGGCGGTGCTGGCAAAGCCCTTGGCCACCTTGACGAGCAGACCGGCGGGACGGGCGTGGATGCCGCAGGCATCCTTAACGGTGTACTGGAATTCCTTCATGATCATTTTCTCCTTACTTCATCCGGTCCTCTTGGGCGGCTCACCCTGCCCCTCGGGACGCAGCACTCGAACCTTCTGGCTGCTGGATGTTTATCTTTATTATAAACCTTAGTCGTTCTTTTTTCACCCTTTCATATTGCCGATTTTTTATCAAAAATTTTAGTAACATTGAACAGAATCTTTCTACAGAAATACCACTACTGCACAATTTTTCTGTTTCATCGCACTTTTTTGTACAGAATGACGGTTATTCGACGGGGTATCCCTCGGCGTCTAGCGGCAGGTCGGTGTACTGCACGGGCTGCTCCTGTGCAGCGTCCGGCTCGCCGGAAGTCTGCTGGGCCTGACCCTCCGCGCCCAGCTCGCCGTCATGGCGTTCTCCCCAGTCGCCGCTGAAATCTTCGCCCGAGGTCTGCTGGGCCTGCCCGTCGGTCAGTTCATCCTCGTGCCGTTCGCCCCAGTCCCCGCTGAAGTCCTCGCCGGACACCTGTTCGGCCTCCTGCAGGGCCATCGCGGTCTGGGCGTCTTTCAGCCCGGTGACGGTGCCGGAGGGCTTTTCCAACAGATACGCACCCACGGCCTTTTTCTTGTAGACCAGCAGCACACCGTAGCTGCTCACATCGCCCCGGCTGGCCGCCGGGATGAGCGCTGTCCACTTCTCCACCGTCTTGCCCTTGTAGCGGGCCAGGTCCATGCCGCTCTGCTGCACCACCCCGTTAAAGGCCGAAAAGCTGTCATCCCACTTGCGGGGGATCTTCACCTTGTCGGCGGTGATGGACGCGCCGTCCACGTCCAGCCCGTAGCCCGTGAACCAGGTCTGGATGTCCTGCGCACTCTCGATTTTATTACTTGCCGCCGCGACAGCCACCGAGCGGGTACTGATGTACCGCCCCAGCATGGCGCTGAACACCACCAGCGCACAGCACATCGCCCCCACGCCCAGCTTCTTGACGCTTGCCTTACTCAGTGTGACCACAAACATACCCTTGCCTCCCACCCATTCAGATTTGTCCGTACAGCATATGCGGGAGACTGCGGTGTCATGCAAAAACGGGGCCGCTTTCCAGCCAAGGCCGCTTCTCTTTGCTGTCTCCGTTGACAAACAGGGCCGGAGAGGGTAAACTTAGGCAGAGATATTTGCAATTCATTTGCCTATGATAGATTAAAAGGAGAAATCATTATGCCGAACAATAATATCCGCACCCGTTTTGCTCCCTCGCCTACGGGTTATATGCACGTTGGCAACCTGCGCACGGCCCTGTACACCTACCTGATGGCCAAGCACGATGACGGCACCTTCATCCTCCGCATCGAGGACACCGACCAGGGCCGCTACGTGGAGGGCGCTGTGGATGTCATCTACAACACCCTGCGGGAGACCGGCCTGCTGTGGGACGAAGGCCCGGACATCGGCGGCCCCGTCGGCCCCTACGTCCAGAGCGAGCGCATGGGTATGTTCAAGCAGTATGCCGAGCAGCTGGTGGCTGAGGGCAAGGCCTATTACTGCTTCTGCACCGAGGAGCGTCTGGAAGCCCTCCACGCCGAGCAGCGCGCCCACGGTGAGATGACCCACTATGATGGCTGCTGCCGCGACCTGCCCAAGGAAGAGGTGGAAAAGCGCCTCGCCGCCGGTGAGCCTTACGTCATCCGCCAGAAGATCCCCCGCGAGGGCGTGACCGGTTTCGACGATATGGTCTACGGCCACATCGAGGTCAACAACAGCGAGATGGACGACCAGATCCTCATCAAGACCGACGGTATGCCCACCTACAACTTCGCAAATGTCGTGGACGACCACCTCATGGGCATCACCCACGTCATCCGCGGCAGCGAGTATCTGTCCTCCACCCCGAAGTATAACCTGCTGTACCAGGCTTTCGGCTGGAACATCCCCAACTACATCCACTGCCCGCCGGTCATGAAGGACGCTCAGAACAAGCTGTCCAAGCGCAACGGCGACGCCAGCTATCAGGATCTTGTTGCAAAGGGCTACCTGACCGAGGCTATCCTGAACTACATCTGCCTGCTGGGCTGGAGCCCCAAGGGCGAGTACGCCGAGCAGGAGATCTTCTCGCTGGCTGATCTGGTCAAGATCTGGACGCCGGACGGCATCTCCAAGTCTCCCGCCATCTTCGACCCCCTCAAGCTGCGGGCCATCAACGCCGAGTATATCCGCCGCCTGTCCCCCGAGGAGTTCCTCGCCAAGGCTGAGCCCTGGATCGACAGCGCCGTCCATACCCCCATCAACAAGAAGCTGCTCTGTGCAAACCTGCAGCCCCGCTGCGAGGTCCTGGGTGAGATCCCCGAGCAGCTGGATTTCTTCGACGCCATGCCCGAGTATGACGTAAGCCTCTACGCCAACAAGAAGCAGAAGACCACCCCTGAGTCCGCAAAGGAGGCACTGGAAGCCCTGCTGCCCGTGCTGAGCGACGAGGCACTGGACTTCAATGACCGTGACACCGTCTTCGACGCCTGCAAGGCCAAGGCCGAGGAGCTGGGCAAGAAGAATGGCTGGCTGCTCTACCCGCTGGGCATCGCCCTCTCCGGCAAGCAGCGTACCCCCGGCGGCGGCACCGACCTCGCCTGCATGATGGGCCGCGAAACGACCCTCGAGCGGGTGAAGGCCGCTATCGAGAAGCTGAATGGCTGAAATACCTTATAATAAAAAGTGAGGAGGCAGTCTGTATGATGTATCCGTTTATGACGTTGGACGATAACACCGAGGTCGTCCATTCGGAGATGCTCCCGGATGGCCGCGTGAAGGTCTATTTTGAAAAGCCGGATGCAAAAGACTGCTTCCATTCTGCTGTCTGCTATCTTCCGGATTACAAATGGGAAGACATCAACGGCTTTACCCCGGAGGAAATTGCCCGGTATCAGGAGCTTGTGGAATCTACGGCTCATCTGATTCTGCAGTTCTCCAAAGAGGGAGGGGTCGAAAATGCCGCAGGTTTTTAAGATAGGCTCTTACTGGGTCTATTTCTGGGCCAATGAGAACGAGCCGCTGGAGCCTATCCATGTTCATGTGGCACAGGGCGCACCCAGCGCAAACGCCACCAAGATATGGATAACACGAGCCGGAAAGTGCTATCTGAGCAATAACAATTCGCAGATACCGCCCCGCATTCTGCGGAACATCATGGCCATCATTGAGGCGCGAAGTGCCGAGGTGGTCGCAAAATGGACGAGCTTTTTTGGCGAAGCGCACTACTTCTGCTGAGATTTTATCCCATCCCATCACCCCGCCAAAAACTGCGCGCACTCTGCGCTACAGTATACGCAGAAGGCGCGGGAAACAGAACAGCACAGCGTGATATTGCAAAAGATCCCCGCCGGAAAGCGGGGATTTTTTCATGCAGGTATCTTTTCGGACGATACAGCTCACAGACGGGAAAAAGCGGGTGAACGGTGCGCTCCGGGCGCGGGCGGCAGTGCGGCCTGCCCTGCGGCAGGGGAGCGCGTTCCTGCTGGGGCTGGCTGGAGGCTGGGCCGTGCTGTACGGTGCGCTGATGCCTTTCGGGCTGGGGCTGACGCTGGGCTTTGCGGAGGACTGCTTCGCTGTGGGAGCCGCTGGGGCCGCACTGGGGGTGCTGGCCCGGAGTTTCGGAACGCTGACCGTGGAGAGCGTCTGCCTGCTCTGCGCACTGGGTGCGGCGGTAGCGGCACGGTGGCTCTGGCCCGGCCGATTCGTCCCGGCGGTGGCGGCTGGCTGCGGCACACTGGTGGGAAGCGCAGTCTGCTTCGCAGCGGGGGAGGAAAACGGCGTTCAGACCATCCTGTTCTGCGGCGGCGACGCCCTGTTGGCAGCGGCGGCGGGGTACGGCCTGCGGCGCTTCCCGCCCGAAAAACCGGGCATGGGCAGTCTGATCTTGTCTGCCGCTGTGGCCGCCGCACTGGGCGGGATGAGCTTTGGCTTCTTCCTGCCCGGGGTGATGGCCTGTGCGGCGGCAGAGCTGGCCCTCTGCTGCAAGGGCCTGCCGCTGGAGGCATTGGCTTTCAGCGGGGTGACGGGTGCGGCTCTGGCCGCGTCAGACCCTGCCCTTGCGCCTGCCGCCGCCGGGCTTGCCTGTGGGTGTGCCGCTGCGGCAGTGCTTGCCCCGGCGCGACGGGTGGAGGGGCTTGCGGCCTATGCGGGCGGCTGTGTGGCGGGGGTGCTCTGCATCCAGCCGCTGGCGGGGGCGTTCAGCTTTCTGCTCAGTGCCGGGGCGGGTGCGGGGCTTTGCACCCTGCTGCCCGCGGGCTGGCTGATGCCTGCCCTCAAAGAGGACGACCCGCCCGGCGACGAGCGGCCGCGCCTCTCTGCCGCCGCGACCCGGCTGGAAGCGGTGGCCGAAAGCCTCTCCTCGCTGGCGGAGACGGTGAACGAGGTATACGACGCTTTTCCACGCCGGTGCGAGGGTTTCCGATGGGTCATCGACAACATCCACGACGGCCTTTGCGCCAACTGCGGACGGCGGGAAGTCTGCTGGAAGCAGGAGCACGCCTCCACGCTGGAAGGAATGGAGGCCCTGCGCCCCATTCTGGAAGAAAAAGGCCATCTGGAAGCGGCACTTCTGCCCGGTCAGCTGGCGCGATGCATCCACCCGGCGGCGCTCTGCGCGGCGGGGGACAAGGCGTTTGCACTCTACCGCAGCCGCCGGGAGGCCCGCGTCCACTCCGAGGCCATGCGGACGGCCCTTACTGAACAGTACAGCGCCGTGGCCGATGCACTGGGCGTCCTCAGCGAACAGCTGGGCCGTCCCGGAAGCCCGGAGCCCTACAAGTCTGGCCGGGTGTCGGCGCTGTTCGCTCAGCTGGGGACGCCGCCGCTGGAATGTGCTGTGACGCTGGACGATTTGGGCCGCACCCGGGCGGCAGTGACGCTGCCCCGCACCCGCTTCAATGAAAAAGAGCTGGCCGCTCTGGCCGGAGAGGTGGGGCATATCTGCCGCCGCAGCCTCGAGCCGCCGCAGGTGCTCTCCTGCAAGGGGATGACCACCCTGCTCTTTGCCGAAAAGCCCCTGCTCCGGGCCGTATTCGGGACGGCGGGCGCGGCGGCGCGGGGCGAGATCTCCGGCGACGCAGTCCAGCAGTTCTGCAGTGCGGCAGCGGCCCAGATGATACTCTGCGACGGCATGGGAACGGGACGTCCGGCGGCAGTAGACGGCAACCTCGCCGCAGAGCTGACGGCACGCCTGCTCAAAGCGGGCTTTACCGCAGAGCTTGCGGCCCGGCTCGTGAATGTAGCGCTGGCGCTCAAGAGCGACGAGGAGAGCGGCGCGACCCTCGACCTCGTGAGCGTAGACCTCTATACCGGCACAGCCCGGCTCTTCAAGGCCGGTGCGGCCCCGGGCTTCCTCGTTCATGGGGGCAAGGCCCGGGCTGTGGGCGAAGCCAGCCTGCCGATGGGCATCCTCGGCGGCGTCAGCGGGCAGAGCCGGGTGGTGCATCTGGCGGCGGGGGACTATGTGGTGCTGGTGTCGGACGGCCTCTTGGTGGACGGTCCCGGCTGGGTGATGCAGCAGCTGGAACTCTCCGCTGCCAAGGCAGAACAGCCCGACGTTCTGGCGAAAAAGTTGGTGGAAGCCGCCCGCGCCCGCGCCGTCCAGCGGGGCCGTCCCGACGACATTACCGCCGCTGTCCTCCGGCTCGAAAACAGCTGAGTTGCTTTTTGGGCGGCGAGGGGGTATACTTATCAGTATCTGAATCGATCATAGGAGAGACATATATGCTGACAGTTACAGTTGCACAGGACGGCAGCGGCGACTTCGCGTCCATCGCGGAGGCGGTGCTGGCCGTACCTTATGAGGAGGAAGCACTGGTGCAGGTCGGTCCCGGCATTTACCGGGAAAAGCTGGTCTGCGAAAAGCGCTGCATCACCCTGCGAGGGGTGGGTGCAGATAAGACAAAACTCGTGTGGGGCGACGGCGGCAAGCTGCCCCACAAGGACGGGCGGCCCACCCATACCTTCCGCAGCTACACCGCCTTTTTCAGCGGCGAAACGCTCTGCGTGGAGGACATGACGATTGAAAACGACGCCGGCCCGGGCGCGAAAGCCGGGCAGGCCGTCGCGGCCTATGTGGACAGCACCCGGGCGGTGTTCCGCCGGGTCAAGCTGCTGGGCAGTCAGGACACGCTTTTCTGCGCCCCGCTGCCCGAAAAGGAGCGGGAGAAGGACGGCTTTCTCGGCCCGCGCAGTCTTGCGCCCCGCAAACCGACCGCCCAGTACTACACCGACTGTGAGATCGCGGGCGACATTGATTTCATCTTCGGCGGCGGCGACGCCCTCTTCGAAAACTGTGTCATCCGCACGGTGGACAACCACATCCCCCACAGCTATGTCACAGCTCCTTCGGGCAAAGCCAATGGACTGGGCTTTGTGTTCTGGAACTGCGATTTCGTCTCCGACTGCCCGCCGGGCAGCGTCTATCTGGGGCGTCCGTGGCGTCCCGAGGGCAAGACGGCGGTGCTGGACTGCCGTCTCGGCGCCCACATCGCACCGGAAGGTTTTATCGCATGGAATGACCGCACCGATACCGGCCTTGCCAGCTTTGCGGAAGCTGACAGCACCGGCCCGGGCGCAGCAGAGCGCCCGGCGTGGGTGAAACAGCTTTCCGGGCCGGAGGCAGCGGAACTGCTGGCCCACGCCCGCACCCTCTGCCGACCGAAAACCAACTGAGGATGTAACAAATGAAAAAACTGCCAAATTTTGTAAAGTGGCTCATCATTGCCGTGGTGCTGGCCGCAATGGCCGCGATGATGGTGGCCGTGAACGACCGTGCCTCCCGGGTGGAGATGCCAATACCGGACAACAGCCTGGGCATCTATCGCCAGACGCCTGCCACTGGAAAGTGAATCAGAAAAACGAGACGGGACTGCTGGAAAGCGGCCCCTCTTTGCTTCTTTGAGAAGTTTTTGTCGAATCCGCCCGTTTAGATTGACGAATGGCTCAACTTTTTGTATACTGAACAGGCACGAAGTTGACAGAATTTTCCTGTTTTTCCTGCACAGGAACATTTTTTGCGTTGTGTCGGTGTAAACGACGCTCATTCTGCCATCTTTCCGGACACACTGAAAAGGAGAAATGAATATGAAAACAACTGGCATCGTTCGGGGCATCGATTCTCTGGGCCGCATCGTCCTCCCCAAGGAGCTGCGCACCAATATGCACATCGACAAGGACTCGAAGCTCGAGATCTTCGTGGAGGGCGATCAGATCATCCTCAAAAAGCACCGTCCCGCCGGCAGCTGCGATTTCTGCGGTGAGCTGGCGGCCGACATGGCCCAGTATGAGGGTTACTGCATCTGCCCCGCCTGCCGGGCCAAGATCGCTGCGCTGTAAACCGAAAAGGAGAATCACATGAGTCAGATGATCGACTTCACCCTGCCCTCCTGCGTACCGGGCCGGACGCTCCATGCATTCCGCTGTGTGCCGGAGGGCGAGGTGCGGGCCATCCTGCAGCTCTCCCACGGCATGGTGGAGTTCATCGACCGGTACAAGCCTCTGGCCGAGTATCTGGCCGCCCGGGGCATCCTCGTCACCGGCCACGACCATCTGGGCCACGGCGGCTCCATCCGCACCAAGGCAGATTACGGCTATTTCGCCCAGCCCGACGGCAACCGCGCCGTCCTCGACGATCTCCACGCTGTCACTGCGCTGACGAAGCAGCTCTATCCCGGTGTCCCCTATTTTCTGCTGGGCCACAGCATGGGCTCGTTCTACGCCCGGCAGTACCTTTGCGAGTGGGACGATGAGCTTGACGGAGCCATCATCATGGGTACCGGCTTCCAGCCCAAAGCGCTGGTCGCCACAGCCCGGGCGCTCTGCCGGGTGCTGGCCGTCTTTTTCGGCTGGGAGCACCGCAGCAAGTTGGTGGCGAACCTCTCCTTCCTCGGCTACAACAGGGGTCTTGAGGGCCGCACGCCTCAGGACTGGCTCAACCGTGACCAGGCCGAAGTGGACAAGTACCGCGCCGACGAGCGCTGCATGTTCACCTTCACCCTGAACGCCTACTACAGCATGTTCACAGGCATCCTGCGGCTGTACGACCCCGCCGTTCTGGCCGGGGTGCCAAAGGACCTGCCCCTTCTCTTCCTCGCCGGTGACGCCGACCCTGTGGGCGAGCGCACCGCCGGAGTCCGGCGGGCTATCCAGAGCCTCCGGGACGCCGGTGTCGGGAACATCGAGTCAAAATTCTACCCCGGCGCCCGCCACGAGCTGCTGGTGGAGACGAACAAAGCCGAGGTGTTTGCGGACATCGCCGGCTGGCTCGAAAAACAACTGCATCTTTGAATCCAAAGCTCCTTCATCGGACTGCCGATGTGGGGGCTTTTTCTTCTGGACTACGGAAAAGCGCCCCGCCGGGCGGCCCGAAAGCCGCCTGACAGAGCGCTTATAGATCCATTTTTACTTTTTGGCTGCCCAGCCGTCCACGACAGCCACAAGGGCCTTGCCCCGGCGGCCCAGAATTTTAGGCAGCAGGATGCGGGCCATGGCCCAGACACCGGAGAAGTTGTACAGGATGATGAGGGCGGTAATGATGCCCGTCCAGAGGCCGTACAGCGGCGTCTCGGCCAGCAGCACGAAAGCCTCGAACACCAGCGCGGCGGCGTTGACGAGGACACGGCCCGGGTGGACATGCATCCCGATCATGCCGTGGGCATCCATGGCGCGGAGAGTGAACACCAGCCCGAGGCCGAGGAAGGACGCATAGGTCGCACCCACAGGACCCCACCACTTGATGAAGAAGTAGTTCATGAGGCAGTTGCTGATGGCACCGGCCATCATGGTGACCATGCTGCGCTGGGACTTCTTATTCACGACATAGACGCTGTTCATGAACTGGTTGAAGCAGCTGCAGGTAGACGCCAGCACGAGGAACGGCACGAAGTGCCATGCGTAATAGTAGTTGGACTTCATGACGTGCATGACCGGGCGGCAGAGCCAGATGATGCCCGCCGCACAGCAGAACAGCACGCTGGAATAGGTGCGGAAGATCTGGGTAAAGAACCGCGCACGTCCTTCCTCCTCGGTGACGGCGGAAAGCTGCCACGCGTCGTAGAAGATCAGACCCAGCGTGGTCAGGATAGTGGGCAGGAAATAGCCGGTGGAAAGCAGGCCGCTCCATGCGTTGCCGGTGCGCCCGTCCAGTCCCTCGCACATCTCGCGTACGAAGAACAGGTCGGACGCATTGATGATCCAGAAGCTGATCTGCGCCGGGATCATGGGCAGCGAGAAGTTGAGCATCTGCCGCCACAGCTTTTTGTTGACGCCCTTCAGCTCCACATAGTTCCACAGCTTGCCGGTGAACAGCAAGAACAGCACGCTGGTCAGGTCGCCGCTGATGATGGCCAGCAGGTAGCCGTTGGCGCCCCACTTGAAGCCCACCAGATACAGCACATAGAAAGCCATGGTGGCCACGGTGCACAGCACGCCGTCCACTGCCACAAGCTTATTCCACTGGCGGCTGCGCACGAACTGGGTGCACAGGGTGCGCAGGCAGCTCATGAGCACATAGAGGTAAATGAGCAGGCCGTACTGGGCCATGTCGGGCAGGAACCGTGCAATGGGCCAGCACAGGACCAGGATGCCAAAGCCGCCCAGAATGGTGAGCAGGCCGTTGGTGAACACCTGCTTTTCGCTGTTGCCCTTGTCCAGACCAAAGCGGATGATAGCATTGGACATGCCCATGGACACAAAGGGGATGAGCAGGTTCGCGTACTGGCTCAGGATCTTGGACAGGCCCAGATCCGAGATCTCGGCCATGGCGTAGGTCAGGAACGGCTGCACGATCAGCGTGAGCAGTTTGGACGAAAAGCTGGAAATGGCAAAGATGAGGGTGTTGCCGGCCAGTTTGGAGTATTTATCGCCGCCGGACTTTTTTTCGTTTTCCAAGGGAAGTCTGCCTCCTGTTTTTACTTCTTCAATAGCTCCCGCCGGGCTTTCCAGTCCGGCAGCAGCTTTGCCACCTCGGCCCAGAACGCCGGGCTGTGGTTGGCCTGCAAAAAGTGGCAGTATTCGTGCACCACCACATAGATCTGCGCCGCAGGCGGCATGTTGTACAGCTGCAGCGCAAAGGTGATCTGCTTTTTGCCGGGGCAGCACACGCCCCAGCGGGTGGTCATGCTGCGCACCTTGAGAGTGGGTTTCTGGCCGCCCAGCACCCCGGCAAAGGCCGGGTAGACCTGATCGCTCATGGCGGTAAAGTAGGCCAGTGCGGTCTCCTTGTCCGGCAGGTCGGCATTGTTGCGGGCCGCTTTTGCCATCACTTTCTGCCGGGTGTCGTGGATCCACTGTGCGTTCTTGCACACAAAGGCGTCCGCCTGCTCCAGGCTGGTGCGCAGCGGGATGCTGACCATCACGGTGCCGTTATCCCGTACCCGCAGATGCAGCTGTTTGATCTTTTTGCGGTACAGCTCGTACTGGATGCCGCCCGCGCTGCGCAGCTGGACTTCCGGTTTTTGTGCGGCCACGTCAGGACGCACGCTCTGCCCGCTGCGGGGCCGGCAGCTGGGCCAGCACCACAGCGGCAAAGATCAGCACACAGCCCACACCTTCGCGCGGGGAAAGGCTCTGATGCAGCAGCACCCAGCCGCCCAGTGCGCTGAACACGCTTTCCAGGCACATGATCAGGCTGCCCACGGCGGGGTTCATATCCCGCTGGCCCAAAATCTGCAGCGTGTAGGCCACGCCGCTGGACATCACGCCGCAGTACAGCAGGGGCACCGCGTTCACGGCAAATTCCGCCGGGGCCGGGTGCTCCAGCAGCAGCGCTGCCACCGAGCTTTCCACCGCCACCACAAAGAACTGCCGCAGGCTCAGGCGCACGCCATCCATCTGCGGACCATAATGGTTCACCGCCATGATCTGGAAACTGAACAGCACGGCGCACAGCAGCAGCACCATGTCGCTGCGTTCCACGCCGCCAAAGCCGTTCTGCATGCACAGCAGATACAGCCCGCACACCGCGATGGCCACGCTGAGCCACAGCTGGGGGCTGCCGCGGCGGCCCAGTGCCAGCCCGAAGATGGGCACCAGCACCACATACATCGCCGTGAGGAAGCCTGCTTTGGCCGTGGAGGGGTTCAATGTCAGGCCGAACTGCTGGGCAGCCGACGCCACAAACAGCAGCGTGCCGCACACCAGGCTGGCCCGGCGCAGGCAGCGGCGCTCCTCCGGCGTTTTCGGTGCCCCAGTGGTGCCGGTGCTGCGCTGACGCACCAGGTCAAACACCTTGACCGTGGGCAGCAGCACCAGCACCGCCAGCCAGCTGCGCCCGGCCAGAAAGCTGCAGGCTCCCATGCCGGAACCGGCGCTCTGGGCCACGAAGGCCGTGCCCCAGATAAACGCGCACAGCAGCAGCAAAAGCGAATTCTTGCGTTGTGTATTCATCAGCCGACGCCCTCCACCTTGAGCAGACCGTAGAGGTAGTAACGGCTGGAATCATAGGAGATGGTCATGCGGTAGATGGCCGCCGGGTCCAGCCCGGAGATGGTGCAGGTGTAGTCGGTGCCGTCGGTCTTGATGTAGTAGGTGCTGTCCGGCACATACTCCACGCCGCCGTCTACCTTTTTCCACAGCGCCACCTTGAATTTCTGGGTACCCTCGGCGGTGCCGCAGGCCATGACGGTCAGCGTGCCGGTGGGTGCCGCAAAATAGTTGGTCTGGCGGCTCCAGATGCCGTTGAACACAGCGTACAGGGTGCCGTCCACCATGGCAGTGTCAAACTTTGCCGAAGCGTCCGCAATGCCCTGAATGATCAGCGGATCTGCGGTAGCGTCCGCCCAGCGGGTGGTGTCCTCTTCCTGCACCTCGCCGGAGCTGCCGGAGATCTTCTGCGCCACACCGCGCAGTGCGTCCTTGCAGCCGGTCAGACCGGCCACCAGCAGAGCGGCGGCCAGCACAACGGCCAAAAAGCGTTTTTTCGTTTTCATAAACGTTTCCTCAACCTGTCAAAGGGTTTGATGTTCCTGTTTTTTCGGGTTCCGGCAGAGCCGGGTCCATCTGTATAGTATACCGCATTTTGCAGCACCGCACAAGAGAGCCGCCCGGCTTTTGCGCGCGCTGCCGCCCGATTTCATGCAGTTTCTTTGCCGTCGGCGGCCGCCAGTGCCCCACACTCGGCAGCGGCGAGGGAAGTCTGCTCCGGCCCGAACAGCGAACCGTACCGGTACAGGGCCCAGCCCCCGGCTCCCTGCTCCCGCAGAAAGGCCACCTGGTCGGCCAGCGCACGGCCGGTGCTCCAGCCCGACAGGCTGTTTTCGTTGCTGCCGCCGTCGCCCACTCCCACACGGTAGGCTCCCAGCCCGAAATACAGGGCCACGTCCGCCGCGCGGGGATAGGCGAGCCATGCGGGCACGATGTTCTCAAAGGCAAAGCGGGTGCTGCCGTTGTGCAGGGCAAAGCCCTGCCCCCAGTACACCTGCGGGCACAGATAATCGACCACCGCATCCCCGCCGCCGGACGCCAGCCAGCCGGTCACATCGCTGTACTGCTGGTTTTCGTCGTTGTCCGGGTTGCCCTGAGGGCTGATGCCGAACCGCAGGGTAGGGTCCGCCGCTTTCACCGTGTCGTGCACGGCCCGCACCAGCGCGGTCACATTTTCCCGCCGCCACGCGGCAAGATTTCCCGCCCCGGACGCCGCAAACTGCGCCGCGTCGATGCTCTCGTCGGTGGTGGGGTAGAAGTAATCGTCAAAGTGGATGCCGTCCACCGCGTAGTTCTGCACCAGCTCGGCCACGCCCTGCACCACATAGTCGGCGGCGGCAGGCTCGGCGGGGTTCAGGTAAAGGCCCTCGTCCACCGTGCATACCCACTCCGGGTGGGTGTTGGCCAGATTGCTGTCCGCAAGGTTCGGCGGCATGGCTGCCGAGGAGCGCAGGCGGTAGGGGTTGACCCACGCCTCCACCCCGATGCCCCGGCGGTGCGCCTCGGTCAGAAAGACATCCAGCGGATCAAAGCCGGGGTCTTTTCCCTGCACCCCGGTGCACAGATGGCTCCACGGGAACAAACTGCTGCGGTACAGTGCATCCCCGAAGGGGCGCACCTGCGCCAGCACGGTGTTCAGTCCCAGCCCGGCGCAATTGTCCAGCAGCTGCGCTGCCCCGGCGCGGAAGGTGTCCTCGGTGGA
>ERZ825896.1723-NODE-1723-length-23389-cov-3.865175_pt1 | contig 23389 bp, 21 predicted proteins | sample MGYA00519858_ERZ825896 | MGnify/ENA primary metagenome ERZ825896 (study PRJEB31778, sample SAMEA3449214) | human gut metagenome | biome: human gut; feature: human-associated habitat; material: faeces | place: United Kingdom | collected 2010/2012 ...
AGTGTCTGCCGAGGACATCCGGGTACCGGATGAAGTCTGCGTTCAGTACTCCAATTCGGTACGCCGGATGAGCTGAAATACCGGTCCCACCAGGGATACGCAGTGTCTTTTGCATTCGGCATGCGTAAAGATGAGCGGTTCGATATCGATTTTTGTGGCCCGCAGGATAATTTCAGAAGGCGTACTGAAATATTGCCGCAGGACATTTTCCCGGTGCCCGTCAAGTTCGATGGTAAACAAGCCATACATTCCCTTTCGGATGCGGGCACTCTTTTCCACAAGGATAATATCGCCGGGCAGATACAGCGGGAACATGCTGTCGTCCTGTATCTGTATGCCGATGAAGCTCCGGTCCTTGGAAACTGCGGATATCGGAATAACCTCATACCCAAGCGGTTCTCCCTGGCCTATGCCGTCGAGTACAGAGCGGTAAATCGGTATGTAGTTAGGCGTACCAATTTCGGGAATGCCCGGAAAATCCGATAATCCAATGAGATAATCGGCAGAAATATGCAGTTCTTTGCTCAGCTTGATAAGCATATCGGAATTGGGCAGGCCACGTCCTTTCTCATAGGCACTAATCGTGGTTTGGTCAACGTTGAGCTTTTTCGCTAACTGTTTTTGTGTCAGCTTTCGTGCTTGGCGTATTTTGGTAAGCCTCTCCAATCGTCATCACTCCTCACATTTTTTCATTATACCGTTAAATTCGATTTGAGGAAGTCGTTATGTGTATTCAACGTAAAAAAATTAAAAAAACTCCCTCTTTGTGCAAAAAAAATGAATGGCATTCATTAAATGAGACGAAAAGCAATGAATTTGCTGACAGCAACGACAAAAATAATGAATGAAAATACGCAGATAAGCGATATGTATTCACAGACAAAAGGAAACGGCGTGTGAAAAATACACACAAAAACATGCACGGTTTTGGTATTCTGCCGCACAGGCCGGTGTTGGAACCTTACAGATAAAAACAGTCGGAGCTGGTAATCAGCTCCGACTGTTTATCTGGAAAATAAAAAAATTACATTTCGTCCTGACAGATTAGCTGGATGTTGTGCTGCGAGAGTACCTCGATAGCCTTATCGTTATCGGCTACGCGGAAAATCATATAGGCGCGGTCCTTTGCACGGCTGGTAAAGGCATAGGTATACTCCACGTTGATGCCGTTTTCCCCCAGAATGTTCAGGATGCGGAAAAGGCTGCCGGCTTCGTCCGGAATGCCGACGGCGAGCACAGGAGTGATGGAAAAGACGTATCCGGCTTCTTTGAGCACGCATACGGCGTGGTAGGAATCGTCCACAATGATGCGGGCGATGCCGAAGTCCGGCGCTTCCGCGATGGACATCGCGCGCATATTGATGTTGTTCTGCCGCAGAACCTCGGTAAACGCAGCCAGTTTTCCCGGTTTGTTTTCGAGGAATACGGAAATCTGTTTGACCGTCATGCAGTACACCTCTTTCTCAATACAAATGGCGCTGATCGATCACGCGGACCGCTTTGCCCTCGCTGCGGGTGATGGTCTTGGGGGCGACCAGCTTGACAACGGCGTAGATGCCGAGCATCGCCTTGAGCGATTCGATGAGTTCCTTTTCCCGGCGGGAGATTTCGCTGACCGCATCGGAGAACATTTCGGGGGTCATTTCGACCTGAACCTCGAGCCGGTCGCTGTTGTTTTCCCGGCTGACGATGATCTGGTAGTTGGCCGGATAGCCCTTATTGAGCAGCACCGTTTCGATCTGGGACGGGAAAACGTTGACGCCCTTGACGATCAGCATATCGTCGCTGCGTCCCATCGGCTTGGACATCTTGACATGGGTGCGCCCGCAGGAGCATTTCTCACGGGTGAGCACACAGATATCGCGGGTGCGGTAGCGCAGCAGGGGGAAAGCCTCCTTGGTGATGCTGGTGAATACGAGCTCGCCCTTTTCACCGTCCGGCAGCACCTCGCCGGTAACCGGATCGATGATTTCGGCGATGAAATGGTCTTCATTGATATGCATGCCGGTCTGGGCGCTGCATTCAAAGGATACGCCGGGACCGGAAATTTCGGTCAGGCCGTAAATATCGTAGGCTTTGATGTGGAGTTTTTCCTCGATGTCGCGGCGCATTTCCTCGCTCCAGGCCTCAGCGCCGAAGATACCGGCCTTCAGCTTGATTTTATCCTGCAGTCCGCGTTCGCAGATGGACTCGGCCAGATAAGCGGCGTAAGAGGGGGTGCAGCACAGGATGGTGGAACCCAGGTCGCACATGAACTGAATCTGACGCTCGGTGTTGCCGGAGGACATCGGCAGGGTCAGCGAACCCAGCTTGTGGGAACCGCCGTTAAGACCGGGACCGCCGGTAAACAGGCCGTAGCCATAGCAGACATGCACCACGTCATCCGGCGTGCCACCGGCGGCGACGATGGCACGCGCGCAGCAGTCCTCCCAGAGATCGATATCGTGCTGTGTGTAAAAGGCGACCACCCGGCGGCCGGTGGTGCCGCTGGTGGACTGGATACGCACACAGTCCCGCAGCGGAGCGGCGAGCAGGCCGTAAGGATAGGCATCGCGCAGGTCGTCCTTGGTCAGAAAGGGCAGCAGATGTAGGTCGTCCACCGACTTGATGTCGCCGGGCTGTACGCCCTTTTCGTCCATCAGGCGGCGGTAATAGGCTACGTTATCGTAAACGCGGCGAACCGTTTTGACCAGACGCTCATCCTGCCATGCGCGGATCTGGTCGCGTGAGGCACATTCGATTTCCGGATGAAAATAGTGTTCCATACGCTGATTTATCCTTCCTTTTTGTATCCCGGCGCCGCCGGAATCCCTTAAGATTGACAATTTTATCATAGCATTTTTGCCGGCGGATGTAAATAAAAATTCGTTTTCTGTTTTTACGGAGTGACCACCCATTTGATGCAGTGATCCAGCCGTCCGCCGAAGATGCGGTAGCCCTCGGTAATTTCAGCGAGCGGCGCACGGTGGGTGATAAGGAAACCGGTGTGCAGCCGACCGGCGGCAATGTGATCGAGCAGTTCACCGCAGCAGCAGGCATCCACGCCTCCGGTTTTGAAAATGAGGTTTTTGCCGTACATTTCCGGCAGCGGCAGTATCTGCGGCTGCTCATACATGGCTACGAGTGCGACCACCGCGTTCGGCCGCGCGATCTGCCAGGCGAGGGAAAACGTGTCCGTAGCGCCGGCGGCTTCAATGACCGCGTCCGCGCCTCGGCCTTCGGTCAGACGGAAAATCTGCCGGACGGCGTCTTCACCAGGGATGAGTGCAAAATCCGCCAGCCGGTTTTCCAGAGCGGTCTGCCGGCGAAAAGCATCCGGCTCCAGAACAACCACGGTGCCGGCGCCGAGCAGCCGTGCACACTGTGCCGCGCACAGGCCGACCGGTCCCGCGCCGATGACCACAGCGGTATCGCCTGCCCGGATTTCGGCGAGTTGTGCCCCCCAGTAGGCGCTCGACAGAATGTCGCCGAGAAACAGCGCATCCTCATCGGAAACGCCGTCCGGCAGCCGGGTCAGACCGGTGTCCGCAAACGGCACCCGCACATATTCCGCCTGACAGCCGTCGATCCGGCAGCCGAGTTCCCATCCGCCTTTTTCGCAGTTGTTGACATAGCCGCGCCGGCAGAACCAGCATTCGCCGCAGAAGGTTTCACAGTTGGCGGCCACCCGGTCACCGGGACGCAGCGAAGAAAGCCCGTCACCCGCCTGCACGATTTCGCCCACGAATTCATGCCCCAGTATGATGCCGGGTTTTGCACGGGGGACGGCGCCGTGCAGGATATGCAGGTCGCTGGTGCAGATGGTCGAGCGGGTGACCCGCACGATGGCGTCGCGCGCCCCGCGCAGCACCGGCAGCGGTCGTTCTTCCAGACGCAGGCCGCTGGTGCCGTGATAGACAGCGGCAAGCATGGTGTTTTTCATAGGGCGCTCCCTCCTTGCTGTATTTATCATACCGCGGTTTACCGACAAACACAAGTGAAAACCGGCAGGAAAAAGGCGGGCGTTTTTCGGTGATAGTATCCAGAAAAAAGCAGAGAAGTTTATGAATTTTACCGCAAGACTTTTGCCGTTGACTCCGCTATAATGAGCTAAAACTGATGCATAGCCGAAGGAGAGGGCACAACCGCCCGGATTGTCCGGTAAAGGATCGGGGTGTAGGTGTTTGCGCAGCTGTTAAGGAAGGAATGATGATCATGCGTTTGCCGGGATATCATGAAGATTTGTCTGCCCTGCATGTGGGCTGTGAAGAACCGCGCGCCTATTTTATCCCTTTTGATAAGGAGGATGCCGCAAAGAGCGGACGCCGGGAAACCTCCCCGCGTTTTTCCCTGCTGTCCGGCGAATGGCAGTTCCGCTTTTTTGCCCGTCCGGGGCTGGTGCCCGAGGACTTCCCGCAAAACGGCCTCGAGGCGGCGGGGACAGTGCCGGTTCCGGGCAACTGGCAGCTTTACGGCCTGCCGGAAACCGACCGACCCAACTATACCAACGTCAATTATCCAATTCCGTATGATCCGCCGTATGTGCCGGTGGATAACCCTGCCGGGGCTTTCTGGCGGGAATTCACGGTGGAGGATGACGCACAGAAACGGTATCTCGTTTTTGAAGGGGTGGACTCCTGTTTTTATCTGTGGATCAACGGCGCCTTTGTTGGTTACAGCCAGGTGTCGCATTCCACAAGCGAGTTTGACGTTACCGCGTTCGTACATCCGGGCGTCAACCGGATCGCGGTGCTGGTGCTCAAATGGTGTGACGGCACCTATTTGGAGGATCAGGATAAGATCCGCCTGTCCGGCATTTTCCGCGACGTTTATCTGCTCTCCCGTCCGCAGCAGCATCTGCGGGATTACCAGGTATCCACCCGCCTGCACGGCAGTGCGGCGGAGATTTCCTGCACAGTGGAGGGCGCGGATGCCGCGGACTGTGTTTTCCGCCTGACCGCTCCGGACGGCAGCGCCTGCGGCGACGGGCGGGTGCAGGGCGGCGCCGTGCGCTTCTTCCTGCCGAATCCGGTGCTTTGGAACGCGGAGCAGCCGCAGCTGTATACGCTCACGATCGGCTATAACGGCGAATGGATGGCGGAGAAAATCGGCATCCGGGAAATCACGGTCCGGGACAGCGTGGTGCTGCTCAACGGCAAACCGCTTAAATTCAAGGGGGTCAACCGACACGACAGCGATCCGTATACCGGCTATGCCGTATCGGTTGAACATATTCGCCGGGACCTTTTGCTGATGAAGCGGCACAATATCAATGCCGTGCGCACCTCGCACTATCCGAACGATCCGCGCTTTCCACAGCTGTGCGATGAGCTGGGGCTGTATTTGATTGCCGAGGCGGATCTGGAATGCCACGGCGTTCAGCCGGCAGGAGATTTCAACCTGATTGCCAATGACCCGGCTTTTGAGAAAGCGGTAATCGACCGGCAGCGCCGTCTGGTGGAGCGGGATAAAAACCGCACGAGCGTGGTGATCTGGTCGATCGGCAATGAATCCGGGTACGGGCCGGTGCTGCGCCGGGCGCTGCAATGGCTCAAGGAGCGCGACCCGTCCCGCCTGACTCATTATGAGGGGGTACATGCCGGCCCGTCGTGTGACGACAGCATGGCGGATGTGGTCAGCAATATGTATCCGCCGCTTGAGTATGTGCGGGAATTCCCCTTGGAGGAGAAGGAAAAGCGGCCGCTGGTGCTCTGCGAATACTGCCATGCGATGGGCAACGGTCCGGGTGATCTGCAGGAATACTGGCAGCTGATGTGGAACCGGCCGCAGCTGTGCGGCGGTTTTGTGTGGGAATGGTGTGACCACAGCGTGCCGATAGATGCCGGGGAGAATCCGCCGCGGTATGGTTATGGCGGCGATTGGGGCGACTGGCCCAACGACAATAATTTCTGTTGCGACGGCCTGGTGTGGCCGGACCGCCGCCCGCATACCGGTCTGCTTGAGCTGAAAAATGTCCTCTGTCCGGTGGATGTGGAAGAAGTCGATGCCGGCCGGGGCTGCTTCCGGCTGATCAACCGTCTGCAGTTCACCTCGCCTGCCGCACTTCTCGGCCGGTGGGAGGTGACCCGGAACGGTAAGATTGCCGCCGAAGGGGATTTTGCGGTTCCGGATATGCTGCCCGGCGAAGCGGAGGAAATCCGCCTGCCGTACGCGCTGCCGGAGGATGGCCGGTGCTTTGTCCGGTTGTCGTTTGCCGCGCCGGAGGATACCGCCTGGTGGGGCCGGGGGGATGAGCTGGGCTTCCGGCAGTTTGCCCTGCCGGCGGATGTGCCTGTGTCACCGATGCGCGCATCGTCCGGTTGTGTTGAAGCGGAGGAGACGGAAGAAACGGTCCTTTTGCACGGGGAACGTTTTGCTTATCGATTTAACACGGTGACGGGGGCTTTTGATAGTCTGGTCTACGCTGGGAGGGAGCTGCTGAAAGCGCCCGCGTCGTTTATCGTCTGGCGCGCTCCGACCGATAACGACAGCCGTGTGAAGGACATCTGGAAGCGCTGCGGTCTGGATCGCGTTGTACCGCGCGTGTATGCCGTGGATGTCCGCCGGGAAAAGAATGGCGTCAGTTTGGCGGTGGATATGGCGCTGACCGCAGTAATGCTGCGCAGTCCGGTGCGTCTGTCGGTGAGCTGGCATGTGGACGGAAACGGCGCGCTGGCGATGGCAAGTGACGTGCGCGTGGGCGAATGGGTCGAATGCCTGCCGCGTTTTGGCCTGCAGCTGGAGCTGGATGGCCGGATGGATACGGCAGAGTTTTTTGGCTTCGGGCCGCAGGAAAGCTATGTGGATAAGCGTGCCGGCGCGGCAAAGGGACAGTATATCGTGCCGGTCAGGGAAAACGGTCAGCCGTATATTCGTCCGCAGGAAACCGGCAGCCATTGCGGTACGGAATGGGGTGCGGTCTATGATCGGGACGGAGCGGGCCTGTTCGTCGGCTCTTCCCATGCATTTTCGTTCTCTGCACTGCCCTATACAGCGGAAGAACTGACTGCGGCCGGTCACGACTGGGAGCTGCCGCCGAGCGAAAAGACGGTGCTGTGCGCCGACTATAAACAGGCCGGCATCGGTTCGGCGAGCTGCGGACCGGATCTGCTGGAAAAATATCGTTTTTCCGATAAGGATTTTCATTTTTCGCTGTGTCTGCGTCCGTTTGCCGAAAAACCGGATTTCTGGACCTGGATGGGGTATCCCAAAGGGTGATATTGGGGAAATGATTTTCGAAAACTTGTACGGCGTACCGTTCTGCACCGGATGCCGTACAAGTTTTTTTGTCTTTTGGTAAGGTTTTACTTGACAATTGCAGGACGGTTGGCTATAATAGCAAGGCAGTATTTAAGACGAGCCATTAGCTCAGTTGGCAGAGCACCTGACTTTTAATCAGGGTGTCCGGGGTTCGAATCCCCGATGGCTCACCAAAAACAGCGCATACCCGAAAGGGTGTGCGCTGTTTTTCGTGGAACAACGGGATCCATGCGTCGAACAGCCCGAAACGCCGGAAAGAGGAAAGGACCACAGTGAATGGGGAGGCGTTTCACGGGGCGGTTTGCGAAGCAAAACGCCGGGTCCAGGGGTTCGAATCCCCGATGGCTCACCAACAACAGGCGGACATCCCTTTCGGGGGATGTCCGCCTGTTGTTTTATGAAGCGGATAAACCGCTGTGTCGATCAGAATGGGACGGAGTATGACAGCGCAGAAAGGACGCCGGGGCGCCTGAGTTATAAAAAATTTGAAAATCCTTCGTCATTTTTATGTGACGGCGGGGTCTTACTTTATAGAGAGGAACGATTTTTATCCTTATCCTCGCAGGCGGTTCGGAAACACTCTATGGTTTGGAGCAAGACGGCGATCTGTTTTTGCGTAAGCCCTTTAACAGAAATGGTAGAGGTATCTTCTATGCCCAAAAGATAATCGGTTGAGACACCAAACATCTTTGCCAGTTCAACAATATACGGAGTGGATGGAACGGACAATCCCATTTCCCAGGCATTCACTCCAGAACGTGACAGACCGAGGCTGCGGGCTACTTCCGCCTGCGTCAGGCCATCCTTTTCCCGGAGCAATTTTATTTTATCCGCTAAGGAAAATAATTCTTTTGACATGGTCTCTCACCTCTATATAGAGGATAGATTAACCAAATGGATATTTCATTATCATAAAGACATTTATATTTGACATTTGAAGCGTTTGGCGGTAGACTATATATGGAAAATGGGAGCGTTTATATGCGGAGCATCCAGCAAACAATTGCGACAATTTGCCAAAGGACGAACAGCTATTGGATAGGGCAGAAGCCGGAGAAATACAAAAGCGGCAATTATGGGAAAACGCCTGTATCAGAAAGCAGATTGCCAAGCGTGAGCTTGGCGAATCCTTTTCCATAAACGACCATATCCGCGGCATGGTCTGTCTCCTGCTCGGTTTTGGCGTCAAAAGGAAGTCCCTATACCTTGCCCAGAGCGGACAGGCTGCGCCGATGGATACGGCGGGATATGTACAAAAGAAAAACCGAAATGTGAACTATGCACGGCACAACAATACTGCGTATCGGTTCAAACGGCAAAAAATTTTGATAATGAGGAGTGTCAAGGAATGGAACAGACAAAACCCAAGCACGGAAAGCGCATAGCGATGAAGACCCTGCATATTGTAATTCTGATTTTGCTGATTACGGCTATTTCTGTGGTGGCGGCCCTGCTCGTCCATAACCGGAATTCCAGCATGCCGACCTCCGCCACAACCGGTGGATTGTCGGCCTATGATTTGGCGGTGGAGAATGGTTACAGCGGGGATTTGGAACAATGGCTGATGTCTCTTGCCGGAGAAACCGGCCCCGAAGGCAAGGTGGGCAAGTCGGCCTATGAATTAGCGGTAGAGAATGGTTACACCGGCAGCATGGAGCAATGGCTCGGCTCGCTGATCGGTGCGCCCGGCAGGGACGGCAAGACCGGTTCTGCGGGTAAATCGGCGTATGAACTTGCGGTGGAGAACGGCTACACCGGAACACTGGATAGCTGGCTGACGGCCATTGTCGGTAAGGATGGAGCAAAGGGGGCGGACGGCGCCGACGGCAAATCCGCTTTTGAACTGGCACAGGAGAACGGTTATACCGGAACGTTGGAGGACTGGCTTGCCTCCCTTACGGGCAGGGACGGCCTGTCGGCGTATGATGTGGCGGTGAAAAATGGGTATACCGGCACCGAAGAACAATGGCTGACCTCTCTTGTCGGCGTTGCCGGTTCCAAAGGTGCCGATGGCAAATCGGCCTATGATTTGGCTGTGGAAAACGGCTATGACGGTACGGAAAGCGAATGGCTGTTGTCTCTTGTTGGCGCTGCCGGCGATAAAGGCGACACCGGAGCCAAGGGAGACAAGGGGGATACCGGTGCTGCGGGTGCTGACGGTAAGTCGGCCTTTGAACTGGCACAGGAGAACGGCTACACCGGAACGGCGGCGGAATGGCTTTCTTCCCTTGTGGGTGAAAAAGGAGAGAAAGGGGATAACGGTGCGGCCGGCTCCAACGGCAAATCGGCTTTTGAACTGGCGCAGGAGAACGGCTACACCGGCAGTATGGCCGACTGGCTTTCCTCTCTCGTAGGAGCAACCGGAGCCGACGGCAAGTCGGCCTATGAGATTGCAAAAGCTAATGGATTTTCGGGTTCCCAAAGTGAATGGCTGGCCTCTCTTGTGGGCAAAAAGGGAGATACGGGGGCTAAGGGCGACAAGGGTGACACCGGAGCTGCGGGCGCCGACGGCAAGTCGGCCCTTGAACTGGCGCGGGAAAACGGCTTTACCGGCACCGAACAGGAATGGCTCTCCACCCTTATCGGCAAATCAGCCTATGATGTGGCCGTCGAGAACGGGTATCAGGGAACGGTCGAACAGTGGCTGGCTTCCCTTGTCGGAGAGGCCGGAGCAAAAGGTGAGAAAGGCGATAAAGGGGATACCGGAACGGCTGGCGCTGACGGCAAATCTGCCTATGAATTAGCAGTTTTGGCCGGGTATGACGGCGATATGCAGTCGTGGCTGGCTTCGCTGGTCGGTGCCAAGGGTGAAAAGGGAGATACCGGTGCTGCTGGAGCACAGGGCGAGAAAGGGGATACGGGCGCAGCGGGTGCCGATGGCAAGTCGGCTTTTGCGCTGGCGCAGGAAAACGGTTATAACGGGTCGATTGAACAGTGGCTTTCTTCCCTTGTAGGCGCTAAGGGCGACAAGGGAGACAAAGGCGACACCGGGGCGGCGGGTGCGCAAGGTGACAAGGGCGAAAAGGGTGATACCGGCGCAGCGGGCAAGTCGGCGTATGACCTCGCGGTGGAGCAGGGCTATACTGGTACAGCCGATGAATGGCTGGATTCCCTGATCGGCAAGACCGGAGCAAAAGGCGATAAAGGCGACACCGGGGCGGTGGGCGCCGATGGAAAGTCCGCTTATGAACTGGCGGTACAGCATGGTTATCAGGGAACAGAACTGGAATGGCTGGCTTCGTTGAAAGGGATTGCCGGAGAGCAGGGTGAAACCGGCAAATCGGCCTATGAGCTGGCGCAGGAAAACGGTTTTGAGGGTGATTTGACTGCTTGGCTGACCTCTTTACATGGCGAGGACGGAACAGACGGCGCAAAGGGCGCAGATGGCGCCGACGGCAAATCCGCTTTTGCGCTTTTCAAAGAGGCTAATCCCGAATACGACGGCACTCTGGAACAGTGGCTGGCCTCTTTGGTAGGAGCCAAAGGAGAGAAAGGCGACAAGGGCGATGCCGGAGCGGCGGGTGCCGATGGCAAATCAGCCTATGAACTGGCCTGTGAGGGCGGCTATACGGACACCGTGCAGAATTGGCTTCTCAGTTTGAAGGGCGCAGACGGCAAATCGGCCTATCAGCTTGCCACAGAAAACGGCTATGAAGGAACGGAAACCGCTTGGCTGGCTTCGCTGAAAGGGGAAAAGGGCGATCCCGGCGAGCAGGGGCCAAAGGGCGACACCGGTGCAGCGGGTTCACAGGGTGAGAAGGGTGACAAGGGCGACGCTGGCAGAGGTATCGACCATATGGAGATCATCGACGGCGAACTGTGGGTGTATTATACGGATGGAACGAATCAGAATTTGGGAAGTGTTGGGAGCGGTTCCGGTGAGGAAGAAGGCTCTGTTCTTGAATTTATCCTGTTGCCCGATGGGACATATGGTGTGAGAGCAGGTGAAAAAGCAAAAGATGTGGCAGTAATCGAAATTCCCGACACATACAACGGTAAAGCGGTTACGCAGATTCTAGCTGGCGGATTTTTAGGGTTGTCTAAACTGCAAGAAGTTATATTGCCCGATAGCCTTAAAAGTGTTGGAAACGAGGCGTTTAAAGGGTGTACTATTCTTGAGCATATACATATTCCGGATAGCGTTACTTCCATTGGGGCACATGCCTTTTTTGCTTGTACATATTTAGATATTTCTATTTCGGACAGCACATGGAATTTTATAATTCCTAGTGTTGAGGGGCAATATTCTGGTAACGGCTATCCTTATGAATATCATACTTTTACTAATCTTTCGGTTAATTATGAACTATCCGCTGATAACCCGGTAACCATTAGTGAATACTTAACCCAACGTCAGATTTCACATCATAGTACCTATTTCAATGGTAAAAAATATAATTTTAATGCCTATATTGTTGAATATACAATTACAAGAGTCTAATGTTGACTAAAACTATCTGGAGGCAAAATGAAAGATTTGGTTAAAACATGTAACGGTATTTTTATGGATTTCTGGGAAAATAATAGAGAACAGATTCAACAAAGAGGCCCGCTCATTCTCACACTAAACTTGCTTTTAGGAGAGCACGAAAAAAAGAACAAACAAAAAGAGTTCGTTTGTTTCTATTTGTATCTCTACCCCGAGGAAAGCCAAAAATACAAAGTTACATTCAACGATACCCTTAAACAAGGTTTGGCAGTGATTGAAGAAACGGATATATTATCACCGCATTACGATGCCTTTGAAAATTATAAGGAATATGCACCTATTGTTGGAGCGTATGCTGAAGCGATTCGGGGGATTAGTCTTAAAGAATTAATTGTACACCAAGAGATTCAGGCCCCCGCGGAAAACAAGAAAATATAAAGAGTGGTGGTGCTGCTTTTTCTTGCCTGTTCGGTGACAGATAAAAAACAGGGAACGACGTGCGTTGACGTCAGTTCCCTGTTTCTGATTATTCCAGGAATTCAATTGCTTCGGCAAAAGACAGACTTTTCGCGAAATAGACGGCTTTTTCCGATTTGTTTGGCTGGATCATCTTTTTGACCTGAATATCCCGGTCAAAAAAAGCATCACGGGTTAAATAGCCCAGTATGAAGGCACACTTTTGCGCTTCATCGGTGTAAAGGCGGATAAAAAGGTCGCATTGATACCGTTTTTCGTTCGCAATGACCGCGTCCAGCAGCGCTTTTCCGGACAAACCGGCGAAAGACGGCTCGCGTTCCCGGACAAGCTGGCAGTAAGCGTGCAGATTACTGATCTCGCCGCTGCGGCAGTAATGCGGATAGGTCAAAAAATCCTCCCGTAAAATGACTTCGATCAGCCGGATGATATCCTGCGAGCAGGCGTATGTCTGAAAGTCGGCCCGCTGTTTGCGCTTTTGATCGATTTTCGTGGATTTTATCTCAACCGTCCGGCAGCCCAGCTGACGAATGGTTTCGCGTGCCTCGGGGGAGATTGAACCGTGGGAAGAAAGCTGTACTTCCCCAAGCACCAGCTGGATGACCCCCTGCAAATCGGAACCGCTGTCATACAGCAGGCCGTCAAACGGCGCATGCTTTTCACCGTCGTCGTCCCGGAAGGCGTCATAAGACAGATACTTCAGATGCCGTACTTTTTTCAGGTAGGTTTCCGCAACCTTTTCGGCCAGTTTGCCCTGAAAGGTATTGCGGCTGATCTCGGTTTCTCCGCGGTCAAGCTGCCAGGTGTTTTCGGTGTGCTGGGCAATAGTATCCACGGAAAAGCCAAAATCCTTATCTTCCAATACGGCGATAACCACTTTCTGGAGTGCCTGAGGTTCCTTTAACCGGAAAAATTTCACGGAAATCCCTCCCATCTGACAGCATCAGCATACCATGAGTGGGAAGAAACCGCAATATCTGCCGCAGTTTTACCGTAAGGCAATATCCGACTGTGCGGGAGCATCGAGCAGACGGCCGGTATAGTCAAAGCGGGAACCATGACAGGGACAGTCCCAGGTCTTTTCATCGGGATTCCAGGCCAGCTGGCAGCCAAGATGCGGGCAGCGGGTATCGACGATGTGAATAGAGGCGCCGTCTTCTTTATACACCCCTACCTTTTTTCCGCCGAATTCCACAATGCCGCCGTGACCGACAGGCAGAGCATCCAGCGTTTCCCGGGGAAGGGTCAGGTTTTCCCGCGTAAGTCCCTTGACAGCCTGCATGCCTTCCCGCGCAACGGCCGGAATATCGCCGGCCGAAAACCGTGAAGGGGCGAATACATCCGCATAAGGGTTGGTTTTTCCCAAGACAGCGTCCCTCAGAATGACGGCTGCCGCCATCGCGGTGGTCATGCCCCACTTCTGAAATCCGGTGGCCACATACCATTGCGGACGGCTCGCGGCAAAGCGGCCGATATACGGCACGCCGTCGGCGGTGATAACATCCTGTGCCGACCAGTGGGTGATTTCGCGCGCCTGCGGGAACCATTCGTTTGCTTTTTGGCGCAGGTCATCGTATCGGCCGCCGGCGCTGTTTTCGCCGGTGCGGTGACTGCCGCCGCCAAGCAGCAGGTAGGGGCCGTAGTGCCGGAAGGAGCAGCCGTCAGCGGCTTCATCAATCAGCATGCCGTCCGGAATGGGGGCGTTTTCCAGAGCGATAACGTAGGAGCGTTCCTGATGCATACGCGTAAAATACAGTCCGGGAAAGTTTACGAAAGGATAGTGACAGGCGAAAACGATGTGCTCTGCCGTTACCGCCGCGTCCGCCGTATGCACCTGGTTTTCCTCCACAGAGAGGACGCGGGTGTTTTCATAAATGGTGAGTTCACGCGCAAGCACCTGCAGGAACTGCAGCGGGTGAAACTGGGCCTGATGGGCGAAGCGGACGGCTCCGGCAACCGGAAAGGGCAGGGTGACCTTTGTCGTGAAACTGGCCGGGAGGCCCAGCAGCCGGGCGGCCTCGGCTTCGTCCTGCATCAGCGCGGCATCCTGCCGGGAATAGAGATAGGCATCCTGCTCTTCAAAGGCGCAGGAGATGCGTTTATCCCGGATGATCCGGCGGTAATCCCCGATGGCGGCGGCATTGGCCTGCGCATACTGCCAGGCTTTATCTTCGCCGTGCTTTTCCAGCAGCGTACGGTAAATATAGCCGTGCTGGGCGGTGATTTTGGCGGTGGTGTTCTGCGTCTGGCCGGCGGCGGTACGGCCCGCTTCGAGAACCACGACGCGCAGGCCGGCTTCCTGGAGAAACCAGGCGGTGAGCAGGCCGGCGATGCCGGCGCCGATGACCGCGGCGTCAGCGCTTTCCTCCCGGGTCAGCCGCTCACGCGGTGCAAAGGCACTGGTTTTTGCCCAGAGAGATTCCATAAAAAACACCCCATCATCCCATTTTTCGGACTTACTGTGCCCGGAATACCGGCGCCGTATACGCCAAAAAAGCGGCGCGGTAAGGAAAAAATGCATGCAGGGGATGACAGCGCCCCCAATATATGCTATACTATATAGCAATTATGGGCGGACGTTCGACAGCTTTCCCCAAACCTTGTCCCGCATCCGGTCGGCCGGCGGAAACCGGATGCGCTGTTCTGCCCGGATGCTATTCTTCGCCGGAGAAACGATGGGGCCGATGAACGGGTTTTATGTGCCGACCAAGATTTTTTCTGGTGAGGCGGCTTTTGAAAATTTGAAACAGTATCCGATCCACCGGATGTGCATCATCTGCGATCCTTTTATCGAAAAATCCGGGATGATCAAGAAACTGCTGCGGGTACTCGAGGAGATGGGCGCCGAATACCGCATCTTTTCGGATATCACGCCGGATCCGAACACCGATCTGGTGGTGCAGGGGCTGATCCGCATTCTCGACCACAAGCCGGATGCGGTGCTCGCGATGGGAGGCGGCTCGGCCATCGATGCCGCGAAGGCCATCAGCTATATGTATCAGAAGGTGACCGGCGCGCCGAAGCCGCTGTGCATTGTGGTGCCCACCACCAGCGGCACCGGCAGCGAGGCGACCAGCTTCGCGGTGATCACCGATTCGACCACCCATATCAAATATCCGCTGGTGGACGACAAGCTGCTGCCCAATATCGCAATCCTCGACCCGTCGCTTGTGCGCAGCGTGCCGCCCAAGGTGACGGCCGACACCGGCATGGATGTCCTTACCCATGCAATAGAGGCCTACGTCTCCGCCGATGCCAACGATTTCTCCGACGCGCTCGCGGAAAAGGCGGTGCGGCTGACGGTCGAGCATCTGCCGTGGGTGTACAAGCACGGCGACGACATGAACGCCAGAGAACATATGCACAACGCTTCTTCAATGGCCGGGGTCGCGTTCAACCACGCGGGGCTCGGCATCAACCATTCCATCGCGCACATTGTGGGCGGGCGCTTCGGCATCCCGCACGGGCGTGCCAACGCCATCGTGCTGCCATATGTGATCGAGTTCAACTCCTATCTGGCCGACCGCAACCATGCGGCGGACAGTCAGGCGGCGATGAAATACAGCCAGCTCGGCGTGCTCATCGGCGGCGGCTCCTATTCCGGGCCGCAGGCGATCCGCCATCTGATTATCACGGTGGAGCGGATGCTGGCGGAGTTTGAGATCCCCGGTTCGCTGAAAAAGGCCGGGGTGGATCAGCAGGCCTTTATGGAAAGCGTGGAAGAATTGGCGGAAATTGCGCTTAAGGACAAATGCACCGCGACCAACCCGCGCGCGGTGAGCAAAAAACAGATGGTCGGCCTGATGAAACGGATTTACAACGGCCGATAACCGACATCCCCGGCAGGGAACAGCTCTCTGTGCGGGGATGTTCCTGTTTCCCGGAAAAGCGGAGGAGGATGGGCAATGACTTCACGAGAACAGGTGCTGCAGGTGCTGGAGAGCCGGGCGGGGGAAACCGTTTCCGGTGAAGAACTGGCGGCGGCGCTGGGCATTTCCCGCGCCGCGGTATGGAAGGCCATCGGCAGGCTGAGGGTGGAAGGGCATCACATTGAGGCGGGCACCAACCGCGGCTACTGCCTGATTCCCGACAGCGACATCCTGTCCCCGCAGGGGATTGCCGCCTGTCTGGGCGAGCCGGAGGCGGCCCGGAATATTCGGGTATACCCTGAACTGGATTCGACAAACCTGCAGGCTAAGCGCTTGGCACTGGAGGGTGCGCCGGACGGTACGGCAATACTGGCCGAACGGCAGACCGCTGGCCGCGGCCGGCGCGGACGCGGCTTTTTTTCCCCGCCGGGCAGCGGCCTGTATCTCAGTGTATTGCTGCGTCCGGCACATCTGGACGCCGGCAGCGCGGTGCTGATCACCACCGCCGTATCCGTAGCGGTATGCCGTGCGGTGGAGCAGGTCACGGGACAGCATTTACAGATCAAATGGGTCAACGACCTGTATCGTGAAGGAAAAAAGGTCTGCGGCATTCTCACCGAGGCGGTCACCGGCATCGAAAGCGGCGAGCTGGAGAGCGTGGTGGTCGGCATCGGTATCAATGTGGAGGCGCGGGAATTCCCGGAGGAGCTGCGGCAGGTCGCCGGGGCGCTGTATGCGCACCGGCCGGCGGAATTCACCCGCAACCGGCTGGCGGCAGCGGTGATCCGGCAGCTGCGGGAGCTGGACGCGATGATCGCGGATCGTTCTTTCCTGCTGGAGTACCGGGCGCGCTCGATGGTGCTGGGAAAGCCTGTGCTGGTGTACAGCGGCGACGAACCGGAGGAGGCGGTGGCTGAGGATATCGACGAACAGGGCGCCCTGCTCGTGCGGCGCGCGGACGGCAGCCTGCGGCGGCTGTCCACCGGCGAGATCAGCATTCGCGTAAAGGCGGAAAAAGACAATTGACATATCCGGAAACGGTCGTTATAATGGGTTTAACCATTGTTATAGTTGGTTGGCTGGAAATGCGGTTCAGGGTTTGCAAACAGGTTTGGCGGCTGCGGGGACAGACAGCGGGGCGAGCTTTCGCCCGCTGGGAAAGATAACGCAGGCCGGCGGCAAACCGAACACAGGAACCGGCGGATTTTCCGGCTGATCGCTAACATAAAGCAGCGGGCTGCCGCTTGAGAAAGGAATGTGAAGGCGATGACCTTCCTTGCGCTCAATTATAAAATTCCGGCGAACCCTTCCCGCTACCGTGTGGCGGTATGGAAAGCGCTCAGAGAGCTGGGGGCGGTATACCTGCAGGACGGGGTCGCCGCCGTGCCGCAGCAGGACGGGATGGAGCAGGCTCTGCGGGAACTGCGGGAGCGGATTCTGGACTGCGGCGGACAGGCCGCGCTGCTGCAGATCACCTTCTGTGACGAGGCAGACGAACAGGCGCTGCTGCAGGCGTTTGCCGAGGCGCGCAGCGAGGAATATGCCGAGCTGCGGGACGATGCACAGCGGCTGAAGGTACAGCTCGAATGGGAGCGCAGCCGCGGGGCAGATGCGGACGAGGAACGCTGCGCGCTGGAGCTGCGCCGGCTGAAGCGGCGGCTGGAATCGGCAATCGGCCGGGATTTCCGGCAGGCGGCCGGCCGTGAAGAAGCGGAGCAGGCGGTGCAGGCGCTGCTCGACGAGCTGCCCAGTGCGCTCGACGCCGTCCGGCGGCCGGGGCGGCCGGTGGGCAAGGCGGCCCCCAAGGCGCCGGCGCGTTCCTCAGCCAAAAAGCCGCCGAAGGCGAAGCCGAAAGCTGGAGCGGCCGTTCGGCCGAAGCCTGCGGCGCCGCAGCCGGCGGCTGCTCCCGCAAAGCCGGAGGAGCCGCGGGAGGAGGAGCGCCGGGATATGCCGGTGTTCCTGTTCTGAGGCAGCGGTTTTGTTTTGCAGGAAATCGGATTCGGTCTTGCATTTTTGGATGCTTTGGAGTACAATATCTTTTACAAGAACGCGGCAGGGCGGCCGGTTTCTTTGGGAACCGCCGCCCTGCTGCCGGTATTATCGGCACAGGAGGGTTCATTCGCGGTGAAAACAAATCTGATCACCCATATCATGGACAGGATGCCGGGGTTCTCCAAGGGACAGAAACGGATTGCCGGGTATATTCTGGAGCATTACGACGCGGCGGCGTTTATGACGGCGCTGCATCTGGGCGAAACGGTCGGCGTCAGCGAGTCGACGGTGGTGCGCTTTGCCGCCGAGCTTGGCTTTGAGGGCTATCCGCAGCTGCAGAAGGCGATGCAGGAGATGATCCGCAGCAAGCTGACCAGCGTGCAGCGGGTGGATGTCTCCCGCACGCGCATGACCGACGAGCAGGTGCTCGACAGCGTGATGGCCTACGATATGGCCAACATCCGTCAGACGCTTGAGGAGCTGCCGCGGGAGGTGTTCTATCAGGCGGCGGATGCGCTGGTTGGGGCGCGCCGGGTGTATATTTTCGGCGCCGGCAGCTGCCGCGCCCTTGCCATATTCGCCGCCTATTATCTCAAGCTGCTCCTCCCGGAAATCTGTCTGCTGAGCACTTCGAGCGAGTCGGAAATCCTCGAGGAGATGATCCGCGTGGACGAGCGGGATGCGATCATCGGCCTGAGCTTCCCGCGGTATTCCAGCAAAGCGGTCAAGACCATGCATTTTGCGCATTCGCGCGGCGCCAAGACCATCGTGATCACCGACAGCCAGCTGTCGCCGATTGCCGATTATGCCAACTACCTGCTGCTCGCGCACAGCGATATGGCGACCATTGTCGATTCCCTGGTCGCGCCGCTGAGCATTGTCAATGCGCTGCTGGTGGCGATCTCCCTCAAGCGGCAGGAGCAGAACCGCGGCGTGCTTGAGGAATTGGAGTCCCTTTGGGAACAATACCGCGTGTACCAGCCGTTTGGCGGCGAGACGGCGCGGGAGCCGGCCGACGGGGAGGAAGGGTATGCCGAACACCACGGATAACGGCGCACCGGTACTGGTCATCGGCGGCGGCGCGGCCGGTCTGCTCGCCGCCGGAAGCGCGGCACGGCGCGGCTTTGCGGTGACGGTGGTCGAGCGGAATCCCCGCATGGCCCGCAAGGTGATGATTACCGGGAAAGGGCGCTGCAACGTTACCAACAACTGCGGCGTGCAGGAATTTATTGCCCACGTTCCTTCCAACGGACGCTTTTTATACAGCGCCCTGTCCGCGTTCGGGCCGCAGGATACCATGCATCTGCTCGAAGAAATGGGGGTGCCGCTGAAAACCGAGCGGGGAAACCGGGTGTTCCCCTGCTCGGACAAGGCGGTGGATATCGTCGATGCGCTGGTAAAATACGCGCGCACCGGCGGCGTCCGTTTTCTGCCGGGGCGTGTGACGGCGCTGCGGCTGGAGGACGGCGTCTGTACCGGCGTGCAGCTGGAGGACGGCCGCGTGCTGCCGGCGTACGCCGCGGTGGTCTGCACCGGGGGGCTTTCCTACCCGCTGACCGGTTCGACCGGCGACGGGTATGCGCTGGCGCGGCAGGCGGGGCATACCGTGACGCCGCTGCGGCCCTCTCTGGTGCCGCTCGAGTCGCCGGACGGCTTCTGCGCCGAAATGCAGGGGCTGTCCCTGCGCAACGTGGCGGCACGGGTGATCGACACCGAAAGCGGCCGGACGGTTTACGAGGATTTCGGTGAGATGCTGTTCACCCATTTCGGGGTGTCCGGGCCGCTGGTGCTCAGCGCGAGCGCCCATATGCGGCAGATGGAGCCGGGACGGTACCGGCTGGTGCTGGATCTGAAGCCGGCGCTGACGCCTGAACAGCTGGATGCCCGGCTGCTGCGGGAGCTGGGGGACAGCCCCAACAGTCAGGCCGGCAGCATCCTTGGGGCGCTGCTGCCGCGCAAAATGATCCCGGTGGCCGCGAGGCTGGCGGGAATCCCGGCGGAGCAGCGGGCGCACGATATCACCCGCGGACAGCGCGCCGCACTTGCGGGATTGCTCAAGGCGTTTCCGATCGCTATTTCCGGTTTCCGGCCGGTGGAGGAAGCGATCGTGACCTCCGGCGGCGTGGCGGTGCGGGAAATCGACGCCAAAACCATGCAGTCGAAAAAGGTCAGCGGCCTGTACTTTGCCGGCGAGGTGCTGGATGTGGACGCCTATACCGGCGGGTTCAACTTACAAATCGCGTTTTCTACCGGCATGGCGGCCGGGATGCATATATAATGGAGAAAGGAACGGCATACGCATGAATAAAACGACCATGACGGTGGCTATCGACGGACCGGCGGGAGCCGGCAAAAGCACCATCGCGCGCGCACTGGCGCAGGCGCTTCATTTTGTCTATGTGGATACCGGCGCGCTGTACCGCGCGGTGGGGTATTACATGCTGACAAACGGCGTGCCGCTCAAAGAGGCGGCGCAGGTGGAGGCCCGCCTGCCGGAGATCACCCTCGAGCTCAAATACGCCGACGGCACGCAGCGGGTGATCCTGAACGGGGAGGACGTCAGCGGGAAAATCCGCACGCCGGAGGTATCGATGGCGGCGTCGGTCGTTTCGGCACAGCCGCCGGTGCGGCGCTTCCTGTTCGATCTGCAGCGGGATACCGCCAAAAAGAGCGATGTAATCATGGACGGGCGGGACATCGGCACCGTGGTCCTGCCGGACGCCCGGCTGAAAATCTTCCTTACCGCGTCCCCGGAGGCGCGCGCAAAACGGCGGTATGCCGAGCTGTGCGAAAAGGGCGAAAAGGTGACCTACGACGCGGTGCTCGCTGATATGGTCAAGCGGGATTACGACGACACGCACCGTGCAGCGGCGCCGCTGAAGGCGGCCGACGACGCGGTGCTGGTGGATACAACCGCGCTGTCGCTTGAGGAGTCGATCGATACCCTCCGCCGGCTGGTGGAGGAAAGGCTGTAACCCATCAACACAATCCGAAAGGTTGAGTGCCGTTATGAAGTTTGGACGCTTCCTGCTGTGGTTTTTCCATCCGTTGTACTGGTTCCTGTTCCCGTTTAAGGCCTACGGAAAAGAAAACATCCCCGCCCAGACCCCGGATGACCGCACCATCCTGTGCTGCAACCACATTTCCGAAATGGATCCGGTGTATCTCGAAATGTGCCAGAAACGCCACGTCTTTTTCATGGCCAAGGCAGAACTGTTCCGCGGGAGATTCTCCCGCTGGTTCATCGGCAGGCTGTTCGGCGCGTTCCCGGTCGAACGCGGTAAGGGCGATACCGGTGCGATTGACAAGGCGGAGAAAATCGTCAACAGCGGCCGCCTGCTGGGGATTTTTCCCGAGGGGACGCGCTCCCGCGACGGCCAGCTCGGCCGCGCCAAGTCCGGTGCGGCGCTGATCGCTGCGCGCACTGGCGCGAACATCCTGCCGGTGTGCATCGTGGCCAAGGATCAGAAGGTGCGCCTGTTCCACCGGGCAAAGGTGATTTTCGGCAAGCCGATGACCCCGCAGGAGCTGCACCTCGACGATCCGGAGCGTCCGGATCTGCGCTTTGCCTCCCGCGCGCTGATGCAGCGCATCGGGGAGATGATCGATCAGGCGAACGCGCAATAAATTCCGCAGAAATGGGGAATACCATTGACACAGATCCATCTTGCCAAATCCGCCGGATTCTGCTTCGGCGTCAGCCGCGCGGTCGACCGGGTCAATGCTTTATTGGATGCCGGACGCCGGGTCTGCACCCTCGGCCCGATCATCCATAATCCGCAGGTGGTCGAAAAGCTCGCGGCGCGCGGCGTTACGATCGTTGACGCGCCGGAACAGACGCCGCCGGGCGCTGTGCTGGTTATTCGCTCTCACGGTGTGCCGCAGGAGATTATGGACCGGGCACGGGCCTGCGGGGCGGAGGTCTGCGACGCCACCTGCCCGTTTGTGGAGAAAATTCACCGTATCGTGCGCGAACAGTCGGCCGCCGGTGCGGCGGTGATTATCATCGGCAACGCGGCGCATCCGGAGGTGGAGGGGATTCGGGGACACTGTACCGGCCGCGTGTTCGTGTTTGATGATCCTGAATCGTTGGAAAAATGGTGCAAAACTGAGGAAATTTCGCCGCAAACCCCCGCCGTGATGGTTTCCCAGACAACTTTTCCGCTAAAGACTTGGGAAAAGTGCGCGGAAATTGCGAAAAAACACTATACAAACCTTTTTGTTTTTGCTACAATATGTAATGCGACTGCCGAAAGACAGAAAGAGGCGGTCGCACTGTCGCAGGTATGCGATAGAATGGTGATTGTCGGCGGAAGACAAAGCTCGAACACCGCGAAGCTCAGGGAGGTCTGTGCACAAAACTGTGCAACCGTCCTGATCGAAACGGCGGACGAGCTGTCCGAAGAGATGCTGTCGGGCGCGCATTCCATAGGCGTGACAGCCGGTGCTTCGACTCCTGCCGATATTATAAAGGAGGTACTGTCAACCATGTCCGAAATTGTCAACAACAGCGAAATCCAGGAGAACGAAGCCGTAACCGCCACGGTACCGGCGGAAGAGGCTCCCGCCGCCGAGGCTGCGCCCGCGGTGGAAGAAGTTCCCGCCGTGCCGGAAAAATCCTTCGATGAAATGACTTTTGAGGAGGCGCTCGAGGCTTCTCTTCAGAGTTTGAGTACAGACGAGAAAGTGACCGGCATCGTGGTGGGCATCGCGCCCAACGAGGTGCAGGTCGAGGTCGTCGGCCGCAAGCAGGCCGGCTATATCCCGGCGGACGAGCTTTCTGCGGATCCGAACGTCGTGCCGTCCGACGTGGTCAAGGTCGGCGATAAGTGGCTCGTTGCGGACGAGGATTATTAAACGAAGACAGACGGCTGTCCGCCTTGGCACAGCGGCACGGAATCCGATATGGAACAGGCGCATGCTTGGAATAAGGCTGCGCCTGTTCTTTGTGCGCATAAACGCATGCAATCGTGCATTCGGCTTCGCTTTTACAAAGAACTTTTGGGAATTGCTGCTATGCAGATGATGCGAAAACGGGTACCGGCCTGATGGGCCGGTACCCGTTTTTTTTCTGCTGTGAAGCCGCTTTGAATCGGTTTGCGGAATTATACTGAAATTCAAAACGCGGTATCCGGCAGATGGGCGTCCTGCTCGGACTCCGATCTGCCGCTCCGCATAAACTGCGGGGCGATTTGCCGTTCCGTTCCTGCCGGCGGCTGTTCGCGGATACCCGATTCATAGCAGGATATCCTTAATCCGCCGCCGGCATCACAATCGTCCGTTTCGTCATGTAAGGTGCGGTTTGTCTTTTTTAGCGGTTGTCCCGGTTCTCCCGGTTATCCTTGCAGCAGCCGCCGCGCTCACCGCGCTCGTTGGCAGCGGGGCT
>ERZ825896.1727-NODE-1727-length-23364-cov-5.857866_pt1 | contig 23364 bp, 27 predicted proteins | sample MGYA00519858_ERZ825896 | MGnify/ENA primary metagenome ERZ825896 (study PRJEB31778, sample SAMEA3449214) | human gut metagenome | biome: human gut; feature: human-associated habitat; material: faeces | place: United Kingdom | collected 2010/2012 ...
ATTAAAAAAAGTATTTCACTTTACAAATGAAATGCTTTTTCATTTGTTTATGTTTGACAAAGATAATATAGGATGTTATAATTTTTATAGTAAGATAGGAGGGATAGTATGAAAGATGTATATGTATTTGAATACTTAAATGAGAATGAATTCCATAAGTTAGAAAGATCATTAAAAAAGTATAATATGTTAGCTTATAAAAAACTATATTTTGAATATTATCCTGCACTTAAAGAAGGAGAATTTTTAGGAGAATTAATTTCAACTAATCAAAATAATGATTCTATTACATATGAACTAAAATTACCAACAGATGCTTTGTTTTCAAAAGTTCATGGAGACATTAAACTAAAATATCATGTATACCAAAATCAAAAAACAATTGTATTAGATACATTAATTCCAGAGGACATTTTAACAGAAGGACATCAATCAGAATTAGTGACATACAAAGGTGTAATGGTTTCAAAACAACATTCTGAAAAAGATTTATTTAAAATTAATTTACTCAATATGATACAAAAGTAATTATCAACTTTTGTATTTTTTTAAGTTTTTTTTAAAAATATATTGCATAAAATTTATTGGTATGGTATTATATAGAAGCAGTGTTTGAAATGGACCCTTAGCTCAGTTGGTTAGAGCATCCGGCTCATAACCGGGCGGTCGTAGGTTCGAGTCCTACAAGGTCCACCACTTGCGAGTATGGCGAAATTGGCAGACGCGCTAGACTTAGGATCTAGTGCCTTACGGCGTGGGGGTTCAAGTCCCTTTACTCGCACCAATATTGATAGATAAACCTGGATATTATTCCAGGTTTTATTTTAGGAGATAAATATGAAAAGTAATTTATTAATACACATTCCTCACTCATCAACCAAATTACCATACTTTTTTTGGAAAAATACCGTAATTTCTAAAAAAGAGATACAAAAAGAAAATATCTTTATATCTGATTACCTAGTTCATAAATTTATACCTAAGAAAAATTATAAAGTTTTAACTTTTAGGTATTCCAGATTATTCTGTGATGTCGAGAGATTTAAAGATAACAATAAAGAAAAAATGTCCAATTATGGTATGGGTGCTATATATACACATGATTCTAATAAAAATAACTTTATTAAATATAATTCTAATTACAAAAATTATGTGTTAAAGAATTACTATGATAAACATCATAATAGACTTAATAATATGGTTACTAATATTTTAAAACATCATAAATACTGCTATATTATAGATCTACATAGTTTTTCTGATTTACTAGTCAAAAAATTATTTAATTATGATAATTGTCCTGATATATGTATTGGTACTGAAGATGGTTTTTCAGATGAAAATCTTGTTAATTTTACAATAAATTATTTCACTAATAATGGTTATACTGTAAAATTAAATTATCCATACCAAGGAAGTATCATTCCAAATAAGTATCTAAAACAAAATAATTGTAGGATTAAAACAATGATGATTGAAATAAATAAAAGAATTTATTTAAAAAATGATTCTAAATTTGATATAAAAAAATATAGAAAATTAAAAAATTGTATGCTTAATTATTATAATATATTAAACGCACAAATACAAAATAAGGATTAATAATACACATTATTAATCCTTATTTATTAAGTTAAGTAAATTTATTTTAAACAAATCTTTATCTGAATGTTGCTTTGATACCATAACACCCTTGTATGTTTCAAGTTCTGACTGATGACCTTCTGATAATATTTCATATGGTTCTAGGGTATCTAACATTACCAACTTTTCTGAAGCATAAACATGATATATTAATTTTATATCACCATGAACTTTAGAAAACATAACATCAGTAGGTAATTTTAATTCATAAGTTACAGAGTCTTTTTCTTTATTGGTTGCAACCACTTCTCCTAAAAACTTACCATCTTTTAGTGAAGGATAATAATCAAAATATAGTTTCTTAAAAGCAAGTGTATTATACTTTTTTAATGAACGCTCTAACTTTTTAAATTCATTTTCATTGATATATTCAAATAAATACATATCTTTCATATTATCCTCCTATCCTAATTTATAATATCACATATAGTTTCTAAAGTCAAACGTATAAAAAGTGCTTTTCGCACTTTTTATATTTTTCTAGAATTACCAGTAAGTGTATATCCTTGAGATATTAGTGATTGATCATTTTGACTTGTACTCCACTTAGTATCAGTTGTACCTGATATAAACTCACGTGTTTTACTTCTATAGTATGTTACTTTTGTAACTACTGGTACTTTTACAGTTTTAGTTTCTTCTTTTGTACCTATTTGTACAGTTACTGTACTATATACTGGTACTGTTTTATATTTTGTTACAGTTTCTGTTGTTTGGTATGGTTCTTGTTTTACTCCTGTTTGTACTTGTTTTGTTTCATATACTGGTTCTTGTTTTACCCCAGTTTGGACCTTAGTTACCTCATATACTGGCTCTGTTCTTACCAATACACGCTTTGTAACATTTTTATAACCTGTAATAACTGTTTCTTCTACGTCATAAGGAACTTGTTTTGTTCCATAAACTGGTACTGATTTTGTTTGACAAGAATCCTCACATACCCATTCAGACTTATAATTTACAATGTATGTTACTGTCTTATATTTTGTAACTGTTTTTGTACCATAAACTGGTTCTTTCACTGTTTTATTTTCGTAAACTTCTTTTAAATCAACTTGGATTTTCTTTTCCTCATATACTGGAACATTTTTTGTTCCTACTTGTACTTGCTTAGTCTCATAAACTGGTACTGTTTTATATTTTGTTACTGTTACAGTGTCAGTATACGCTTCTTGTTTTGTTCCTGTTTGAACTGTCTTTGTACCATATACCGGAACAGTTACTGTTTTGGTTTCATCTTTATATGTAGTTTCATTTTCTGTCTTTGTTTCAACTACACGGTAATCTGTAGATGTAATAACATTCTTTGTCCAATCAGACCAATTAGACCAATCTCCCCATTTACCATCTGTTACCTTTATATATTCATATTCATACTTATCATTAACAACTGGGTTTGGTTTTGGCGTTGGAGTTGGTGTTGGATTAGTAGGATTAACTACTGGAGTTTCTTCCTTCTTCTCACAAATTCCACCATCACAATAATTATAGCATCCTAAGTGAACTAATATATAATCTTCTTGCTCTGAGCATTTTAAATTTACCTTTAAAATGTATTCATCACTCATTTTGGTAATAGATACATATGATTCTAATAAATCACATTGTTTACCTTTACTATCAGCGAATGATAAGATTAAATTATTTTTTAGCATGTCAGCTAAAGTCATTTTCTTTTCATCACCAATTTTTTCTGGTAATCTTGGTGTAGTATAATAACTAATAGCAGCCTCTTTCATTGTTTGAACATTATTATTAAATATTTGATCATACAATGGTTGTAAATTTGGATTTTCAATATTCAAATTCTTTAATGCATTCTTTACATCCTTTTTCATTGGAAATAACCACATTAGTAAAAATATAAATATTGCTACAAATAATACTTGAATTAAAATATCTTTTATTGAGAATTTATCTCGTCTTTCTTCGTACATATTTCTTCCCCCTTTGAATTTATGACATATATTATCACAACACTTTTTACTTGTCAACACTTTTTGACATTTTTTTTAATTTTAATTATTTTTGCATAAATTTACTATAGTACAGCCTATGTTGTAGGGATAAATCTTATACTCAATTACGTATTTATTTTTTCTTAATGTATCATGAACCGCATTCCTAACAATATTTTGACCTCTACCATGTATAATAACAATTATCTCATTTTTCATTTTCATATTATCATTTATAAAATCATTGGTTGCAACTCTAGCAGTATCTCGATCAAAACCATGTAAATCGATTGTTGGAAAATTATCGATAAAAATTACTTCATTTAGAGTCATACTATCACCTTAATTAATTCCTGTATATATTACATAAGAATAATATATAACAAATAATATTAAAAAGGCAATTCCCTCTTTTTTAGATATTCTTTTATCCTTAAATGAAAAAATAAATAATAAAAGTGCACTTAGTAACATAACAATTAAATCTATATAATTAAATGTTATATCAGAAATTCCTCCAAATATGGCAATAGGTAAACCAATTACCATTCCAATATTAAAGATATTGCTACCAACCACATTACCAATAGCTATATCATATTCTCCCTTTTTAGTAGCAGTAACTGATGTAACAAGTTCTGGTAGTGATGTACCAAAAGCAATTACAGTTAAAGATATCATTTTTTCACTTATTCCTATCATAGATGCTAGTGATGAGGCACTATCAACAACAAAATTACTACCAACAATAATACAAATTAAACCAAGAATTGTATATATAATCGACTTAGACATAGACATATATTTTTCATTTTGATCCTCATCTATTTTATTTCTAGCCATACTTATTAAATAATAAATAAATACTAAAAAGAATAACAAAAGTACAATACCATCACTTCTTGTAAAAGCATTTGTAATATTACTATCAAATAAATGATCAGATAATAATACAGCAAACAAAGTTGTAATTAATAAAGTAATTGGTAATTCTTTTTTTACAGTATTATTTTTTACATTTAAAAAGTGAAAAAGTGAACTAATCCCTAGTATAAGTAAAATATTTAATATATTGCTTCCTATAACATTTCCTAAAACAATATCACCATTTCCTGAAATTAATGACTTAACACTAACTGCAAATTCAGGAGCACTTGTTCCAAAAGCAACAATTGTTAATCCAATTAACATTTTGGAAATTTTAAAATTGCCAGCAATACTTGAAGCACCATCTACAAATATATCAGCGCCTTTTATTAAAATAATAAAACCTACAACTAATAATATTATATCTAATATCATCATCACACCTCATTTCACACAAATAAGTATAACATATAGAAAAAATTGGAGCAACTTGTTTAATATAAATTCTCTATTTTATACAATATTAAGAATATGCAACCGAAATTGCATATTCTTACTCTATTTAACTATTGTTATTACAGGACGGACACCATACGCATTCTCACTAAGGTTGTCATTAAAATATCCTTTTCCTACTACATAGCGAGAAAACTTAACATAGCTAGCGAAAGTGGCGGAAGAATGGGAGTGCATTGTCCACCACCAGCCATCTGATGAACGTCCACATGCACTGGAACTACAATATAACCATGATGCATAATCACTTGCTGTTGATATTCTTGTTATATTTTCCACATTTGGATAATTGGCATCTTCGCCTGTATAATATGGACTCATATTATAATATTCTGAGGAACTTATTAATCTTACTTTATAACTTTTATAATTAGTGCATTCATTTTCTTTTCCTAAAGCATGTAATTCACTTTTTAAATATCCACCATATGTTGCAACATTATCAACTCTCGATGGATCTACACATATTGGTGTCGAAATTATTTCATTTCCTATTTTACTTTCTAAGTTTGTTAAGAATTCTCCATTTAAATATGTTCCTATTAATGATTTATCCCAACTATATACATAATATTTTCCTGTAGAATCAACTCCACAATCTGTTGATGCATCTGTATCATATGTACAATGTTTCATATTACTATTATCTCCTAATTGGTTAGCATCCATTAAAAGTGTTAAATTAATTCCATCATCACTTATAACATGCCACTTATATCCACCTAATTCATATGGATCTCCAGTTTTATATCTTTGTTCTGTTACTTTTATTGTTTTAGATGTTTTTGAATTATTACCTGCTCCTGTTGTTACTGTACATGTTATAGTATGTTCTCCTATACTTAATGTATTGGTATTTGTTATTTCCTCTTTATTTTCATCTATACATTTTACACTTCCAACTGATAAGTCATTATTTACTGTATATGTTGTTGGTAATGCATAACTATCTCCTACCATTATTTCATCTAGTAATCCTTCTAATGATACGGTTGGTTTTGTTGCATCTATTTTCATTATCTTCATACTAGGTTTTGATTTTAATATTGATGCATTATTCTCTTTTTTTTGTACATCTATTATTATATCTACATTGGTTGTTAATTCTACTTCTGCTGTATATTCTATAAAATTACTTCCATTATCTATACTATATACTACTTTATATATATTCTTATCTATTTCTTCATCATTAATTTTTAATGTTTTACTTACTGACCATTTTGTATCATCTGGTATTAATTCTACTTTTGGTGCATCCATTAATGATGTCATTATTGAATCTAATTCTATTTGTTCTACTTCTTTATTCTTGTTTGTTACTCTCATTAATACCTTATATTTTTTTCCTAACTCTAGTCCTGTAAATGTATATGTATTACTTTCGGCTTTTTCCCATGTTGTTCCATTATCTATACTAAATTCAAAGGATTCTATTTCGGCTAGTTTATTACTTACACTTCCTACTACAGTTATTTCTCCTGCTTTTTCTGTCTTATATGTTATTTTTAAATCCGTTGGTTTATTTATAACTATTTCTCCACATTTTTTCTCTGTTATAGTTATTTTATCACTATCTTCTTCTTTCTTTCATAATTACTACTCTCCTATTCTTTTTTATTATATCCTTTTTATCATTTTTTAGCAACATAAAAAATATATTAATTTTTAGTTAATATATTTAATACTTCTTTTGCTTTTGCTCTTGCAGCTGAAAGTCTTGCTGCTGGTACCCTAAATGGTGAACAAGAAACATATGTTAATCCTACCTTATGGCAGAATTCAATGCTCTTTTCTTCTCCAGCATGTTCTCCACATATGCCAAGTTCAATATTTGGTCTTACTCTTTTAGCTTTTGTTACAGCAGCATAAACTAACTTACCAACACCATGAGTATCTAATGAAGCAAATGGATCTTTTGTAAAGATGTCTTTTTGATAATAATCAGTTAGAAATTTACCTGCATCATCTCTCGAAAATCCATAAGTAAGTTGTGTTAAATCATTTGTTCCAAAACTGAAGAAAGAAGAAACCTCAGCAAGTTCATCGGCAATTAAACATGCTCTAGGTGTTTCAATCATAACACCTATTTCATAGTCTACTCTATCATTATGTTCCTCAAATAATTTATCAATTGTATCTAAAATGATTCCTTTTACATAATTAGTTTCATTAATATCACCAACAAGTGGAATCATAATTTCTGGTTTTACTTTAATACCCAAATCTTGAACATTAATAGCAGCACATATAACAGCCGTTGTTTGCATAATAGCAATTTCAGGATAAGTTATATCTAATCTACATCCTCTATGTCCCATCATTGGATTAAATTCTTTTAAAGAATCAACTCTTGCTTTTAATGATTCAAAGCTCATATTTAAGCAACTTGCAAGTTCTTTTATTTCATCATCAGTATGTGGTAAAAATTCATGTAGTGGTGGATCTAAATATCTAACGGTTACTACTCTTCCATCTGCGGCTTTAAGCATTTCTTCAAAATCGCTTTGTTGATATTGTAATAACTCATATAAAGCTTTTTGTCTTTGTTCATCAGTTTCAGCAACAATCATTTTACGAATAGCTAGAATTCTATCTTTTTCGAAGAACATGTGTTCAGTTCTACATAAACCAATTCCTTCTGCACCAAAATTTATAGCTTGCTTTACATCTTTTGGTGTATCAGCATTTGCTCTTACACCTAAAACTTTTATAGAATCAACTAGTTCCATAAATTCAGAGAAATCTCCACTAATTTCTGGAGCAACCGTTTTAATTTTTCCATCATAAACTTTTCCTGTTGTACCGTCTAATGATATAAAATCACCCTCATGATATACCTTACCATTTGGCATTATAAGCGTTTTTTGTTCTTCATTAATTTGAACATCAGAACATCCACTTATACAGCATCTTCCCATTCCACGGGCAACAACAGCTGCATGGCTTGTCATACCACCACGAACAGTTAATATACCTTCAGCATCTTTCATACCTTGGATATCTTCTGGTGATGTTTCTAATCTAACAAGTATTGATTTAATATTTTTTTCTTTGGCTTTAGCCACATCTTCAGCATTAAAATATATTTGTCCTGTTGCTGCTCCTGGTGATGCTGCAAGACCTGTTGTCATAACCGTTGCACCAGCTAAATCGGTCTCATCAAATGCCTCATGTAATAATTGATCTAATTGACTAGGTTCAACTCTCATTACAGCCTCTTCTTTAGTAATTAAACCTTCTTTATATAAATCAAGTGCAATTTTCAAAGCAGCTTGGGCTGTTCTCTTTCCATTACGAGTTTGAAGCATATATAATTTACCATTCTCAATTGTAAATTCCATATCTTGCATATCTTTATAATGTAACTCTAGTTTTCTAGCATTCTCACAAAATTCATTATAAATATCAGGCATAATATTTTTAAGTGTTTCAATTGATTCTGGCGTTCTAATACCAGCAACAACATCCTCGCCTTGTGCATTTATTAAATATTCACCATAAAGTTTATTTTCTCCAGTAGCCGGATTTCTAGTGAAAGCAACACCTGTCCCAGAATTTTCTCCTAAATTACCATATACCATTTCTTGAACATTTACAGCTGTTCCCCAACTATCAGGTATATTATTCATTTGTCTATATATTATAGCACGTTCATTTTTCCATGATCTAAATACAGCCTTTATAGCCTCAAGCAATTGAACTTTTGGATTTTGTGGGAAATCTTCACCAGATAATTCTTTATAAATATTTTTAAATTTTAAAGTAATGTCATATAAATCTTGTTCATTTAATTCAATATCACTTTTTATATTTTTACTTAACTTTATATCATCTAAAACTCTTTCAAAAGAAGATTTTGGATATCCTTTTACAACATCTGCAAACATTTGAATAAGTCTTCTATATGAGTCATATATAAAACGTGGATTATTAATTTTCTTACTATAATTACTTGCGATTTCATCATTTAATCCAAGATTCAAAATAGTATCCATCATACCTGGCATACTTGCACGGGCACCACTTCTTACCGATAAAAGAAGTGGATTATCTATAGAGCCAAATTTTTTACCTGTTTTATTTTCTAATTCCTCTAATTTGGCATAGATTTCATCTTCAATAGTCTTATCTAAAACTTCACCATTTTTATAGTATAAATTACAGCATTCGGTAGTTACTGTAAAACCACTTGGTACAGGAAGACCAATACTTATCATTTCAGCAAGATTGGCTCCCTTTCCTCCAAGTAATTCTTTCATATCTTTATTTCCTTCTTCAAAAGAATATACGTATTTTGTCATAAATCCTCCCTTTTATTCTTATAAAATTATACCATTTATTTTTTATTCTTTCAATATTATTTTTTAGCTCTAGGATGACAATTAATATATACTTTTTTTAGTCTTTCGTTCGTAACGTGAGTATATATTTCTGTTGTTTTTAAATTTTCATGTCCTAGTAACTCTTGGACTGTTCTTAAATCTGCACCATTATTAAGAAGATCAGTTGCAAATGTATGTCTTAAAACATGGGGCGTTAATTTAATATTTAAACCACTTTTTTTCAAAACATCTTTTATAACTAATCTAATACTATTTTCATCCAATTTTTTACCCTTTTTATTAACAAATAAATAAGGTATATTATCTTTAACTAATTTGTTTCTACTTTTATTTTCATATTTTTGTAATAATTTATTACACTTTTCCCCATATAAAACAATTCTTTCTTTACTACCTTTTCCAAGTACTCTTATTTTTTTATTAGAGTATTCAATATCCTCTATTTTTAAATTAGAAAGTTCACTAACTCTTATTCCTGTTGAATAAAACATTTCAAGTATAAGTGCATCTCTTAATCCAATAATATCATCTTGATCTGGAATATTTAAAATTTGTTCTAATTCATTTTCATATAAAAATTTAGGTAATATTTTATCAAGTTTTGGATTAGATATAAGTATCATAGGATTATCTTTAATAATATCTTTCTTCATCATATACCTAAAAAAAGAACGAAGTGTACTAATATTTCTACATACAGTTTTTTTAGAATATTTATGTTTATGTAAAAAAGTAAGATATTCTCTTATTAATACATAATCTATTTTATTAATATCATTTACTTTTTTGGTAACAAGAAAATCATTAAATCTTTTTAAGTCTTCTTCATAATTAATAACAGTATAATGAGAAAACATCTTTTCACATTTTAAATAATCTAAGAATAAAGATATATATTTATTCATTTTTACCACTTACCTTAATACATTCAATATCATTATCATAACCCCATTTTAATTTTTGAATAAATTTAGGTGTACTATTAGATATTTTAGTTACACAGCTAGATACTATTAAGAAAATATCATTATTAAATTTTTTATGGATCATACCTCTTGCATACCTAGGAAAAGGTGTCTTATGTGGGCTTATTAAACCTATACTTGTTGGCAACCATTTTAGGAATTTAGGTAATACTCCATCATGCATATGGCCACATAAAACCAAATCAATATTACTTAATAAAGGAATATTGTCTATGGCCTTTTTTGTTAATATTCTTCTTGGTGAATGTAACAATAAAATATTATATTTTGTACCGGATACTTTATATTTATCTTTCTTTAATTCATTTATAATTAAAGAAACATTTTCATATGGCTTTTTTCGATAATATCCATAATCAAGGGTTATACCAATAATATTAACATTATTATCAGTATAAATATCATTATCTAACAAATAAATATTTTCTTTATTATCAAATATCTTATGCCATATCTTTTTATATTTTTCATAATTTTGTTCTTTTTTATCTTCTAAATCATGGCCACCTAAGATAAGAAAGGTTTTTGTTATAAAAGATAATTTTTTAATAAAATTTACTAATTTATCTTTATTAAACTCTTCATCTAAAAAACATGCTTTATCAATAATATCTCCCGTTATAATAATATAATTAGGTACCATTAATTTTACTTTTTCTATAATTTGCTTTTCTAAATTTATATCAAAATTCTCATCATAATGAATATCGGATAAAAAAGCAATGGTTATATTATTTATCTTTTTACTCTTTATATTAAACTTGTTAACTTTTAACACTCTATCATCATCTTTCTATATATTATTATACTAATATATATAAAAAAAATCTACACACAAATGTGTATAGATTTTTATTTATTTGGTCTTTATAAATAGATTATTGTTATCATAGTCTACAATAATATTATCATTATATTTAATTTGTCCCATTATGATAGAATGAGCTAGAAGTGTTTCAACATTTCTACTTACAAAACGTTTAATTGGTCTTGCACCATATTTTTCATCATATGATGAGTCAATAATATATTTTTTAGCACTATCTGTAAGACTAATTTTAATCTTTTTATCAGATAATCTTTGTTCAATTTCTGAAATTATTTTATCTAAGATACTGTAAACAACTTCTTTAGTTAAGCTCTTAAAGATAATTATTTCATCAATACGATTAATAAATTCTGGTTTAAAAGTATGGTGTAATTCACTCATTACTTCTTCTTTAGCATTTTCTTTATTTTCAAGTATATATTCACTACCTAAGTTAGATGTCATAATAATAATAGTATTTTTAAAGTCAACCATTCTACCTTGTGAATCCGTAATACGCCCATCATCTAATATTTGAAGTAAAATATTAAAAACATCTTTATGTGCTTTTTCTATTTCATCAAATAAAACAATACTATATGGATTTCGACGAACAGCCTCTGTTAATTGACCACCTTCATCATATCCAACATATCCTGGAGGCGCTCCCACTAATCTAGATACAGAATGACTTTCCATATATTCACTCATATCAATACGTACCATATGTCTTTCATCATCAAATAACTCATATGCAAGGGCTTTGGCAACCTCTGTTTTACCAACACCAGTTGGTCCTAAGAAGATAAATGATCCAATTGGTCTATTAGGGTCTTTAATACCTGCTCTTGCTCTTATAATAGCTTCACTAACAAGTGTTAAAGCCTCATCTTGTCCCTTTACTCTTTTAGCCAAATTAGCCTTTAAATTAAGAAGTTTTTCTCTCTCTTCACTAACTAATTTACTAATTGGAATATTTGTCCATTTTGATACAATGGCGGCAATATCTTCATCATCAACAGTATCACTTAATATTTTTGAGTCACATTTACTTTTTAGTTCATTTAACTCTTTTTCAAGTGTTGGAATAGTACCATGTCTTAATCTTGCAGCAAGCTCAAGATCATATGAATTTTCTGCTTGTTCCAATTTAAAGTTGGCTTTATCAAGTTCTTCTTTTTTCTTATTAATATCATCATTAAGATGTTTTTCTTGTTCCCAGTCTTTTCTTAATACTGATTCCTTTTCCTTTAATGTATCTATTTGTTTATTTATTTCAATTGTTCTATTCTTAGAAATATCATCTTTTTCCTTTTTTAAAGCCTCTTTTTCAATTTCAAGACTCATTATTTTTCTTGTTAAAGTATCAAGTTCTGTTGGAACAGAATCCATTTGTACCTTTATAGTAGCACATGCTTCATCTACAAGGTCAATAGCCTTATCTGGTAAAAATCTATTTTGAATATATCTATCAGAAAGAGTTGCGGCAGCAATTAAAGCTTTGTCTTTAATTGTAACACCATGATAAAGTTCAAATCTTGATTTTAAACCTCTTAAAATAGTAATGGTATCCATGACATTAGGCTCTTTTACAAGTACTTTTTGAAAACGACGTTCCAAAGCACCATCCTTTTCAATATATTTGCGATATTCGTTAAGGGTAGTTGCTCCTATACAGTGTATTTCACCTCTTGCAAGCATTGGTTTTAACATATTACCCGCATCCATAGCACCTTCTAAGGCACCAGCACCTACTATCATGTGGATTTCATCAATAAACATGATGATTTCGCCGTTTGATTCTTTAACTTTTTTAAGTACAGCTTTTAATCTTTCTTCAAATTCACCACGGTATTTAGCACCTGCTATTAAAGAACCCATATCTAGTTCCCAAATGGTTTTATTTTTTAAACTATTTGGTACATCACCTTTTACAATTCGAAGGGCAAGACCTTCAACAATAGCTGTTTTACCTACACCCGGTTCACCAATTAAAACGGGATTATTTTTGGTTTTTCTAGATAGAATTCTTGTTATACTACGAATTTCATCATCCCTACCTATAACAGGGTCTATCTTACCTGCTTTAACACTTTGTACTATATCTCGTCCATATTTTTCAAGAACGTTTTCTTCTACTTCATTTTGATTCATATTATAACCTCCTTTTTATTTATATTAAAAAGCAAGTGGTATCCCACTCACTATTAATTATATCACTTTATTAGCACTTGTCAAGCAAGAGTGCTAATTATTTTGAATTTTTCCTAACATATTCATCTAAATCATTAGTTATTTTATACAACTGTTCATCAACCATATTCAAATTATAATTAAACCATTTATTCCATGCATCGTTGTCTTTTTCAACAGCAATATTTTTTAATAATGCTCTATAATACTGTCTTGTCATTAAATAATTTTCTGATAAAAATAAGGCTGGTGATTCTAATTTTAGATTATATTTTTCCATTGATTCTTTCCAAATATATCCATGTTGAAGTAATCTTGCAACACGAGTGTTTCCATTACCAAATGGTTGTAAATATGCTATTAAAGCATGTGCTGCAAAAGGCTTTATAAAAACATTATCAAACAAATTAGTACTATCATTACTCAAGAATTCCAAAATATAATCAGCAAGTTCTGGTATATCATTATAATCAGGTGGCATATAATCAATATTTCTACTTCCATTCGTTCCATATGACCCTACCCATTTTTCATTATCTGTTCTATAAGGATAATTTTCTTTTATATCATCGGATGTTCCCTCAATTGTCATCTTATGTAATTCCTGAAATTGTTTGCTTGTTAATCGATCTTTTCCATGTAAATATTTAACCATAGTATCAATAGAATTTTTTCTTTGTGACATTTGATAAATAGAAATCAAAAAACTATTTTCTTGTTCTGCTTGTTGAGTATTTAACAATTCACGATTTTTTAGTACATGTAATAATAAACCTATTGTTTTAGGACTTAAACCTGATTTTAATAATTTATCTAAATATGTTGTGTATGCTTTTTCAATATCTTCTAAATGAAAAAGTGTATTATCATATACCTTTAAATTAGTTACTCCTTTAATAATTTCCATTATTATTTTCCTCCCTTTTTTGTGATATTATAGCACACGCTATTTATTTGTCAAGTTTTGTACTTACTGCTACTCCATCTCCTATATTATAAAATATAGTTTTAAATTCTTTATTATTTTGTAAAAAGTCAATATAAAGTCTTAATTTTCTAACAAGACCTTTTACATTACGACTAAGATTATCATCATTTCCATCAACAAGTCCATGAAATTTTAAATTATCTGATACAATAACACCATTTTCATCTAAATTGTTTTTAAATTTTTCAAAAAACTTTATATACTGAGCCTTAGCGGCATCAATAAATATCAAATCATATTTTTCATTTAAATTAACATTAAAAGCATCATCATTAATAATATAAATCCTACTACTTAAGTTAAATTTCTTTATATTTTTTACTGCTATATTATATCTTTCTTTATCTCTTTCTATCGTTGTAACGGTTATATCATTATCAACTAAAGCACATTTTATAGCTGAGTATCCAATCGCACTACCTATTTCTAATATTCTTTTAATACTATGTTCTTTAATATAATTAATTAAAAAATCTATTCCTTCTTTTTCCATTATAGGTATATTATTTTCATGGGCATATTTTTCTATTTTTTCAATCATTTGAAGAAAAACGAGTGCTACTCGTTTTCTCCTTCTTGTAAAGTATCAATCATTTCTTCAACAAAAGCCCACTCATTATCATCTTCAATTGGAATAAGTTTTTTCTCTTCATCAATTGGGTTATATATAGCAGCATATATACATAAATTTCCTTCATCATCATAAGAATTATCTGTATATACCATATAATTTTTACCTAATTTTTCATTTTTAAATGAATATAATTCTTCACATTCAATATCTAAGCCATTTTCGTCTTTAATTTTAAAAGTTAATTTTTTATCTTCCATATTTTCTCCTAACTATCGCACCAATTATTATCTCTAATTAACTTATTGATAGTTGCTTCGTGTCCACTTGAATTCTTATTCAAATATGTCTTTCCAGAACAATCGGCAACAAAATAGTAATAATCATGTACTGTTGGGTTAATAGTTGCCTCAATCGATTCTACACCAGGATTACAAACAGGTCCTACAGGAAGTCCAAGAACACAAGTACCTCTTGTATTATAACCGTTACAATCATTAATGTGTACTCCAAGACCATTTGACCAATCATCCATTTTTGCACCATAATAGCCGGTAATATCACTGCCAAGTGTCCATCCAGCATTTAGTCTATTATAAAATACACCCGCAACACTTGCTCTATCATCACTACTAGCACCTTCTAATTCTACAATAGATGCTAGTGTTAATATTTCATGAACAGTATAACCACTTGTTTCAATCTCTTGTTTTAAAGATTCTAATTTTGTTTCCGTATTATCTAACATTTTTTCAAATATTTCCTCAACAGTTACATTTTTATTTAAAAATTCATATGTATCTGGGAATAAATATCCTTCAAGAGGATAATATATCTTCGTATTTTTTATTTCATCAGTTAAAAACCAATATTTTTGAATTAAACTATCAATATAATTTTCATCTGATAACAAATCAAAGCAATCTTCTTCAGTATTATTAGTGTTTTCAGCAATCACAGATGCGATATAACGCATATTTTTACCTTCAACAAAAGTAATTTTTATTATATCTTGATTATAGTTACTACCATTACTAATTTCTTCAACAATTTTTTTAACACCCATATTTTCACTTAACTGATATACACCTGCTTCAAAGGTATCAGGTTTAAATAACTTTATATATAGTTTATAAAAAAATTCTGATTTAATTAAATTATTTTCTTTTAAAGTAGGGGCAATTGTTAAGAAAGTCTCTCCTTCTTTAATTACAACCTCTTTAAGTTCCTTATCTCTACTAACTGGTCCTATATTAATATTATATAAAGTACAGCCTACCACAACAATAGTTGCAAAAAATATTAGTAAGATAAGGGCTATATTTGCAAACTTCTTCATAATATATCCTACTCTTCTTCTGAATCTTTAGCCATTTGTTCTTTAACACTTGCTTGTAATTCTTCAAGAATCTTATCAATAATCTTCCATTCTTTATCACTTTCAATTGGCTCAAGTGCTGTCATACCTTCTTCACTCTTTTTATAAGTTGAGGCATATACTCTAGTATTGCCAGCATCATCTTTTGTATTATCCGTATAAACAATATAACTTTTTCCAGTCTCTTCAGAATCAAATGTAAATAATACTTCACATTCTACTTCCTTACCTTCATTATTAGTTATTTTAAAAACCATTCTTTCATCACTATACATTATTATTTCTTCCTTTCATTGTATCTAAATATGTTTGTAAAATAATATTGGCTGCTAAACTATCAACTTTTTTCTTTCTTTTTTTTCTAGAAATATCAGCCTCTAACATATAATTAGTTGCTTGTACAGTAGTTAATCTTTCATCTTGCATAATTACTTCTATATTTAGATTGTCTTCTAATTTTTTCTTAAATTCTAATGTTTCTAATCCTCTATCACCAATAGAGTTATTCATATTCTTGGGTAATCCTAATACTATTTTTTGTACATCAAATTCATGAACAATATTTTTTATTTCAGGAATAATAGAATCATATTCTCTTTCATTAAATCTAATTGTTTTATATGTAGTTGCAATAGTATTAGTATAATCACTAATTGATATACCAAGTGTTCTTGTTCCTAAATCAAATCCTAAAATACGCATTATTTATTTAAATAATTTTTAAGTATTGTCTCTAATAATTTCGTTCTATCAAATTTAATTATTTTAGAACGTGCTTCTTTATGACTTGATATATATCCAGGGTCCCCACTAATTAAGTAACCAACAATTTGATTGATAGGATTATATCCTCTTTCTTCTAGAATTGTAATTACCTCTTTTAATGTTTGTTCAATTAATGCTTCTTCAAATTCATCATAATTATAAATTTTAGTTTCTTCCATATATAATCACCTACTTTTATGAATACATCTTTATTTTAACATTTATTTTACATTTTGACAATCTAATTTTTTTCCTCATTATAACTATTTAAAAATTCTTTTAATTCTTTGGCAACACCTATTGGTAAAATTTGTGATAACTCTTCTATATCGACACTTTTTAATTTATTTATACTTTTATATTTCTTTAATAATTCGTTTTTTCTTTTTTCACCTATACCATCAATACTGTCAAGTAAACTTGCTACAGCACCTTTACTTCTTAATGTTTTATGGTAATTAATTGTAAAGTTATGTACTTCATCTTGCATACGTTCTAGTAGATAAAAAAGACTACTCTTTTTATCAATTGGAAGTTCTATTAAAGGATTGAAGGCTAAAAGAGCATTCGTAGAATGGTGATTATCTTTTTTTAAACCCACAACAGGTATATTTAAATTTAAACTAGATACAACACTTCTTGCCACATTAATTTGACCTACGCCACCATCAACAATTATTAAATCTGGTCTTTCTAGGTTATCTTTTAATACTCTAAAGTATCTTCGATATATAACTTCTCGCATTGTTCCATAGTCATCATTTTTATCAATACTAATTTTAAATTTACGATAATCTTTTTTACTTGGCTTACCATCCTTAAAAACAACCATACCTGATACATTAAATGTCCCAAAAAGATGAGCATTATCAAATATTTCTATACGATCAAGTTTTTCTAGTTTTAGTATTTTTCTAAGTTCTTCATTAGCATCAACGGTCTTTTCTTCATCACGTTTTATTAATTCAAATTGTGTTGTAAGAGCCACTTTAGCATTCTCATTTGCCATATCAACTAATTGTTTTTTTACTCCTTTTATAGGAATTTTTACTGGTATATTTAAATACTGTTCTATAGTATCTGTTGATACAATATTTGGAACAAGTATTTCTTTAGGTGGAATTAAATCTTTTTCATAAAATCTAGCAATATAATTATTTAATTCTTCATTTATTTCATCAACAAGAGGTACTATTTTAGAATGTCTTTCAAGTATTTTCCCACCTCTTATGAATAAAACTTGAAAAGATATATATCCATTTTGAACATAGTAACCAAAAACATCTCGATCAATATAATCATTTATTTCAACTTTTTGTTTAGTAAGTGTTATTTCAATGTCATCAATTATATCTTTTAATTCTTTGGCTTTTTCATAATTCATTTTTGAACTTTCTAGTAACATTTCTTCTTTTAATCTCTTTTTGATGATTTCATCATCACCTTTTAAAAACTGAATTATTTCATTTTTCATCATAGTTATTTTATCTTTAGAAACATTATTTTGACAATATCCAAGGCACTGCCCTATATGATAATATAAACATGGTACTTTATTATAAGTATTACATTTTCTAAGAGGATATAATCTATTTAATAAATTAACTGTTTTTCTAGCCGCTGTAACATTTGGGTATGGACCATACATATATTTATGATGTCCTTTTTTTCTATTTAAATTTCTAACGACTAACAAACGTGGTACTTCTTCATCAGTTAGTTCTATATATGGATAACTTTTATCATCTCTAAGAAGAATATTATATTTAGGATCATATTTTTTTATTAAATTAATTTCAAGTATTAATGACTCTATTTCACTACCAACTACAACATATTCAAAATCAGCAATTTCACTTACAAGTTTGGCTGTTTTACCAGTATGAGAACTATGAAAATAAGAATTTAGTCTATTCTTTAAATTTTTAGCCTTACCAACATATATAATAACTCCATCTTTATTTTTCATTAAATAACATCCTGGATTAGTTGGTACAAGTAATAACTTTTGAAGAATCATATAAACATCACCTTTATTTATTATAGCATGTTGTTAAATTGTTATCTATATTATATAATTAGTTTGGTGATAAAAATGTTTACTATCAAAGAAAAAACAGTTAATGAAATAATAATTCAAAAATCAAGGTTTATATGTGTGCTAGATAAATTAGAAAATAAAGATGATCTAGAAAACATATTAAAAGAAATAAAAAATACATATAAAGGGGCTACGCATTATTGTTATGCCTATATTATAAATAGTAGTCAAAAATATGATGATGATGGTGAACCAAGTGGTACAGCAGGAAACCCTATCTTAAACGTTTTAAAGTTTAATAATTTAAATAATGTAGTATCAATTGTTATAAGATATTTTGGTGGTATAAAATTAGGAGCTGGTAGTCTTGTTAGAGCTTATACCAAATCCGTAACAGAATGTTTAAAACTTTGTAACACTGAGGAAGAAAGACAGTGGATAACTTTTCAAATAAATGTGAATTACGATAATCTTAAATATATATATAAATATATTAATGAAACATACATTAAAGAAAAAAGTTTTGATAACATCATAACTCTTTCTATTAAAATGCCATATGATGAATATTTAAGTATTAAAGAAAGTATTAATAGTATATCGCAAATATTATAATTATATATTAAAAAGGAAATGGCAACCATTCCCTTTTTAATTATTTATTATTAATTTGATTCATAACTTCAGCAGCAAAGTCTTCTTCTTTCTTTTCGATTCCTTCACCAACTTCAAAACGAATAACTTTTGCTATTGAACAATTATTTTCACTAACATATTTTGCAACAGTTTGTTTATCATTTTTTATAAATGCTTGTTCTTCTAAGCAAATTTCTCTAAAGAATAATTTATTTAGTTTTCCAGTTACGATTTGATCTACTCTTTCAGCAGGAGTACCATCATTCATAACTTGTTCTCTAATAACTTCTGTTTCATGTTCAACTTCTGATGCTGGAACATCTTCTCTTTTCACATATTTTGGTCTCATTGCAGCAGCTTGCATACATACATCCTTAGCAACCTCTTCGTTATTACCATTTATAACTGATAATACGGCAATTCTTCCACCCATATGAATATAAGAGCCAAAAGTTTGATTATCTTCTTTTGTAATCTTTTCAAAACGTCTAAAACTTAATTTTTCACCTATAGTTGCTGTTTTACTAATTAATAAATTTTCAATTGTTCCTTCAGATGTTTCAAGTTTATTAGCTTCTTCTACAGTTTTAGCATCACTATCTATTAAAGTTTCTAATACTGTATTTAATAGAGATTTAAACTCTTCATTTTTAGCAACAAAGTCTGTTTCTGAATTTATTTCAACAATAACAGCATTATTACCTTTTACAAGTACACCTGCTAAACCTTCAGCAGCAATACGGTCAGCCTTTTTAGCAGCCTTTGATATACCTTTTTCCCTTAACCAGTCAATTGCAGCATTTAAATCTGCACCAGTAGCCTCTAATGCTTTTTTACAGTCAAGCATTCCAGCACCAGTTTTTTCTCTTAATTCCTTAACTAAACTAGCAGTAATCATTTAAATTTTCCTCCTTAGAATTAAAGATGATTTTTATAAATCATCTTTTTTTATTTATTTTAAAGCATCAATTAATTCAGCTTTTTTCATTGTTGAGTAACCTTTGATATCTTTATCTTTAGCAGCTTCACGAAGTTCAGCAACAGTCATTTTTGAAAAATCTACAGTTGCTTTTGGTTCAGCTTTGATTTCTTCTTTCTTAGGTTCAGCTTTTTCATTCTTGTTTTCTACTTTTTCATTTTTATTTTCTTTTTTTTCAAATCTTTCTTTTTTAACAAACTTGTTATTTCTATTATCTCTTCTGTCATTTTGACGATATGGTCTATCTTCTTTTCTTTTTACAGAATCTACAGCTTTTTGCATAATTTCTTTAGCATTATCACTCTTTTGTTCATCTCTTGTATAATCTACAATTTTTCCACCATTTGCTTCAACAATAGCATTTGCCATAACTCCAGTAATTAATTTAACTGCACGTACAGCATCATCATTACCTGGAATTACATAATCTACCATATCAGGATCACAGTTTGTATCAACAATTCCAAATACAGGAATGTTTAATTTACGTGCTTCTCTAATTGCGATTTCTTCTTTTGATGGATCAACAATAAATAATGCATCTGGTAATTTATGCATATCACGAATACCACATAATAAATTATTTAATTTGTCGTATTCTTTCTTAAGACCAATAACTTCTTTCTTTGGAAGTAATTCAAATGTACCTTCTTTTTCCATTTTTTCAATTTCTTCCATACGTTTAACACGTCTTCTAATAGTTCTAAAGTTTGTTAAAGTTCCTCCAAGCCATCTTTCAGTAACATAATAAGAATTTGAACGAATTGCCTCTTCCTTAATTGCTTCTTGAGCTTGTTTTCTAGTTCCTACAAATAAAGTTTTCCCACCATTTGCAGCAATCTTATTTAATGCAGCATATGCTTCCTCAATCTTCTTTGCAGTTGTTTGTAAATCGATAATATAAATGTCATCTCTTGATGTAAAGATATATTCTTTCATCTTTGGATTCCATCTCTTTGTTTGATGTCCAAAATGAACACCAGCTTCAAGTAAATAACTCATTGACACTACAGCCATTTAAAATTCCTCCTTTTGTTATTTTCCTCCAACATATCTTCTTTAAACACCACCATAAGGCACTAGGCATTTAAATCCATGTTGTGTGTTTTTGAAAAAGCCAAGGCTATTATACCATTAAATATATTCAAATTACAAGGGTTTTATTAAATTTTTTTACACGAAAAGGTAACTATTCAAACCATGGTACGTAAAAACGAAGAGTAATTATGTAAATTGCTCTTTTTAGTTTGCAAATAATATTTTATTATTAATTATCTCCTTTATTGAATCAAACGGGTTTACTTTTCTTTTGATTGATTTTTTTATAATTGACAAAGCATTAGCAAAATGTTTTGCCTCATCCATACTTCTAAAACCATCAGATATTTTAGTTTTGGTTTTGAATATTCTTAAGTCCTTTCACTTAAATTATCATCAAATGGAATATTGAAATCTTCTATAAAATATAAATGATTTTTTTATATTTTACTAATCTATTATATAAAGGTTTTGCTTTCTTTGATTTATAATATAAAGATTTTATCTTCTTATTTTCTTATTTGGCTAATTCTAAAATTTCTTCATTCTCTTTTTGGTACTCTTTTATTTTGTCATTAGAAAATTTAGTTAATCCATATCCCATAGCTTTCTTTTTAGTATTATTCATTCTAAATATTAAATCATACATCATAAAATGGTCATTTTGTATCTGGTATGTTTTCCATAAGTTCCATTAAATATCTACCTAAATTAATATTACACTCATAATTTTTACTTCCATAACTATATAAAGTTGTGTCGTAATCATCCATTATTCCACCACAAAATCTTGTTAATAAATCATCATCTTTTATTGGTTTATGTCCCTTATTTTTATGTATTTTGTAAAGCACATTTTCTAATTTCTTACATATAGTTTTTCTTTATCAAATTTTGTTCTAGTTTCATCAGTATATTCAATTATTTTATTCAAAAAGTTATTTTCTAAATTTGTTATTGTATCTTTGCTTTTTTTTCCAAAAACCTTGACAAAATTTACGAGTGTGTCATTAGAAATATTTAATATATTATTTGATATCACACTAAAGAAATCACTTAATCTGTTATAAGCAATTATATTATAACAACCTAAATGTATTGATAAAGCTTTTATACTATTGCCATATGTTACGTCTGTATAAAATTCCTTTGGTAAATTTTCTTCGTATTTAAATACATGTCTTTCAATATATGGTTTAATTTCTAATTCATATCTATACTTTACTAATGTTTTTCTTAGAATCACCTTTTATTATATGAGTAATTTCTCTTACCTCTATTTTATTTTCTTCAATTAATTTTTTTATAAGTTCTTTATCTTTTTTTGATTCTTCTTCGTATCTTTTTATTTCTAATCTAAGTTCGTATATGATTAGTGATTGCTCGTTAATCTCATTTAAAGATTTATCTAGCTTGATAGATATCTCTTCTAATTGTTTAAACATATCATTTGTAATACCTTTACGCATTTAAATCACTATCCTTTAACATTATTAGTATCTCATAATTCAAACAAAAAAGCAGTATTTTTTATACCACTTTTACACTCTTTTGATTTTATAAGTCTGAATAGTTACACTTTTTTTCTTTTTTTTCGTGAATTTTTAAACTAAATTCCGTTTTTTCATGAAAAGCTTAAAATATAAGACT
>ERZ825896.1729-NODE-1729-length-23357-cov-3.279118_pt1 | contig 23357 bp, 21 predicted proteins | sample MGYA00519858_ERZ825896 | MGnify/ENA primary metagenome ERZ825896 (study PRJEB31778, sample SAMEA3449214) | human gut metagenome | biome: human gut; feature: human-associated habitat; material: faeces | place: United Kingdom | collected 2010/2012 ...
GACCGGCAAAAGCTTTCAGGAGATCGCCCTGTTCGTGGCGCTGCGGCTCTCGCCGCTGGACGACGTGCTGTCCACCGCCACCCATTTCGTCCTGCGCCGGTACAAGGACAACGGCGTCATGTTTCTGGGAGACGAAAAGGACGAGAGAGGAGCCCTGTGAACCCATGAATTACGAGACGCTCATCAATCCGACCCTGCGGGGGCTGAGGCCGTCGGGGATTCGGAAGTTTTTTGATATCGCGAATGAAATGGAGGACGTTATCACCCTCTCCATCGGGGAACCGGACTTCTCCACCCCCTGGCATATCCGCCAGGAGGGGATCCGCTCACTGGAAAAGGGGAAGACCTGGTATACGGCCAATGCAGGGCTGCTCCGGCTGCGGGAGGCGATCGCGGGTTACACGATGCGGCATATCGGGGTGGCGTATGAGCCCAAAACCGAGGTGCTCGTCACCGTCGGGGGCAGCGAAGCCATCGATTTGTGCCTGCGCGCCCTGGTCTGCCCCGGGGACGAGGTGCTCATCCCCCAGCCGAGCTTCGTCTGCTACGAGCCCCTGACCGTGATGGCGGGCGGCACGGCTGTCCCGATCGTGACCAAAGCGGAGGACGGATTCCGCCTGACGGCCGAGGCTCTGCGGGCGGCCCTGACCCCCAAGACCAAGCTGCTCATCCTGCCCTATCCCAACAACCCGACCGGCGGTGTGATGCGGAAGGAGCATCTCGAGGCGATTGCCGCCGTGCTGCGGGATACCGACGTGATGGTGCTGTCGGATGAAATTTACGGGGGGCTGACCTATGGCTCCGCCCCCCATGTGAGCATCGCGTCCCTGCCGGGGATGCGGGAGCGCACCGTGCTGGTGGACGGTTTTTCGAAGTCCTTTGCGATGACGGGCTGGCGGCTGGGATATGCCTGCGCCCCGGCCCCGGTGATGAAGCCGATGGTCAAGCTCCATCAGTTCGCGCTGATGTGCGCACCCACCACCGCGCAGTATGCGGCGGTCGAGGCGATGGAGAACGGGGACGAGGATGTCGAACGGATGCGGGCGGATTACGACGTGCGCCGCCGCTTTATCGTGGACGAGCTCAACAAGATGGGGCTCACCTGCTTTGAACCCGAGGGGGCGTTTTACGTCTTCCCATCGGTGAAAAAAACGGGGATGGATTCGGATACCTTCTGCGAGTCCCTGCTGCGGGAAAAACGGGTCGCTGTAGTACCGGGCACGGCATTCGGGGACTGCGGCGAGGGATATGTACGGATCTCCTATTGTTATTCCCTCAAACATATCACCGAGGCCATGCGGCGGATGCGGGCTTTCGTGGAGGAACACGCCGGCCGCTGACCGGCAGGGAGGCTGCGATTTATGAACGTAACGGTGGAGGCTCCGGCCAAAATCAACCTGACCCTCGATGTCGTCGGCCGGCGGGACGACGGGTATCATCTGGTCGAAACCGTCATGCAGGCCGTCGATCTGTGCGACCGGGTGACGGTCCGCCGGACGGACAAGCCGGGTGCCGTCTCGCTCCTGTGCGACGACGCCCGGGTGCCGGACGGGCCGGACAATACAGCCGTCCGGGCGGCAGCGGCATTTTTTGAGGCCTGCGGCCTGCCCAATCCCGGCGTGGAGATCGGGCTGCGCAAACGCATCCCCCTGCAGGCGGGCCTGGCCGGAGGAAGCGCCGACGCCGCCGGCACCCTCGTGGCCCTCGACCGGTTGATGGATACCCGGATGACCGCCGCGGAACTGTGCGCGGTGGCGGAAACGGTCGGGGCGGATGTGCCGTTTTGTGTGCTGGGCGCGGCCGCCTATGCGGAAGGGACCGGGACGATCCTGACGCCGCTGCCCAGTCTTCCCGACTGCGCCGTCGTGATCGCAAAGCCGCTCGACGGCGTCTCCACGGCGGAGGCTTACCGTCTGGTCGACCGTGCCGCGCTCACCCGCCGCCCTCACACCGGCGCGGCGGTGGACGCGGTTTGCGCCGGGGATCTCGCGGCGGTGGCGCACGGGCTCTGCAATGTGTTCGAGGAAGCCCTGGCATTGCCCGAAGTGGCGGCGATCGGGCAGGTGATGCGGGAACACGGGACGCTCGGCTGCCGTATGACCGGAAGCGGGTCGGCGGTCTTCGGCCTTTTCGACAACGAAGAGGCGGCCCGCCGCTGCACGGCCGCCCTCCGGCGGGATTACGACGAGGTGTTCCAGTGCCGTCCCTGCCCTCACGGGCCGCTATAGGCTCCCCTGGAGGAAGGAGGGCCCCGGCCTTTTAGAGCCCGCGCAAACAGACGGCGGCACCCCCATTTCATCGGGGAAGGCCGGCCCCGGACGGGAACACCAAATTCCGGCGGCTCGCAAACCCTCCTCTCACGTTTTCTGTCCCCGCCAATCTCCCCCACTTTTCGTGGATACGCCGCGTTGCGGAGGCGCGTACTCCCGAAAACACGGATCGCGGCTCCATCACCGGGTTACGGCGGGGTGAACCCTCTTTTTTCCCTTTTGGGCAGCCTGTGGGAAGACCGGCAGTAGCCGGTCTTCCTTTTTTGGATGCCGCCTTTCTGACAGATAGAGGCGGGGCATCCCGCCGACATTTTTCGCCGCTTTGCAGCAAACGCGGCGAATCAGGACACATATGTGGCAGAAGGGTGTTTTCACATGGTTTTGGGAGGGATGTATATGAAAAAAAGTTTAGTCCTGCTGCTGTCCCTATGCCTGGTAGTCGGTACAGGGGGACTCCTGGTGTCCTCCGGGGATGCGGAAGGGGCGGCACCTGAAACGGTGAGAACGGCCGCCGGAACGATGTCCGGTACGGCCGTACCAGACGAGAACCAGCCATCCGCTGCCGTCGGCTGTACGGCCCGGGTGATCCGTGCCTCGGAATGGATGGAAACAGGGGGAACGCCGGCCGTCACGGTGGTCCGTTCACGGGCGGAGCTGTCCGGGTATATCGGCGGCATCCAGGATGCGGGCCGCCAGGACGGACTTGCGGAATCCGGGCTTGCAGAGGCGGCCGCCGGATATGACGACGCCTGGTTTGCGTCCCACATTCTGGTTCTGGCGCTGTTCGACGAGCCCAGCGGCTCCATCCGGCATGAGGTGGAGGGGGTCGACGCCGACGGCAATATCCGCATCGCGCGTATCTATTCGGACGTCATGATGTGCGATATGGCGTCGCATTACCTCCTTTTGGAGCTGGACCGGGAGTATGACGATCGGCCCTTTACGCTCCGTTTCACGCAGAGGTTAGAGGAGGCATAGCTCTTGTCCACGCGGAGCGGCCGGAAACCGATTCGGTTTCCGGCCGCTCCATGTCGTGCACCGCTTCAGGCAGGACGGGGCGGATTCGGGCAAGGCGGTTGACAGCCCTGGGATTTTGCTCTATAGTAAAAAAACGGACGGATGTGGGAATTCCACAGCTCCGCCGTCGAAATTTTCCGGCCTCTATGGCCGGTAGCGTGACAAAAAACAGGGAGTGGATGGGGCAACCGTGGACACAGTGTGGATACAAATGGCGGTTTTGGTGCTGCTGGTGGCGGCATCAGCGTACTTTTCGTCATCGGAGACCGCGTTTTCCAGCCTGAATCGCATCCGGCTGAAGAACCAGGCGCAGGCGGGGAACAAACGGGCGTCGGCGGCCCTGCGCCTGTCGGAACAGTACGATACCCTGCTCTCCACCATCCTGATCGGGAACAATATCGTGAACATCGCGGCCGCCTCGATCGCCACAGTGGTATTCGTGCATTTTTTCAAGGACGCCGGAGTCACGCTGTCCACGGTCGTGATGACGGTGGTGGTGCTGATTTTCGGAGAGATCTCACCCAAATGCCTGGCTAAGCAAAATGCGGAGGCGGTCGCCCTGGCGCTGACCCCCTCCCTGCGGGTGCTGACGGTGCTGCTCACCCCGCTCAACGCTTTGTTCACGCAGTGGAAAAAGCTGCTGGACCGGTTTTTCCCACCCAGGCAGGATCCCGCCATGACCGATGAGGAACTGCTGACCATCGTGGACGAGGTCCAGAGCGGGGGCTCGATCGACGAGCACAAGGGCGAACTCATCCGGGCCGCTATCGAATTCGACGACCTGACGGTCATGGAGATCCTGACCCCCCGGATCCAGGTGGCCGCGGTGGAGGAGGGCAGCTCGCTCGAACAGATCGGCGACACATTCCGGACGCATGGATTTTCCCGTCTGCCCGTATATCGGGACACCATCGACACGATTGTCGGCGTTATCCATGAGCGGGATTACAACGCCCTGCTGTACCGGGGGGAACGCTCGCTGGAGTCGATTGTCAAGGACGTGCTTTTTGTCCCGCCCGGAATCAAAATATCCGCGATGCTCCGCCGGTTCCAGACCCAGAAGGAGCATCTCGCGGTGGTGGTGGACGAATTCGGCGGCACGGCGGGCATCGTGACGCTGGAGGATGTCCTGGAGGAGCTGGTCGGGGATATTTGGGACGAATACGACGAAGCGGCCGAGAGCTTCCGTAAGACCGGGGAGGCTGTCTGGCTGGCGGCAGGGGACGAACGGCTTGACGAGGTACGGGAACAGCTTGGCCTCTCCATCGACTGCGACGCGCAGACGGTCAATGGCTGGGTATCGGAACGGCTGGACGCCATCCCGGCTGTGGGACAATGCTTCCTTGAGGGGGATTACCGTATCTCGGTGACGAAAACAGCCCTGCGCAGGGTGGAGGAAATCCGGATCGAATTGGCGGAACCCGCCGGGGAGGGAACGGTATGACCCAGCTGTTCGACAGTTTCCTGACCGTGGGACAGCAGGTCCTCGGCCTGTTTGTCCTCGTCTGCGTCGGTGTGATCTGCGGCAAAAAAGGGATCCTGACCCAATCCGCCGTGCGAGGCTGCGCCGAGCTTGTCCTGTTGTTTGCCACCCCCTGCGTGATCCTGCAATCTTTTGAGCGGGAAAACCGGCCGGAGATGCTGCTGGGCCTGCTGTTTTCGGGGCTCGCGGCTTTGGCGGTGCATGCGCTGGGGATCGCGGCCGCCCATCTCTCTTTCCGCGGGGAAGAAGCCCGGGAACGGGTGCTCCGGTTCGGCGTCGTGTTTTCCAATGCGGGGTATATGGCCATTCCGCTTCAGAAAGCGCTGCTCGGGGAAGACGGGGTGTTTTACGGCGCCGCTTATGTGGCGGTGTTCAACCTGGTGCTTTGGAGCTACGGTGTGATGGCGATGAGCGGGGACCGGAAGGCGCTGTCGGCCCGCCGACTGCTGCTCAATCCGGGTGTTATCGGCCTTGCTGCCGGGCTGCTTCTTTTCTTTACCGGTATCCGCCTGCCCGCTTTTCTGGAGGCGCCGGTAGGGCATCTCGCAGCGCTCAACACACCCCTGCCCATGCTGATCGTCGGCTTCTATCTCGCGGATGCCGACCTGAAGAGCGCGGTGCGGGACAAGCGCCTGATCGCCTCGATGGGACTGCGGCTGCTGGCCGTGCCGCTGCTCACCCTCGGCCTGCTCTACCTCTGCGGCATGCGCGGCGCGCTCCTGACCGCCTGCGTGATCGCCGCAAGCGCGCCGGCCGCGGCAGCCACCACCATGTTTGCTACCCGGTATGGGCAGGATGCCCGGCTCTCTGTCAATCTCGTGGCTTTGTCGACGCTATGTTCGATGCTGACGATGCCGCTGGTGGTGGGGGCCGCCAAAGCCCTGGGGGGATAAAAACGCTTTCGGGGGAAGACGCAGCGGATACCGCAGCGTCAAGGGTTAAGCGGCATACATCCGCGTTTTTAAAATACATGCAGATGGTTATAGCCGGATATGGCGACTTGCGTTGTTCATAAATATTAATTTAAAAAAGTTGATCAGGCCCCTTGCTTTTGTGTGTGGGATATGCTATAATTCCAATCGCGGTTCGGCGCCAGCCGGGCCGCGCATTATCCGGGTGTGGCGCAGATTGGTAGCGCGCTTGAATGGGGTTCAAGAGGCCGCAGGTTCGACTCCTGTCACTCGGACCAACTAAAAACCGTCGAAAATGGCTATATTGCTTGATTTTCGACGGTTTTGTTTTTGGAGAAATGTCATTCTGGTGTTTATTTGGTGTTTATCTCGGCAGAAACATACCAAAAGAGACATCCAAAAACGAGAGCAGGCGGCAGTATCCCCACACTTCCCGCTCGTCATTTACTCACCTTCCCGTAATTCTCGGATATCCTTCTCGGCCTCGAACAGATACTCGTTTACCACAAACGCCAGTTTCTGGTAGAGGTCGTAAAGGTATTCATACTTGCCGTTGGGCTCGTTTCCGTCGAAAAAATCGTTGGACAAGCATGAAAGGACAGCGCGGGCCTTCTCCAGTTTTAAATGCAGCTCTGCCAGTCTATCATCCAGTTAAATTTCCATCATGTTCCCGTCTCCCTTTTCCTGTAAGCCTCTGAATGAACCGGTATACCAGTTCGACATTCCGGGTTTCCATTTCCGAAACGGCCCGCATTACTCGGGCTTTAAGCCATTTCGTACCCTGCACTTCAAATTCCCCCTTGTATTTGCCGGGATGCAGTGGTATAATCGCCGCAGCGGCTGGTTCCGGCTGTGTTTTGTGTGGTCAACCCTTTGCTTTGGTCGGCGTGGGGGTTGGCTGTTTTTTATGCATGGTCTTTTCCAGATTTACCACTCTGGTTAATAGCTTCTCTACGAAGTTCGCATCGTTCCGGCGCAGGATGGCAAGAATTTTAAGCTCTGTGTTCTGCATCATGCCACTGTAAACCGCCTAACCTCTGTGGATTTGGTGTACTGGTCGTAAATGCTGGGATAGGTCTCCCGGAACGCTTTGGAATCGAACCGGCTCGACTTCACCACGGCCCAGCGGACGACATGTTTCCCAGACTCCAGGGTATCCGTCCCAACCTTATCCATGTGGGCCTTGATCTCGTCCTCAATGGCGTTGATTTCGGCGGCCAGTTCGTCAGCCATTTCCCGCAGCTCTACAAGCTCCTGAACCTTCTTCCGCAGCCTCTGCTTGCTCATGGTATCATCTCCTTTCATTTGTAAAAATAAAACGGGAGCTTGTTTCCTCTGGCGGCAGTCGCGGCCTTGTGTGTTTCCATCCCGTGTTCCTTTCATTGTCTATATTAGACACTGTTTACCCTGCTCTTAATGTGTTATAATGTGTTCAAAAGGGAGGGCAGTTGAATATGCCATTATCGGAGGCCAGAAAGGCCGCAAATGCTTAGTGGGATAAAGAGAACATGTCCACTTTGGCTTGCAAAGTCAAAGAAGAAGAGCCGCCCGCGTTCAAGGAGCATCGCGTCAGCCGGGGAAAAACGTCCAATACGGTCCTGAAGGAGTTTGTCCTTGAAACCATTGAGCGGAACGAGACGGAGAAATGAAAATCTTATTTAAAGCGTTGTACGATTTTGTAGTGGATCAATTTACACTATTTGAAAATCCTTTCTGGAACTATGTGATTGCCGCCATTGTCGGGACCATTGCCTTTTCCATTGCCTGGAATCTGGTGGGCAGATTATATGACGCGGGCGATATCCACGGGGGAGGGTGTGGTTCATTTCTTCATTGGACAATAAGAATTCTTGTAACGGTATTTTTGTTTCTGCTCATTTCTCTGATTATCGCAACAATCCGCTTTGTTCTGTCCGTTTCCGGCTGGGTTTGGGCGATAGTCCTTTTAGTCGTTGGGCTTTTACTGATTACATTTCTTCTTGTACGGAAAAGGAAAAAGCGAATGCAAAAGAATCAAGACGGGAAATAATCCTTGCAAATCCACAAGGGGTGTGGTATTCTGGTGAAGCGAGGTGAAGAGAATGGAAGATAAGGAATTGCTGGAAGCTATCGGGCAGATGATTGCGCCGATCCGTGAAGATTTAACGGTGGTTAAGGAAGATTTGGCGGTGGTCAAGCAGCGCCTAGACGCTATTGAACATAAATCCGATGTTCTCATGACTGGGGTGCGGCTGGCGAACTCCAAACTGTCCCAGGTGGCGGCCGTCCAGAATTACACCCTCGAACAGCTTGAACTTCTCGATGAGGTCAAGATGGACAAGGATCCCATGAGAAAAAGGGCATAACACAGCACAAGCCGTCATCCTTCAGGGTGGCGGCTTTATAGTTGCAAACAGTGGCGTTGTGAATCCGATCGTTCCCCGTTGTATGCGGAGATTTCAGAGGCCCTAAAAGGGGGCCCTGCCCATTTAAGGAACACTTTTTGCGTGTAGGAATGCACCCGGTTTGCATGAAGCAGCCTGAAGCATTACGAGGCCGGGGGAGGAGATAGGGCAGGCCCTAAAAAGAGAGGTAGCCCCCCGGGGTGTAGGGGGAGCTGGAGCGGGTTCCCGGATACCACGAGTCCCCATGTAAACGGGAAAAGTTTTAGAAATGAAAGTTTACCTACTGTCAAACAGAGCGCGCAAGCCGTCCCTGGTGTGGGATAGCTGCCCGCTCGTTTTCATGGTGGAAAAATCCGCTGCCGAAAATGTTGAATGGACTGAACGGAATTTTCCGTTCACTCCCCATTCGAGACCATCATCTCCGGCCAGGAGGACCGAAGTGGAGAGTTGCATTTTATCCCGCAAGGGTGTGTTTTTTGGGAAAGACCAGTCCCGTGCGGGCGTGTTTCAGAGCTTTTTGCATCCAGACATGAAAGTATATTCCCAGAGTAGGCAAGGCGATTTTCATCAAGAGATTTCTTTAGATTTGAGACCGCATAAAATTTTGTGGAAAAGTGAATAGGCAGGAACCAAGGAGAGAGAAAATAAAGCCTGAAAGGAACGTTGTCGAAATTGGGATCAGGTCGTCCGGCACATCGAAATCCTGTTTGGTGACCGAATCGCGGGCTGAACTGGCCTTCGTTTAGAATTCCAATAAGTAAGCGGCGGCATTCACGGCTACGCCGCGCATACCGTCGCCCACTCATTGGACAAGGCTTACGGCCAATTCCCCAACCCTGATTTGCAGGGCAATTCCTCTGCTTTCCCCCAAGTTTTCGTCTGTGCCAAAACTCCGTTTACACAAAATTTTTCGCCGAGCCGGCCTGTTTTACGGCATTTGATGTTTTATATTATCGAGATCGCGCAACAAACCTTCTTCCCCCTTATGGAACGAAAGAGGTTGCCTGTCTCTGCGCTTTGCAACGATACCTTCCAACTCTTGTTTTTCAGCCAGATTATAAAAGGCTGTTCCACTGTTTTCAACATATCTTGTGCGAGTAAAGCGTGGTGATTCGCTTTGTATGATATCCTGAAGCTAATGAAGAGAATTATGTAAAGTGTTCTCTTGGAAATTCATGAGCTGCCTGCGTTAGTCTTTCTTCTTCCGCCTCCAGCAGTCCGTTCATCGTTTCTTCCACGCTGCCCCGTACTAATTCTTTGATTTGCCCCTTGATTACTTCTTCATTTAGCTGTACAATTTTCTCGGACATGGTTTGTTCGCTCCTTTCAGAATGTGGTCTCTCCAACTTCATTCTATCAGAGCGCACTTTCCTTGTCCTCTTTTTTATTTGCGAAACTTATTCTACTTTATCTACCTTTCCTTCACAGTGCAAAAAAATCAGCAATGCAGCCGAAAACGTGTAGCATGTAAGAAACAAGCCAGGATCCGGCAGATCGGTTCCTGACCTGTTTTCATAATAATTCGCTAAATCAATAAAAAGAATATTTTTCCGCTTGACTACCATATAAAAAAGAATAGAGACCTTTCTGTTGAATTAATTCATCATGAGTACCATATTCTTCAATTACCCCATTATTTAGAACCGCTATCTTATCACAAAATCTACAACTCGACATTCTGTGTGAGATAAATATAGCGCTCTGCATCTTAATAAGCTCGTTAAAATGCTTATAGATTTCATATTCCTGCAATGGATCTAACATTGCTGTGGGCTCATCCAAAATAATTAATTTTGAATCTTTGTAATAAGCCCTGGCCATTGCCAATTTCTGCATCATGCCTCCGGAAAACTCAATTCCATCATCAGATAACTCTTTTGATAAAAAAGTATTTTCTTTTTTTTCGAGATTTTGAATATCTGGAGCAAGACCTGCGCTACGAATGGCAGATTTGACACGCGCCATAGTAGCATCACGCTGCTCGTTTTCACTATTATTATCGGGATCCGGAATGGCAGACATTAAAATATTATCGCGAATACTAAACGCAAAAATTTGAAAATCTTGAAAAACAACAGATAATAACTTGTAATATTCCGTTAACGATATTTGGTTAATATCGATTCCATTGATATAAATTTTACCTCTCTCAGGTTTATAAAGCCGTAAAATAAGCTTTACTAAAGTTGTTTTACCCGAACCATTTTTACCTACCAAAGATAAGGTTTCATTTCTATTAATTACTAAATTGACTCCTCTAAGAACGTATTGTTCCTTAGAGGGATAGCGAAACCAAATATCCTGTATATGAATTTCAAAACCATCGTTCTTATCTATTATTGGGTTATGCGCCGATCGTTGCTCATTGTCCTCTATCCTATCGTGTTCATCCAAAATCTGATAAAAGTTTTCTATCAATATACAATTTTTTTTCAAAGCTACTCCATTTGCCGCTATCTGAAATAATGAATTAGAAAAAGTGATTAACGCTGAAATATATTGAGTGAATTGACCAATTGTAATATGACCTACTATCGCTTGATTAATCACATAAATATAAATAAGAAAAAACTCTATATTGCTTATCAGATTTCGAATAATCTCTTTTATCAAATCAAGCTTCGTCGATTTTAGTAACAATTTTCGATTATCTTGTGCAAAATAAGACGCCTTTTTAGATAACCATTCACTTAAGTCATAAAATCTAATTTCTTTCGCGTTATCAATATTTCTCGTTGTTTGAGCAATATAACCCCATTTAGTAAATAGTTTATTGAATTCTTCATGCATATTTAGATCGTCAGGCAATAGCTTATATTGGAATAGGAAATATATTGAGGCGCCTATAACTACCAATCCAATTAAAATAATATCATAAACAAAAATCGAGACAGCAATCACAAAAATGCTAATGATATTTTGTATTGTTTGAAATAAATTATTAATAATTTGTATGTAGTTTTCCAGCCCCTCAAACGCCAGATTTTTCTTCTCTCTTATCTCTGCTGTCTCGACACGCTCAAAATCCATCTCCATAAAGGTTTTATTTAATTGTATCGAATAATACAAGCGAATTTCATTTAAAAAATTATTAATATACTGTCTTAATAATTTGTTGGATAATGTCAAAAAAATACTTCCTATTATCAATAATCCTACCGCATAAAATGCAAGCTTTGTTTTTCCCTGTAATAAAGCTTCAATTATCATCTTTGGAATAAATAAAGTTAACAAAATTAACAATTCTTGGGAAACAATTAAAAACGAATAGGTCCACAGAAGCTTTTTTTTAATTGTACATATACTTTTGAAGATTCGAATAATTAAGGAAATCAATCTATTTTTTTTCATAAAAAGGCCCCCTAATTAATCGACATAATATTGCGCTTGCATATCATACAACTCTTTAAATTTACCGTTTAGCTTGAGCAGCTCTTCACGAGTTCCCGATTCTATAATTTGACCATTATCAAAAACTATAATTTTATCGCTACAAGACGTACTAGATATACGATGAGAAACAATAATACTCGTTTTTCCAGTCAACTTGTCATCGATAAATTTATAGAAATTGGATTCGGCAATAGCATCCATAGCACTGGTTGGCTCATCAAAAACAAGAAAATTCGATGAGCGTACTAGAGCTCGCGCTAAAGCAATTTTCTGCAATTCACCCCCAGAGAACTCTATTCCATCATTTTCATAATTTTTAAACACATATGTTTGCAAGCCATATTTCAATTGCGCTATACGTTTATCCAGACCCACTTCTTCAATCGTTTTTTGTATTTTATTGTCATCATAAGTACTCTTGTCAAATGCTATATTCTCTTTAATAGTAAAAGAAAATATTTTAAAATCTTGAAATATGATACTGAATTTTTTTCTATATTCACACAAATCCAGTTTTGTAATATCTACATCATCCAATAATATTTGCCCTTCAGTCGGATCATAAAGTCTCAACAACAATTTGATAAAAGTAGACTTCCCCGCTCCATTGACACCGACCAAGGAAAATTTCTGACCGGATTGAATTTTAAGTGAGACGTTTCGCAACACGTATCGAGTACTATTAGGATAGCAAAAGGAAACATTGCGAAATTCTAATAAAAAATCATTTGTTTCGGAAACGCTCATACCCTGGGGCTGCATAGTATTATTCTGTTTTAAGAAATCTCTCAGCATTGTAATACGTTGACCCTTGAAATAAGCAATATTTAGGCTGCTGACCATATTTGAAAAAGCCGCTTTAAAAGTTTCAATAGATGCTAGATAAGCCGTAAAGCTACCGATTGAAATAACTTTTTTGACAAAATAGTAAATCATTAGGCAATATAAAATACCTTGTTGCAGTATATTCAAAATTTCAATTGCAGTTTGTGATTTTGTTGAATGTTTTTCAAAGTCATTCAGTAAATTTAAATATTTATTCCTATTTTTACTTAACAACTTTTCTATTATTGTTGTTAATTGATTTATCCTTACCTCTTTTGCATATGCATATTCTGTAGCCACCTTAGAATAATAGTTATAGTGTCTCTCTATATTTGATTTCTCTTGCTCTTTATCATTTACATATTTAAGTGCTCTTTTCTCTATCAAGCCGCTAATAATAGACGTAAACAAAACCAATATTACAATACTAAAATTCAAAGTTAAAATTATAGAAATAGTCCCCACTAATCTAAGAAAATGGATAATAATAGAGCGAATATCCTCAAAAAAGAAAGCAACATCGGCGTTTAAAGCCATCTGATATTTATCAAGTAACTGAGGTTGCTCTATATCCACTAAATCCAGTTGCATAAATTTTTTGACAACTATACTTTCAACGTGGAAATTAAATTGTGCTTCATAATAAAATTGCTTACTATTAATATAACTCAATGCCGCATCAATTAGAATATTACTCATGGTTAATAAAATTAGATTGAGCATTATCTTACTAATTGATTCCTGATCGACAATTTGATTTATAATTAGTGCCGGAAATATTATGTTGGGAAATGGCTGTATCGATTCAATTATAATCTTTACAAATTCAAAAACATATCTCGATTTAGAAAATCTCCAGAGGATACCCATCATAAATAAATGATTGCTAACAACACTATGAATATTCTTAAACATATAGAGTCCTCATTTCCAATTGAGTCTTCCAGTATATTTTAAAAAACATACAAGGTTATGTTTAAGTAGTGGAAATGTTTTCGTTTGTGGTGGAGGATACTTTGCCCTATCCGAATTATCGGTATGATCTGCCACTGCATTTCCGCCAGCTTTCTGTATTTCATCCGCTGCAGTAACAGATGCATAATTGCCATTGGAATCCATGGCAATATCATTAATAATCACACAGGCGCCTTGGCTCACTAAATGTTCCGCATAAGCTCTCCCTAAGCCTGTACCCGCTCCGCTGATAAACACTACCTGCTCTTTTAATAAATTCATATATCTACTTTTCTTTCTGACAGTTAGGACATATATAGGAAGATGTGCTGCCCGTCTTAATCTTTTCAACAATAGTACCACATTCAGTACAGGGATGTCCTTCTCTGTAACCAATTATAAACTGCCCGGCAAAAAAGCCTCCGCTATTTCCATAAAAATCATTTTCATATGCCATCCCCTTGGATTCGATGGACTGTTTCATTACATATAATATTTGATCATACAAATTATCAATTTCCGATCGGCTTAACAGGTACGCTTTTGTGTTTGGATGTATCTTGGCCCTAAATAAAATATCGTGTATATAAGCGTTACCGATGCCACTTACAACCGTTTGGCTCATGATAATATTTTTAACACTGGCCTTTCTAGTCGAGATGGCAGTCGCAAAATAATCTTTTGTAAATTCTTTATCAAAAGGTGAACATGCAATTTTGCTGAATATTTTATCGTTAATCAGTTCAGATTCAGAGACTAATACAATATGTCCAAACCACCAGAATTTACAGGTGAAACCACTTCCATCTTCAAATTGAAATAGACATTGATACTTTTCTTGTTTTTTATCCAATGATTCAAAATACAGTACATCTCCGCCCATTCCTAGGCTGATTAGCAAATGATAACCCTGATCTAAAATTAAATGAATCCATTTGCCTTTGTTGCATACCTCGATAACACTGTTGCCGATAAGCCGATCGTAAAAAGGTTGTATATCCATGTTAAGACACTTTCTTTGCACAACATGGATATTCTTAAAACTTTTCCCTGCCACACACGAATTCATCTGCCGTGATAACTGCAATATTTCTGGATATTCAGCCATAATATTTTATCTCCTTTTTACAGTATTAATGAAACCTCATTTTCCTAACGCGTTTAATAACAGTTTTTATCATATCGGCACTTGACTCGGAATCAATTGTTAATTGGTTAAGTTCAGGCAAGGATTTCCACAATATATATTCTTCATCGGTAAATCCATATGGATTATATTGTTTTTTCTGCTGATAATTCAATTTCTCACCAAAATCGGAATTTGTCCAATCCATCTACGCCCGACTGGACGGGTGAGCCGGCCTTTTTACCGCTGCGCCTCGCGCAGGCCGGGTCAGGCGGCGGCATCTTCCGGAAAATAGACCCCATACCAGACGAGGAACATGTACACCGTCCAGATCTTGCGGCTGTTGTCCCGCTTGCCCGCAAAATGTTCGTCGAGGAGGCGGAGCAGCTCCGGTGTCTCAAAAAACCGTTCGGCGGCCGGGCCGGTGAACGCCGTCTTGACGCGGTCGTAATACGGCTTCTGCCGCAGCCAGATCCGCACCGGCACGGGGAAGCCGAGTTTGGGCCGGGCGGTGGACGCCTTGGGCAGATGCCGCTCGGCCGCGAGACGCAGGGCGTATTTGGTCGTGCCCCCAGCGATGCGGTGCTTCACCGGTATCCGGCTGGCCACCGCAAACACCTCCCGGTCTAAGAAAGGCACCCGGAGCTCGAGCGAATGGGCCATGCTCATCCGGTCCGCCTTGAGCAGGATATCCCCCACCATCCAGCGGTTGATGTCGAGGTATTGCATCCGGGTGACGTCGTCCAAGCCTTCACAGCGGGCATACCACGCCGCGGTCCGGCCGGCGGGGTCGGTGGCGGGAATATCCTTGAGCAGAGCCGCCTTCTCTTTTTTCGTGAACATATAGGCGTTGCCGATAAAACGTTCCTCCAGGGTTTTGGAAGCCCGGATCAGGAAGGATTTGCCCTTGAAATCGAACGGGATGGCCCCGGCGACGGCGGCAGCGGCCCGGCGCAGGAAACGGGGCAGCTTTTGATATCCCGCCAGGGAGGAGGGCTCGTGATAGATGCGGTAGCCGCCGAACAGCTCGTCCGCCCCTTCGCCCGACAGCACCACCTTGACATGCTCGGCGGCCAGCTTGGAGACGAAATAGAGTGCGACACACGACGGGTCGGCCAGGGGCTGGTCCAATGCGTATTGCACCTTGGGCAGCGCGTCCCAGTATTCCTCCTCCGAAATGCGGTGGACATAGTGCTCGATGCCGAGTTCTCCGGCCAGTTCAGCGGCATAGGCGCTTTCATCATAATGCGCGCCGCCCTCAAAGCCCACCGTAAAGGCTTTCTGGCCTCCGAAATAGGAGGCGACAAAGCTGGAGTCTACCCCACCCGACAGGAAACAGCCCACTTCCACGTCGCTGATGCGGTGGGCCTCCACCGAATCGGTGAACGCCCGGTCGATCTCGTCCACCGCTTCTTCCAGGGGCATGGTTTCGTCGGGCCGAAAGACGGATTCGAAATAGCGGCGCTCTTTGACCTTCCCCTCTTTGAACCATAGGTAATGCCCCGGCTGCAGGCAGTAGACGCCCTTGAAAAAGGTGTCTCGCGGCAGGGAATACTGAAAAGAGAGATAGTTGTCCAGGGCCTCCGGGTTGAATTCCTTGACGAAATCCGGATGGGCGAGCAGGGATTTGATTTCAGAGCCGAACAGGAGGTCGCCGTCCGGCAGGAGGGTGTAATGCATCGGTTTGATGCCGAAATTGTCCCGCGCGAGGAACAGGGCGGTTTCCCGTTTGTCCCAGATGGCGAAGGCAAACATGCCGCGCAGCCGGGGCAGCAGGTCCTCCTTCCACTCCTCGAATCCGTGGAGCAGCACCTCGCTGTCCGTCTCGGTGGTAAAGACGTGCCCGGCGGCGAGCAGCTCCTCCCGCAGGGAGCGGTAGTTGTATATCTCGCCGTTGAACATCAGCACCTTGGAACGGTCTTCGTTATAGATCGGCTGGCTGCCCCCGCCGAGGTCGATGATGCTCAGGCGGCGGAAGGCCATGGCGATGGACCCATCCAGATAGTATCCTTCGGAATCCGGCCCGCGGTGGGTGATCCGATCGGCCATCTCCCGGATGACCTCTTCCCGCCCGGCGACCTGGCCTGTAAACCCGCAAAATCCGCACATATCGGCAATCCTCTTTTCTTGTGTCCTGATCCCGGTCTGGTATAGTATACCAAAAAGCAGCCGGTTTTAAAATACCTGGTATAAAAAAACAGGGCCGGACGTGTTGCGGGGCTATATCGGGGATTTTTCGGCGGAAAAATTGCCGGAGGTCTCTTGACAAGTCCCAAGAGGCGTGGTATAGTAACTCTTGCTTTATGTGGGGGAATTCCCGAGTGGCCAAAGGGGGCAGACTGTAAATCTGTTGTCACCGACTTCGGTGGTTCGAATCCACCTTCCCCCACCATCTGATCGGATGACAGTATTTTGGACAGTTTTTTGTGGACTGTTTAAAATACTGTCATCTGTCTTTATTTCGTGTTTAGAGCAGAAAAGTATTCAGCTTCAAATTGAGCTGGAGTTTTCATATTTAAGATTGTGCCAGTGGTCGCGGTCAATGTGTGTTGCCACAACTACTTCAAAGCCGTCAAACGCTTTTGCCAGTTCCAAGCCGATTTGGTGTATCTGTTCCGGTGTTGTACCGCAACCCGGCTTAAAAGATTGCACATACTGATTGAAAAGCACGCCGTTTGCTTTGCCGTATTGATGCTTGGTATCCATAAACACTTCAAATGCTGATGCGGGAACACAGTTTTGACCGCTGACAAGCTTTATTCCGTCTAACACGGTTTTCTTGTCCTGCATGACACAGTCAATGACACGTTTCATAGCGGTAGCAGTCTGTGTTTTTTCGGGGATTGCCGTAAAGGTTGCCATCAGCCGCACCTCCCGGTTATCCGATTAAGTACAGTCATAACCTCGGCATATTGTTCTTTCAGCTCTCGCAGATCGGGACAGATAATCTTTCCCATATTGCAGAGTGTTGTCAGTTGATTCAGATTTCGTCCGATAGCTTTCTGCTCTTTCAGGAGATCCTCTAATCCGTCTATTACAGTTATTGGTTTGTTCAATCCCGCCGCTGATACAAACTCGGTGAAGTTCATATATGCTTTTTCTGCTTTTCTTTTGATTGCCGCGTAATCGCTCTCATAAAAACGCATGGCAATCATTTTTGTTTTGTTGTTAGATTTAGTTTTGTCCTCTCTTTCTGCAAGATGTTTGACATCTTACTTGTGTTAATTTTGTTTCTTTTTAGCGTACCTTTTCTTTTCGTAAAGAAAAGGTATGGGGTTCGGGGTTCACCCCGACAAACTGTTTGTAGGACGGCAGCTGTGGCGGCGTCTATACAAACACTATGCTTGCCTATCCCGTAGGGATAGCATTTTAGGATTAGCGCCGCATCCATATTTATCGTCAGCTCTTTTCAACTGATATGCAAAAATCCCTGCGTGAAAACTGTATGGGTATGCCTTGACAGTTTCCACGCAGGGATTTGTTTTTTTAATGTGTTTGTCAAGGTACATACTGACAGAGGAAAAAAAGAAGTCTTATGTCACACTCCCGCATCATTCGGGCTATTTCATAAGACTTTCATAGATTTTATTTGGTTGGATTGTCATTATACTGGAGAACAAACGTTTTTCCAAGGCCTTAAAATTTATACTATATTTAAAAATGAAACCGTACAATATCAGACAATAACTTTAATAATCAGCCGATTTGTGTTATACTGTAAAAAACGAAATTGAGGTGCATTTATGGCTGAAATAGAAGACCGCTATTACTCTATGCCGGAGATTATGAAATATCTCGGCATCAGCAGAGATACGGCTCTGCGCTGGATAGCAACAAAAGAAATGCCAGCGCATAAGGTCGGGAAGAAGTGGAAGTTCAAGGTCTCCGAGATCGACGAATGGGTTAACAGCGGCAAGGCGGAGGAATGAAATGAGATATAAAATTGCAGTCTGTGACGACATGGAAGAAGATGTCAAATATATCTCCTCTGCGGTCAATCAGTGGGCAGAAAAGGAGAATATAATGGTTGATATTGAAACGTTTCCCTCTGCGGAAAGCTTTTTGTCCCGGTATGCAGAGCAGAAAGCCTTTGATATTTTACTGCTGGACATTGAGATGCCCTCTATGAACGGTGTGGAGCTTGCCAAAAGGATTCGCAAAGAGAATGATGCGGTGCAGATTATCTTTATTACAGGATACACGGATTATATTGCGGAAGGCTATGAGGTGTCTGCTCTGCATTATCTCGTAAAACCTTTATCAGAAACCAAATTATTTAAGGTCCTTAACCGTGCAGTTTTAAAAATAAGGAAAAATGAAAAATCTCTTTATCTTTCCTTGTCCGGAGAAATGATACGTATTCCGATTTATGAGATCAAATACCTTGAGGTTCAACAGAATTATGTAACAGTACACTCTAAAAAAGATTATACCGTTAAAAAAACACTCGGAGAATTCGAGCGCAAATTGGACGAACGTTTTTACAGAATGGGTCGTTCCTTTATCGTCAACCTTTCCTGCATCGATAAAATCACTAAAACTGATGTTTTTCTATCTGACGGGTCGATCATTCCCCTGCCCCGAGGGCAATATGAACCTTTAAACAAAGCGTTTATTGCACATACATAACGGAGGCTGACATGAAACTTTTTTCCAAACAGATTGACAAACGAATCGCCGCTTATCAACGGGAACTAATCGAAACCCATTATGTGGAAGTGGGAAATATGTATAAACAGATCCGCGGCTGGCGCCATGATTATCGAAACCATATTCAGGTAATGAAAGCACATGCCGCAAGCGGAGACATGGTGGCTGTTAAAAAATACCTGGATGAATTGGAAATGGATCTGGCTACGGTGGACACTGTCATTAAAACCGGAAATCCGATGGCAGACGCTATTTTAAACAGCAAAATCTCTCTTGCAAAATCAAAAAATGTTCCCGTGAAAGTAGATGTTTTTATTCCTCTTGCTTTAAAAACCTCCGAACTTGATTTATGCGTCATTATCGGCAATCTGTTCGATAACGCCATTGAGGCCAGCTTGGCGCTTCCCGAAGACAAGCGGCTGATTCGGATTTATATGGATATGAAGAACACCCAGCTTTATATCTCCTTTACCAACTTCACCGCTTCAAAAAAGAAAAAGAAGCAAAACGGAAGATTTCAAACCACCAAAGGCGAAGGCCATGGTTTTGGCTTGATTCGAATGGATACCATTATTGAACGCTTGGACGGGTATATCAACCGAAACAGCGAGGACGGCGCATTTACAACAGAAATACTGATTCCGCAAAAATAATGCAGTTCGTCCCCAAAAATCAACGATTCATCCCCCGAGCATAACATTCAGAGGCTTGTTGTGATAGACTGAGAAGCAGAAAGGGGTGGGAATCTTGAAAAAAGAAAAGGAAAACGAGAAAAGTGCAAAGCCGAAGTATAATATGTGGCAGTGCTCTGCCTATATGATTTTGCTGGCATGGCGAGAAAAAGAGAAAAAGGTTTTGCTTTTATGCTTGTTACAGGTTTTTCTTGCCGTGATGAGCAATTTAGTGAATCTTTATGTCTCCCCATCTGTCTTGTCGGTTGTAGAACGGCGGGCTTCGATGACAGAATTGCTGACAACGGTGTTGGTGTTTGTCATACTGATTATGTTTTGCTTTGCAGCCACTTCCTATGTGAATTCCAATACCTTATATGGAAGAGTAACCGTTCGTTTGGCGCTAATTTCCACTATTAATAAAAAGGCCTGTACCACATCCCACTCCAACCTGGCGGACGAAAAGTTTATTAAACTGGGCGCAAAATGCCAACAAGCCACAAGTAACAATCGGGAAGCGACGGAAGCCATTTGGGAAACGCTTACATCACTGGCGCAAAACTGCGTTGGATTTGTTATTTATTTGTTTTTGCTGGTATCAGCGGATATATGGCTGATGCTTGTGATACTGCTGACTTCCTTAATCGGCTATTTTGTAAACAAAAAGCTGACCGGTTACGGGTATCGGCATCGGGAGGAGGAGGGGGAGATTTCCAGAAAGCTCTGGTACCAAATCCGGCAACCCCCAAATTATACCGCCGCAAAAGATATCCGGATTTTCGGGATGAAGCCGTGGATGCAGGAAATCACCGATAAGGCAATGACAGCATATACCGCCTTTCACCGTCGTGCACATAATGTATACATATGGGGAAGTATATTGGATTTAGTGCTTACCCTTCTGCGAAATGGACTTGCCTGTTATGTCTTGATTTATCTGGTACTGTCAGGGGATTTAAGCGTTTCCGCCTTTCTCCTTTACTTTTCCGCGGTGGGCGGCTTTACGGCATGGGTAACCGGAATTTTAGGAAGCATGACAACCTTGTACCGGCAAAGTCTTGATATTTCTACAATAAGAGAATTTCTGGAATATAAGGAGCCTTTCCGGTTCCAAGATGGTGAAAAGCTTTCGGATGCTACCGGTGCTCAGCACGAAATCAAGCTTGAAAATGTGTTTTTCAAATACCCGGGAGCAGATGCTTATACACTGGAGGATATTAACCTAACCATTCACCCCGGAGAGAAGGTCGCGGTTGTCGGACTTAACGGCGCAGGAAAAACAACGCTTGTGAAGCTGATCTGTGGATTTTTTGACCCGACACATGGGAAGGTTTTGCTTGACAGCAAGGACATCCGGGAGTTTAACCGGCAGGACTACTATGCGATGTTTTCGGCGGTATTTCAAAATTTTTCACTGCTTGCAGGAACGATAGCCGCCAATGTGGCGCAGACAGAGGAAAATTACGATATGGAGCGGATAAAAGATTGTGCGGAAAAAGCGGGACTGACCTCTAAAATTAATTCGTTAAAAGATGGTTATCAGACCAAATTAAACCGATCTGTTTACGAAGACGGAGCGGAACTGTCCGGCGGAGAGACACAGAAGCTCATGCTTGCTCGTGCCCTTTATAAAAAAGCGCCGTTTATTATTCTGGATGAGCCGACCGCAGCCCTTGACCCGATTGCAGAAGCGGATATATACAGCAAATACAATGAAATGACCAAAGGTTGCACTTCTGTCTATATTTCCCACCGTCTGGCTTCTACCCGATTTTGTGACCGGATTTTGCTGATTGGCAATCATAAAATTGCAGAAGAAGGTACACACGAGGAATTGCTGAAGTTATCCGGTGAATACGCTCGGCTGTTTGAAATTCAGAGCAAATATTACAGAGAGGGGGATGTCTGTGAAAAAGGACAAGAAACTGCTGAAATGGCGTGAAGCATGGAAGCTGAACCGGCGGGCTTTCGCGCTTATTTATAAACGATGTCCTCATATGATTATATCCAGGCTTGTTTGTGTCGCATGGGACGCACTGACTCCTTATATAGGAATTTATCTTTCCGCTTTGCTGATCACGGAATTGACCCAAGGTCGAAATCCGTCTGTACTGACAAGACTTGTTCTGATTATACTGTTGTCGGCGGCGTTCATCTCTCTTGCGGCGGCTTTTTTGCACAAGTGGCGTGATGTTGCATGCGCTAGGCTGTATTATAAGATACAGCAGATATTTTCCGAAAAAATGATGAGCATGGACTATCCGGATGTGGATAATCCCAAGACACATGAGCTGTATCATACGATCGAGCAAAACCATAACAGCGGCGGATGGGGACTCAATCAGGTGTACGGTCATATTGAAGGGATCCTTTCCGGATTATTTACCTTGCTTGGAGGCGTTGCTCTGACGGTATCGCTTTTTACAAACCGTGTACCGGATACCGCCGGCGGATTTACCGTGCTGAACAGTCCGCTGTTTGTGCTGCTGATTATCGCGGTGATGCTGGCAATCACCTATATAGCGCCTCTGCTTGCCAATAAAGCGGAAAGCTATTATGCGCTGAATTCTGATTCGCACAATTTCGGAAACCGCCTGTTTGGATATTTCGGGTTTTTGGGTTTTAGAAAAGAGTTTTCAGAAGATATACGGATTTATCGACAGGATTTGATCTGCGATAAATATGGGAAAGATAAAACCGGAATATTTTGCTCCAAGGGAATGTTTGCAAGATTGGCAAGAGGTCCGGTGGGGTGTTATAATGCGGCATCCTCGGCTGTATCGATTATATTTACCGGAGTGGTTTACATTTTTGTCTGTTTGAAAGCACTGGGAGGCGCATTCGGAATCGGCGCGGTTACGCAATATATATCTGCTGTTACGCGGGTTGCGGGAAGTATCGGCTCTTCGATCGGTATTATGGGAGGGATGCGGAATAACGCTTCCTTTCTGAAGCTGATCTTTGAGTTTCTGGACATTCCCAATCGAATGTATCAGGGCAGCCTTACGGTAGAAAAGCGGAGAGATCGAGATTATGAAATTGAGTTTTGCAATGTATCGTTCCAATATCCGGGAAGCGAAACATATGCCTTGCGAAATGTTTCGATGAAATTTCGCGTAGGTGAGCGGCTTGCCGTTGTCGGTATGAACGGAAGCGGGAAAACAACCTTTATCAAGCTGTTGTGCCGTCTGTATGATCCCACTGAAGGAGAGATATTGCTCAACGGGATTGATATTAAGAAATACAACTATGAGGAATATATGTCTGTCTTTTCGGTGGTGTTTCAGGATTTCAAACTGTTTTCTTATCCGCTTGGTGAAAATGTGGCGGCAAAAACCCTGTATGATAAAGCGGAGGTAACGAAATGCTTGTTTGATTCCGGCTTTGAAGAGAGACTTCAGAATATGCCGGAAGGACTTGACACCTGCCTTTATAAAGACTTTGAAGAAAACGGTGTGGAGATTTCAGGCGGGGAGGCACAGAAGATCGCCCTTGCCAGGGCATTATATAAAGATGCTCCGTTTATTGTTCTTGACGAACCGACCGCCGTGCTGACACCGCAGGAAACCGACAAGCTGTTCGACGTCATCCGCAACATGAAAAAGGACGGCAAATCGGTCATCATCATCACGCACAAGCTGCATGAGGTGCTCGCCGTGTCTGACCGCGTGGC
>ERZ825896.1732-NODE-1732-length-23331-cov-3.552973_pt1 | contig 23331 bp, 23 predicted proteins | sample MGYA00519858_ERZ825896 | MGnify/ENA primary metagenome ERZ825896 (study PRJEB31778, sample SAMEA3449214) | human gut metagenome | biome: human gut; feature: human-associated habitat; material: faeces | place: United Kingdom | collected 2010/2012 ...
AAAAAAAGAGCATTTGATATTGCTCTGCGGCCATTACGAGGGAGTAGACCAGCGCGTTTTGGATAAAATAGTTGATGAGGAGATCTCTTTGGGGGATTTTGTCCTTACCGGCGGAGAACTGCCCGCCATGTGCGTGGCCGACGCAGTAGCGCGGCTGGTTCCGGGCGTGCTGTCCGACTCTGAATGTTTTGAGGAGGAGAGCCACTGGAACGGTCTTCTGGAGTACCCTCAGTATACCCGTCCCGAGGAGTGGCACGGCTATCGGGTTCCCCCCGTTCTCCTCTCGGGACATCACGCTAATATTGCAAAGTGGAGGCGCAAGCAGGCTATTCTGCGCACAAAATTGCGGCGCCCGGACATGTATGCTTGTCTGGATCTCTCCTCCAAGCAGGATCAAAAGCTGCTGAAGGAGCTGGAGGATGAAGGGACGCTTTAGCACAATTTGTTTACAGTTTTCCCCTTTACTTTCCATCTGCGGGGTGGTACAATAGCAGCGAAGTCAAATTTAGTTTTTATTATTACATTGAGGGCTTTTTAATATGAGTTTCAAGATTGTTGTTGACAGCTGCTGTGATCTGACGCCATCTCACATGAAGGAGGGGCCTTTTACCCGGGTGCCCTTAACCCTGCATGTAGGCGAGTCCGTCATGATAGACGATGCCTTTTTTGATCAGGCGGATTTGCTGTGGCGTATGAAAGAGAGCCAAACCCCGCCCAAGACAGCCTGTCCCTCTCCCGCTCAGTATATGGATGCTTTTGACTGCGGTGCTGACGATATCTATGTAGTCACCCTCTCAGCGCTTCTCTCCGGTTCTCACAATGCGGCCGCCCAGGCCCGAATGCTCTGGCTGGAGGATCATCCCAGGACCAACATTCATATTTTCAACTCCTGTTCGGCCTCTGCCGGTGAGGTCCTGACAGCGTTGAAAATTCGGGAGCTGGCCGGATCCGGCATGGACTTTACCACTGTGGTAAGCCAGGTCTCACGCTATATTAACGATCTGGAAACCCTTTTTGTACTGGAGGATCTGGACAATCTGAGAAAAAATGGGCGGCTGACAGGCATCCAGTCCCTGATCACCGGAGCGCTTCGAATTAAGCTTTTGATGGGCGCTACGCCAGAGGGAGAAATCTGCAAAAAAGGTCAGGCCATGTCGGTCAAGCAGGCGCTCAATAAGATGGCCGAGCTAATGGCTGCTGACAGAAAGCACCGGGGCAGGGTGCTGTGTATCACGCACTGCAACTGCCTGGAGCGGGCCTTCCATCTCAAGGAGCTGGTCCTCAAAAGCTGTCAGTTTTCCCAAGTAATTGTCTCGGAGGCAGGCGGTGTTACTACTGTCTATGCCAACGACGGCGGTATTGTAGCTGCCTATTGATATCCACCCTCAGGCAAGGGCGCGCCGTCTGGCGCGCCCTTGCACTTTGCATATGGGCGTAATATACTCACAAAAATATCATAAGTGGATATTTTTGTGTGGCCTTCTGCCGCGTTTTCGGGGGAAACGGAATCAGGACCTATAACAGCAAAAGCCGCAAAGTTTCTGCTGATGAAGCCGGAGGGATATCAGATGGCAAAAAACAGACTGTTTGAAATTCTCTATCTTCTCCTGCAAAACCGACGTATGACCGCCCAGGAACTGGCCGATCGGTTTGAGGTCTCGGTCCGCACCATTTACCGGGATGTCGATGCTCTGTCTGCAGCCGGGATTCCAGTATACACCTCTCCCGGCCGGGGCGGCGGTGTATCCCTGATGGACCACTTTGTGCTGGACCGGACCGCCCTTTCTGAGGAGGAGCAGCGCCAGCTCCTCACCGCCCTCCAGAGTCTCCCCGGCTCCGTACGTCAGGACGCAGGTCAGGTGCTCTCCAAGCTCTCCGGCCTCTTTCAGCGGCAGGAGCCGGACTGGATCCAGGTGGAACTGTCCCGTTGGGGCTCCGGAGAGGCCGGACGCGAGAAATTCGACCTGCTGAAGGGAGCCATCCATTCTCACAGTCAGATCGCCTTTACCTATGTCAGCTCCTATGGACGGACCACCGACAGACGGGTTCTCCCTGCCCGGCTGGTATTTAAGGGGCAAGCCTGGTATCTGCAGGGGTACTGTCTGGAAAAAGATGATTACCGTACCTTTAAGATTACCCGGATGCTGGATCTTCAGGTGCTGGAGACTCCCTTTGACCGCCTGCTGTATCCGCCCCCTATCGAGGGAGACGGCTCCGCTCCCCCCTTCTGCATATTTGTAAGGCTGCGTTTCGCCCCCTGTATGGCGTACCGGGTCTACGACGAGTTTGACGAAAGCTGCGTCACCCGTGAGAAAAATGGCGCTCTGGTGGTCGAGGTCACTTTTCCCGAAGACGAATGGCTCTATGGTTACCTGCTCTCCTTTGGGGCGAGTGTGGAGGTCCTCTCTCCCGCTCCCCTGCGGGAGAAGCTGGGACAGATGGCCCTGGAAATATGGCGGGGCTGCATAAACCCTGACAGAAGACGTCAGGGTTACAGTGGTATAATAGGGCCATCTTATACGGAGGAGGTCCATATGATGAATCGCAATCAGAACTTCTGCCAGTCCTGCGGGATGCCGATGAACGAGGCTCAACCCGGTACGGAACAGGATGGCAGCCCCAGTCCCCACTACTGCCGGTACTGCTATCAGAGCGGTGCGTTTACCAACAGTATGACTATGGAGGAGATGATCGACTTCTGCGCTCCCCTCATGGCCCGGAACAATACCGGCATGACCGAAGAGCAGGCCAAGGAACAGATGCGGCAGTTTTTCCCCATGCTCCTGCGCTGGAAAAACGGCCGTACGGACGGACAATGACAACAGAAAGCATAAGACAAGGCGCCCTGGGCAGAATGTACTGCCCAGGGCGCCGCTGTATATGCATATGTATCTGTTTAATAATTGTGTGCGGCCAGCTCAAAATAGGCCTGAGGGTGTGCACAGACGGGACACACCTGAGGGGCCTCTTTGCCTACGTGAATATGACCGCAGTTGCGGCACTTCCACATATACTCGTCGCCCCGCTTGAAGACGACGCCCTCCTCCAGGTTCTTCAGAAGCGCTAAATAGCGCTCCTCATGTTCCTTCTCAATCTTGCCTACGCCCTCAAATAGGAAGGCCAGCTTCTGGAATCCCTCTTCCTTTGCGGTCTCAGCCATTTCCTTGTACATCTGAGTCCACTCTTCATTCTCGCCGGCAGCAGCGGCTTTCAGATTTTCAGCTGTATCGCCAATGCCCCCCAGCTCCTTGAACCACATCTTGGCATGTTCTTTCTCATTGCCGGCGGTCTCCTCAAAGATGGCCGCAATCTGCTCATAACCTTCCTTTTTAGCCTTGCTGGCAAAATAGGTATACTTGTTGCGGGCCATACTCTCTCCTGCAAAAGCCTTCCACAGGTTGGCCTCCGTCTTACTGCCCTTCAGTTCCATCGATGTCGTTCTCCCTTCTGTTTTTAGTCTGTTTTTCCAGTAACCTGCACCGAGGGAAATCAGCCCTCGCCCTTCCAGAACCCATGAAGATTACAGTACTCATAGGCTTCAACCTTGTCACCAGTCAGGAAAGCCGTGAGCTCCGGAGTATCTTCAGGCTTGGGAAGACGGATTGCCACCATGTCCTCAGAGACGGCGGCAATGAGATTGATATAGTGCTCCGGCAACATGGGATGGGGAGCGGAGCCCACCTTCACGGTTACTCTGGATCCCCCGCCGTGGGACACTTTCTCTACCACAGGGACGTGCTTCTCGGTGGCTGCGTCAGTGGTATTGGGGATCAACTCCTGCATCTTTTCTCCGCAGCACATGATGGGAACGCCCTTATCTACGACCTTAAACACAATATTGCCGCAGTGGGCACAACGGTACAGCTTAAATTCCATATTTTTCACCTCTGCGTTTACCATATCACAATGATAATTGAAAATCAATGGGTTACTTTACAATGAGAGCATATCCCATAAAATAAAAGCTCATGTCCCTTTATCTGGTGGCCGCTGATCTGTTCTACCTGCTGATCCAGCCCCTCATCATAGGGCAGCTTCAAATCATATACGCTTCCGCAGCCTTTGCAGCGAAAATGTGGATGCGGCTTCACATTGGCGTCATATCGCTCCACTGGAAACTCCATCCGCACAATTGTCCCCTCGTCTGCCAGCAAATTCAGATTGCGATATACCGTTCCCAGACTCAGGTTCGGATTGGTGGGCTTCAGCCACTGATATACCATTTCAGCAGTGGGGTGCTGATCGGTATTCATTAAAGCCTGATAGATAAGTTCTCGCTGACGGGAGTATCGCTTTCCGTTCATACAACATCTCCTTTCGAATCAACAATTAGTAACCATTACTGTTCTTAATATAGCAGGAATTTTTCAGTTTTGCAAGTCCTATTTCAAAAATTTTTCCGGGCGTAAGGTACGAGGACTGGTACATAATAAGCCTCGGATGGAGATTACGATCAAAATCTGCAAACTGGATTCACAGGAGGATGCGGAATGAAACGAACCTTAACGATTCTCGGCCTGGCGCTGGCCTTATCTCTGACAGCGGTTGGCTGTTCCAAAGACAAGGCTCCCAATGTAACCCCTACTCCCACTCCAAACGCCACCGTAACCCCCAGTACCGCTCCTGAAGCCACTCCCGGCGATAAGACGGGTCTGACAGGCGAAAATACGGATGCTCCGGACAGGGATATTCTGCCCGATGAAACCGGTGCGCCTGCCGGTGACGATGGCGCCGGCGGAACGGTCCCCGGCGGAGACGTGGACAGCAATGTCGGCACTGCTGCCGGCAGCGCGGCCCGCCGGGCTGGAGATGCCATCGGTGATACCGCCCGCGGTGTTGCAGAGGGTGCAGGCGACCTGGTGCGCGGCGCGGCCAACGGTATTGAGAATGCGGCCAGAGACGTGGGCAACGGCGTGCGAAACGCGGTAAGATAACGAAAGTGTGAGCGCTGTGAAAAGGCACATTCCGATTGGAATGTGCCTTTTCTGCCGTCTCAAAAGAATTAAGACCCTTGTCAGAATATTGTAAGGCTTTCTCTGCTTTCTCTTCAAAAACACCTGCTAAACTTTTTTTAAGATAGAACAATGGGAGGCGTTATGATGAAAAAAATAACTTTGGCCGTCCTCTTTGGCGGCTGTTCCACTGAATATGCAGTTTCTCTTCAGTCGGCCCACGCAGTGCTTACACATCTGAATCGTGAGAAATATGAACCTGTCCCGCTGGGCATTACGCGGGATGGGCGCTGGCTTCTCTACAGCGGTCCTCTGGGAGCTCTGCTGGATGACACTTGGCATATGAATGGTCACCACTGTACTCCGGCGGTTATCTCTCCTGACCGCGGACTCCACGGTCTGCTGATTATCGCGCCAGCCGGGCTCTCCACGGTCCGTCTGGACGCTGCGTTTCCAGTGCTTCACGGTAAAAACGGAGAGGATGGAACCGTCCAGGGCCTGCTGGAGCTGGCGGGGATCCCTATTGTGGGATGCGGCACACTCTCTTCCGCCCTCTGCATGGACAAGGATGTGGCCCACCAGCTTGCCGCCGCCGCGGGGATTCCTGTACCTCCATCAGCTGTGTTTCGATCCGGAGAGGACTTCTCTCTCCTCCCCCTCCGAACCGCCGCATTGAGCTATCCCCTCTTCATCAAGCCTGCCCGGGCGGGCTCCTCCTTCGGCATCACCAGGGCAGAGCGGCAAGAACAGCTGGAAGAGGCCGTCCAAACCGCTCTGGAGCACGACGGAAAAGTAGTAATAGAGGAGGAGATTCCAGGATTTGAGGTGGGCTGTGCCGTTCTGGGGACCGACAGCCTTACCCTGGGCCGGGTGGATGAAATTGAGCTCTCAGGTAATTTCTTCGATTATACGGAAAAATACAACCTGATTACCTCCAAAATTCACATGCCTGCCCGTATCCCTCCGGAGAAGGAGCATGAGATCCAGTCGGCTGCGTGGCGGATTTACCGGGCTCTGGAGTGCTCCGGATTCGCCCGGGTGGATCTCTTCCTCACACCGGAAGGACGGATCATCTTCAATGAAGTCAATACCATCCCCGGCTTCACCAGCCACAGCCGCTATCCAGGTATGATGAAAGGCATCGGTCTGGACTTTGCCCCGCTGCTTGACAGGCTAATAGGACAGGCGGTGGGCGCATGAGCGGCACAAATCTCCTCTCCAGCGGCCCTCTTGTGCTGGTCAACCGGGAGCATCCCCTCTTCGCCGAGCCCAAGTCAGAGGAGCTCGTTTCACTCCGCAGCGGAGTGCGCCTAAATGCCAGGGCGGCTGTGATGCTGGAGCAGCTCTTCAAGGCAGTCCACGGCGAAGGTGCCCTCGTCCCGGTCAGCGGCTACCGCTCACGGGACGAGCAAAAGGCGATTTGGGACGACGCGCTGCTGGAGCATGGCCAGACGTTTACCGAGACCTATGTCGCCCCTCCAGGGTGCAGCGAACACCAGACCGGCCTGGCTGTCGATCTGGGAGAGAACCGGCCTGATATTGATTTTCTCTGTCCGGAATTCCCGGATACAGGGATCTGCAGATTATTCCGCCTCCGGTGTGCTGACTATGGCTTTATTCTCCGCTATCCCAAGGGAAAGGAAGCTGTCACAGGCATCGGCTGGGAGCCCTGGCACTTCCGCTATGTGGGCTGGCCTCACGCCAAAATCATGATGGATCGGGATATGACGCTGGAGGAGTATACGGATTGGCTGCGCGGCTTTCCGGAAGATGGAACCCACCTGTGGTATCAGTCCGCCGGACGGGCTTTCGAGCTCTGCCATGTCCCTGCAGCGCGGCTGCCCGGCCTGGAGGACCGTTTTCCCGCCGGACTTCCGCTCCAGTGCTCCGGCAACAATGTGGACGGAGCGGTGGTCACGATCTGGAGGGACGCAGGATGACACAGAGAAGAGGCTGCGGGGGACTGGACCTCTTCCGAGTCGCGGCCGCCCTGCTGGTTGTGGCTATTCACACCGGTCCTCTTCTCTCCGTGGATGCCGAAATCAATTATCTCATCACCGATATTTTTGCCCGGTTGGCCGTCCCCTTCTTTTTTACCGTCACCGGCCTTTTTTTGATGCCGAAGGTTCGTGCGCGCGGATACACCGCCCTGCTCCCCTTTTTAAAAAAATGTGCTCTACTATATGCCTTTTCCACACTGCTCTATCTCCCCCTGCGGATTTATAACGGCTCCCTGGACGGCGTAATTCCCTTCCTGCGGGATATTGTCTTTGACGGCACCTTCTATCATCTGTGGTATTTCCCAGCCGTCATGCTGGGCGCCTGCATTACAGCCGTCCTATACCGGAAGGGGCCCAGGCCCGCACTGGCGGTCTGCATCCCGCTCTATGTACTGGGGCTCTTGGGGGACAGCTATTTCGGCCTTATTGCCGCCACTCCCTTTGCCAATTTCTACAGGGTTCTGTTTACCTTCTTCGATCAGACCAGAAACGGCATCTTCTTCGCTCCCTTATTTCTGCTGCTGGGCGCCCTGATGGCCGAGCCGCCGGTGCACCGCAGACCGGCCGCATGGTATGCAGGCGGCTTCTTCTTTGCACTGGCCGCCCTATTGGGCGAGGGAATTACTGTCAAGTATTTCTCCCTTGCACGCTTTGACACCATGTATCTTACCCTTCCCTTCTGCCTGTGGTTCCTGGCTGGCGCGCTCCTGAGAGGGAAGCGCCCCGGCTATCCCCGGCTCCGTCTGCTGTCAACGGCAGTGTATATCATTCACCCACTCTGCATTGTGGGAATTCGTGGAGCCGCCAAGCTTCTGGGCCTTACCGACCTGCTCGTATCGTGCAGCCCGACACACTATCTGGCCGTCTGTGCGGCGTCGGCAGTCGTAGCCCTTCCCTTTGTACTCTCTGTGAAAAAAACGCCTCACTTTTTTCCCAACCGCGCCTGGATCGAGCTGGACGCCGCAGCCTTGAGGCACAACATTGCCGTGCTGCGCCGCCAGTTCTCCAGTGGAGAGGAGCTCATGGCTGTCGTCAAAGCCAACGCCTATGGACACGGCGATCTGGAAATCGCCAGGCTTTGCGCTGCAGAGGGCGTGAACGCCTTTGCCGTTGCAACTCCAGAAGAGGGGGTACGCCTGCGCAGGGGCGGCGTCAAAGGGGAGATTTTGGTATTGGGCTGGGCTGGTCCGGACTCCGTCCGCCTTCTCTCCCGCTACCGGCTGACACAAACTGTGGTGAGTTTGGAGCATGCCCGTGCGCTGGACCAAGCAGGCCGGCGGCTCAAAGTCCATATCAAGCTGGACACTGGAATGCACCGTCTGGGCATCTCATGGAATAGTCTGGATGATCTGGAGGAAGTTTTTTCCTGCCAAAATCTGCGTGTAACGGGGCTTTATACCCATCTCTCCCACTCAGATTCCCCGCAGTCAGAGGATATAGAGCGCACGCAGGAGCAGATAAGCCGTTTTTATAAGGGGACAGAGGCCCTCCAGGCAGCGGGTTACCGCACCGGAGCTCTCCACATCCAGAGCAGCTATGGCCTTCTGAATTACGGAGAACTCCCCTGCCGCTGGGCGCGAGCAGGGATTGTCCTCTACGGAGTGCTCAGCCGCTCTGGCGACCGCCCCCGTATTCTTCCAGAACTGCGCCCTGTGCTCTCCCTCCGCGCCAAAGTGGCCGAGGTCCGCACTCTGTCCGTTGGAGAGACGGCGGGATACGGCGGGGCCTTTGCAGCCCGGCGGCCCTCCCGCCTCGCGGTATTGACCATCGGCTATGCCGATGGCCTGCCCCGCGCACTGTCCTGCGGCAAGGGCCGCGTTCTGCTCCACGGCCAGTCCGCCCCCATCGCCGGACTGATCTGTATGGATCAGCTTCTGGCGGATGTAACCGATATTCCGGGTGTGGAGGCCGGCGATACCGCCACCCTCATCGGCGCCGACGGCGAGGAGCGAATCCCTGCCGGAGAGCTGGCAGCCGCCTGCGGCACCATTACCAACGAAATTCTCTCCCGCCTCGGCCCCCGACTGGATCGAATTGTAAATACAGAATGACCGGCGGAGCCGGGCGGGCGTACTTGGTCCAGCCAAAGATTGCGGCACCCCGTCAGCAGCCAGTATCGAAACGACTGGATACTCCCCTCCGGCGCCATCAAAGCCGTTTCAAATGCCTGACTGACGATGTCCTCCGCATTGGCCAAGTTGCGGCAGAGGGAAAGGGGATAGAGCAGCGCTGGGCGGTAGTAATCATAAAAGAGTTCTTCCAGCACGTCGCTGCGCATCTCCCTCCCCCTTTCCTTCCGAACATTAGACGAGTGAAGGACACGATGGTTACATTCATCAAAATAAAAAGGGTACGCCGTAAACACTATTTACGGTGTACCCTTTCTTCCTAATTCTCTCTCAGTCGCTTTAATCTTATCTGCTGCTCTGCCACATTCTCCTCAACAGATTTGGTCGGGTTCTTCAGCCCGTAGCGGACGCAGGGCAACTCAGGACATGAGCCGCAGTGGGGCAGCTTTTGTTCCAGCGCGCAGCACTGATAAATTCCACAGCGCGCCTGGCCGGTGAAAACCGTCCAAAAGGGCTTTCCACCCACAGCGTCACAGCCCGGACACGGTTCCGGATGGTACTCACACTCTGCGCAAATGACACCGCAGCGTTCCATGCCAACACTTTCTATCGTTTTTTCCTGGGTTTTGTATTTTTCTTGGGCTTTGCAACCGCCCAGCCAGCCCTGCGGACCGTCTGCTTCTTTGCAGACTGCTTTTCGCTCCGTTTCCCGCCGGCAGAGGGCCCGGCGGTTTTTCCGCCGCTCTTGCCCGGTACGGCAGTTCCCCGCTGGCCGGATGCTCCGCTCCGCTCCGGCCGCAGCAGGCACTCCCTGCCATAGCCGATGAGATCCTCCCGATGGGTCAGACGCAGGGCCTCACGTACCAGCGGACGCTTCTCCGGGCGCTTCCACTGCATCAGGGCGCGCTGCATCGCCTTCTCATGGGGCTCCTTCGGCACATATACCGGCTCCATGGTGCGCGGATCCAGACCGGTATAATACATGCAGGTAGACAGCGTACCGGGCGTGGGATAGAAATCCTGAACCTGCTCAGGCTGGCGGCCGGACTTATTCAGCCATTCGGCCAGCTTTACCGCGTCGGCCAGTGTACAGCCGGGGTGGGAGGACATCAGATAGGGAACCAGATACTGTTCCTTTCCGTAGCGCCGGTTGAGACGTTCATATTTTTGGCGGAATTTTTCATAGACCTCGATATGGGGTTTACCCATCTCATCCAGCACGCCGTTAACGCAGTGCTCCGGCGCCACCTTCAGCTGTCCGGAGATGTGGTGCTGCACCAGCTCTGCAAAAAATTCACCGCTCTTGTCCTGCATCATATAGTCAAACCGAATACCAGAACGGATAAAAATTTTCTTGATGCCCGGAATCTTCCGGAGCTTGCGCAGAAGCATGAGATAGTCCGTATGGTCGGCATCCAGATTGGGGCAGGGCGCCGGGGCCAGACAGGCCCGGTTTCTGCACAGCCCCGCCTTTAGCTGCTTTTGGCAGGAGGGCCGCCGGAAATTGGCGGTAGGCCCTCCTACGTCGTGAATATAGCCCTTAAAGCCCGGATGCCTCGTCAGAGCAGTTACCTCGCGAATGACGCTCTCATGGCTGCGAGAAGTAATCATCCGCCCCTGGTGAAAGGCCAGAGAACAGAAGTTACAGGCCCCAAAGCACCCCCGGTTGTGAGCCACAGAAAAGCGAACCTCCTCAATGGCCGGTACGCCGCCCATACTGTCGTACATAGGGTGAGGCTCCCGGACATAGGGCAGTTCGGCCACGGCATCCAGCTCTGCAGAGGTCAGCGGCATAGCTGGCGGATTCACAATGAGGATCCGATCCCCATGGCGCTGGAGCACCGCCCTGCCGCGCACCGGATCGTGCTCCTCATACTCTACCTTGTTGGCCATGGCGTAGCTCCGGCGATCGGAGGCCACCTTCTCAAAGGAGGGAACCTCCACCTTTGGGTAGACACAGGCTGATGGATCACGTCCTGCAAAGCAGGTTCCCTTTATATCTGTCATCTCCGCTACAGGCGTCCCTGCTGCCAGCCGGGCGGCGATTTCTCTGGTGGCCGTCTCTCCCATGCCATAGACAAGCAGGTCTGCCTGGGCGTCGAAAAGGATGGAGCGGCGCACCTTGTCCTCCCAGTAGTCATAGTGCGCAAAGCGGCGGAGGGAGGCCTCCAGGCCGCCGATCATCAGCGGAATGTCTCCAAAAACCTCCCGAATCTTGTTGGCGTATACAATCACCGCCCGGTCCGGCCGCAGGCCTGCCCTGTTCCCGGGAGAGTAGGCGTCGTCATGACGGCGCTTTTTAGCCACAGTGTAGTGCGCCACCATGGAATCGATATTGCCGCTGGAGAGAAATACGCCCAGGCGCGGCCGTCCAAGGCTTGTAAAGGAAGATGACTTTCTCCAGTCCGGCTGGGCAAGAATGGCCGTCCGATAGCCCTCAGCCTCCAGCACCCGGCTGATAATGGCCGGGCCAAAGGAGGGATGATCTACATAGGCGTCTCCGGTAATCACCAGGAAATCATAGGAATCCCAGCCGCGCTGCGCCATATCCGATTTGGAAACAGGCAGAAAGTCCTCACGTCTTATCGTATCCAATGTATTTCTCCAAAATATCCAGGGGCACACGCGCCCCCTGTTCCTCGCCTATTTTATAAAAACCGTACTTCTTATAAAAGCGCTGGGCCACGGCGTTGTCCGGAGCACAGCGCAGACGCAGCAGCGTCCGTCCCCGTGGCCGGTAGAAGGACACAGCCTGTCCAATCAGCTGGACGCCCAACCCCTGCTTGCGGCGGGCCGGCGTCATGTACACAAAGGGAATATAGCCCGCGCCCGCGCCGGCATCACGCCGGGGATCGAGCTGAAGAACTCCGGCGGGCTCCGAGCCCAGTATAGCGCACACTACCGCGCCCGGGTCGTCCAGCAGGTTGCGTCGGGCGGCGGCCAGAAAGCCCTCGCCATCGAAGGGAATTCCGGCTCCATGAATATCCAGCCACGCCTCTCGCCGGGCCTCATAGTAGAAGTCCCCGTCTTCTCCACACAGGTCCATGGGCCGGAACCACAGATTTGCGTCCCTGGATCCCCCTTCCCGGTTCCTCCACCAGCTCTGCCTGGCCAGCGTGGAGATCTCCTCCGGAAGGTGGGCGTTGTCGTTTTCAAAGACTATGGAGGCCCTGCCGCCCTCCACCTCCAGGCAGGTGACGGCGGTATTGTCGCTGTGTCCCAGTGCATCCAGCTCACCAGGCTTCAGTCCGCGTACCGCCCCCTGAAGGCAGCGGATGGCAGAGCCGTGGGAGAAAACCGCCACGCTCTGGCCGGGGTGATCCGCCGCGATCTCCAGTACCGCCCGAAGCACGCGCTCCTGAACCTGCCAGAAGGTCTCGCCGCCCTCCACGGCAAAGGCGGGAGACATGGCGTTAAATATCCGCAGCCGCTCCCCATCCCGCCGGGCCAGATCTCCCCAGGTGCAGTCCTCCCAGATCCCAAGGCCGATCTCCCGCAGATCCGGCCTGGTCCGCAGAGGAAGTCCCTTGGGCTGACAGACTGCCCCGGCGGTGGTCTTGGTGCGGAAGAGGTCACTGGCGTACACCGCGTCAATAGGAATATTTTGGAACCGGTTAGCCAGCGCGGCGATCTGACGGTAGCCATTGTCGGTGATGAGGCTGTCGTACCACCCGTGAACCCGGCGGTAGAGGTTGCCCTCCGCCTCGGCATGCCGGATGATGTAAATTCTCGTCATACAGAATAAACCTGCTCTCTCGGATGTGTAATTGAATATACTGCCGTAGCCGCCCCCTACCAGGGGCAGACCGCTCCCGTCAGCTTCGATACCCTGTCAAGACCCTGGTCAGAGGCAATCTGCTCCAATTCGTCTCTGACCTTGACAGGCGCGTAGGGGTCGCTGAAACACGCGGTCCCCACCGCTACGGCGGCGGCTCCTGCCAGCATCAGCTGTGCGGCGTCCTCCCCCCTGCTTACGCCGCCCATGCCCAGGATCGGAATCCTGACGCAGTTGGCCACCTCCCATACCATCCGTACCGCTATGGGCAGCACAGCGGGCCCGGAGAGGCCGCCGGTATTCATATGCAGGATGGGCCGGCGGGTCTTTACATCAATACGCATACCCCGCAGCGTGTTGATCAGGGATACGGCGTCAGCCCCCGCCCCCTCCACTGCACGGGCAATCTCGGTAATGTCTGTGACATTCGGGGACAGCTTGACCATAACAGGGACGGAGGCGTGCCGCTTTGCCACCTGAGTGACCTCGGCGGCCAACTCGGGCCTGGTTCCATAGGCCAGCCCGCCCGCCTTTACATTGGGACAGGAGATGTTGACCTCAATCAGATCCACACCGGCGGCGGACAGCTTCTCGCACATCACGCCGTACTCTTCGGGGGTATTGCCGGAAATATTGGCGATCACCTTCAGATCATGCTTTCTCAGTTCCGGGAGCTCATGGGCAATAAAGGAATCCACGCCGGGATTCTGGAGCCCCACCGAATTGAGGATACCCATCGGAGTCTCCGCGATACGGGGAGGCGGGTTGCCTTCCCTGGGATGGAGCGTCAGCCCTTTGGCGCAGATACCCCCAAGTTTGGCCAGATCATAAAACTGTCCATACTCCCGGCCGAAGCCGAAGGTACCTGAGGCCACCACAATGGGATTTTTCAACGTCACACCGGCCAGGTTGACAGACATATCCACCGTCTTAGACATTCCAGTCCACCTCCTCTGCAGAGAACACCGGCCCGTCTTTACAGACATGCTTCATGGTTCCGTCCGCCATCTGCACGGCGCATCCCAAGCAGGCCCCCACGCCGCAGGCCATCCGCTCTTCCATGGAGACCTGACAGGGAACGCCGTATTGGGCCGCCGTACGGGCCACCGAACGGAGCATCGGCTTAGGCCCACAGGCCAGAATTATCGTAAAGCTTTTATCCTTTTCAAGCATGCGCCCCATCAGCGCATCTACAAATCCCTGCTCACCCAGAGTTCCGTCATCGCTGCAAAGGGAAATATCTTTACAGTGATTGCAAAATTCATCCAGCAGCATCGCCCGCTCTGCAGCGCGGAAGCCCAGCACCGCCGAGGCGCTGCCCCCCGCGTATTTGGCACATCCCAGCATGGGGGGCACGCCGATTCCTCCCCCCACCAGGAGCGCCCGCGATCCCCGCTCCAGACGAAAGCCGCTGCCCAGGGGGCCCAGCACGTCCAGCTTGTCCCCCACAGCCCTGCGGGCTAGCCAGGCAGTCCCGTCTCCGCGGACCTCAAAGACAACCCGCACAAGCCCCTCCTCCCAGTCGCAGATAGAGATGGGACGCCGGAGCAGACGGCTGTGGCCGCATTTAATATGGACAAACTGCCCTGGACCGGCGATGGCAGCCGCGATCCCAGGGGCCTCCAAGGTAAAGGAATAGGCGTAGTCGTTGAGACGGACTGCTTCTGCAACAGAACAAGTCTCTTGAATTGGCATAGACGGTCTTCCTCTCTCTTTTGACTTCGGGTTAACCGGGGCGTTTTCTGCCCTCACTTCCGTTCAAAGTGCGCTCCAACGCTCCCTGGGAGATCTCTCATCATCCTGACGTCAGCTGCCGGAACAGGCTCTTATCCCGAATAAGCTTTCCGCACTCATCCAGAACGGGAGCCGGGGGCCAGTGCAGTTCCAAATCATCTCTGAGCAATGTCTTCCCCCTCAGCTCCCCCTGCTCTACAGCGCTTCCACAAAAGGGACAGTCCATTACTTTCCTCCAGACGTCATACGATGGTCACATACTGCCTGATGTCATCCCGCATGGCAATTGCGGCGGCGCGGGAGGCCTCCTGGTAGTCAAGCCCGTCCTTACCCGTCTTCTGCCAGGGGCACATAAGGCCCCGTGAGGAGTTGATAACGGCCCCATGGCCGTATTTGTTGAAGGCATACTGCACATCCTCGGCCGTACCGCCCTGAGCGCCGTAGCCCGGAACCAAAAAGAAGGTATGCTCCAGGCGCCTGCGCAGCTCCCGCAGATCGGAGGGATAGGTGGCTCCCACCACCGCGCCGGCACAGGTAAAGCCGTACTTGCCCTCTGTCCCCTTGCCCAGGCGCTGCGTGAGATCCCCCATCACCTTATAGACCACCCGGTCTCCGGCCACCATGTCCTGGAGCTCGCCTGAGCTGGGATTGGAGGTCTTGACCAGGACAAAGAGGCATTTATCAAAGGTTTTGCAGTCCTCCAGAAAGGGGTTGATGGCGTCTGAGCCCATGTAGCCGTTCACAGTGACACAGTCGGCGTCAAAGACGGAAAGATCGCTCTCTCCTATCCTGGTCCTGCCCAGCCACCCGTCGCTGTATGCCTGGGCGGTGGAGCCGATGTCGCCGCGCTTGATGTCGGCAATGACAAACATCCCCTTCTCCCTGGCGTACCGGATGGTGCGATCCAGCACCGCCATTCCATGCCAGCCCAGCCGCTCATAATAGGCGGCCTGCGGCTTCACGGCAGGCACAATGTCACACAGGGCGTCGATCAGCCCGCAGTTAAAGCGGTAAATGGCCTCAGCCGCCCCCTCCAGGCTCTCGCCATACGCCTCATAGCAGTCCTTGCGGATCTGGGGGGGGACATACTCGGGCTTTGGATCCAGTCCCACCACAGTTGGATTTTTCATGGTTCTGATTTTATCCTGCAGTACATCAAAGGACATCTCTCTCTGCTCCTTCCTGATAGACGATCTCGCCGCCTACTATCGTATACTTGACCTTGCCCTTGAGCCTCCGCCCGGCAAAGGGGGTGTTGCGTCCCTTGGAGGCAAAGCGCTCAGGTTCCACGGTCCACTCCTCCTCCGGGTCAAAGATGACCACATCAGCATCAGCCCCAACCGCCAGGCGGCCCCGGTTCTTCCGGAGAATGCAGGCCGGATTGATGGTCATCTTCCTCAAAATATCAGAGAGCCCCATTTCGCCTGTGTGGTAGAGCTCAGTAAGGGTTACGGCCAAAGCGGTCTCCAGCCCCACCATTCCGCTGGGCGCTTCCGCAAGAGGCCGCGCCTTCTCCTCGGCGGAGTGAGGGGCGTGGTCTGTGGCAATGGCGTCTATGGTACCGTCCTTCAGTCCATCTATAATGGCTTCCACATCGGCACGGGTACGCAGAGGAGGATTTACCCTTGCCAAAGAGCCTTTGCTCAGGATCTCGTCCTCCGTCAGGGAAAAATACTGCGGGCAGGTCTCGCAGGTAATCTGCACGCCCTTGCGCTTATAGCGCCGAACCAGGGCCACCGACTTGGCTGTGGAGATATGGCAGATATGAACCGCCGCTCCCGTCTCCTCGGCCAGCATGGCGTCCCGGGCCACCATAATCTCCTCGGCAATGGCCGGACGGCCGTTGAGGCGGAGCTGGCGAGAAACCCGCCCCTCATTGACCGCATAATTCTTCACCATGTCGGCATCCTCGCAGTGGGAGAGGATCGTGAGTCCCTGCCGGTGCGCCAGGATAAGGGCGTCCCGCATCAGATTGGCATTCTGTACCGGCACTCCATCGTCGGAGAGCGCCACCGCTCCGGCCCCCTTAAGCGCCTCAAAGTCAGTGAGCTGTTCGCCCTTCTGGCCCACCGTTACCGTGCCGATAGGCAGCACCCGCACGCCGCAGGCCGCCCCTGCTTTTTCCAGCACATAGTCGATGGCCTCCGGGCTGTCGGTGGCAGGTTTGGTGTTCGGCATACAGGCGATGGAGGTAAAACCGCCCCGAGCGGCGGCGGCCGTCCCGGTCTCAATGGTCTCTTTATACTCAAAACCGGGCTCCCGCAGATGAACATGCATATCCACCAGCCCGGCACACACGGTCATACCGCGGGCGTTGATCTCCTGTGCCGCAGGATCCCGCAGGTTGCTGCCGATCACAGCCACCTTGCCGTCCTCCAGCAGAATATCCATTACGCCGCCGATTCCCCCCACGGGGTCTACCAGTCTTCCCTGGCGTATAAGCAGCTTCACAATCTCACTCCTTTCGGTATTGGGACATGGAAAAAGGGCCCGGGTCCTCCCCCGCCCTTTTCCATCCAGAGTCATTTCATACATCAAGTACATTATATATGGAATCGCTTTTTTTAGCAATGGATTTTTCACGTAAACTGGGCACAATATCGTCAGACGGCTGATGCCGAATGAATGCAAATGAGGAGGAAGCAGTTATGAGTCACCATCCCTTTTGGAGGGGCGTAGGCCTGGGCGCACTGGCCGGAGCGGCTATCGCCGTAGGCCTGTCTATGACTCCCAAGGACCGCAATGCCGTAAAGCGCAGCGCCCGCCGGGCCGCCCGTGCCGTGGAGCACGCCGTGGAAGATGTTACCGACAGCATCGGTATTTGAGTGCAACGGCAGGCGCAGTAGCGGCGTCTAGAAAAAATACCGCGGTCAGGAGCCACAAGTTCGGGCTCTTGACCGCGGTATCACTTTTACGCCTGAGACTGCAGCTCACGCCAGGTAGGCAGAGATGGCTGCGCGCCGTGCTTTTGCACCGCATAGGCTGCTGTATCCTGGCCGATCCGGACAGCCTCCTCTATTGTGTATCCCTGCTCCAGACCATGTGCCAGCCCGCCCAGGAACGCATCTCCTGCCGCAGTGGTGTCCACCGCGGTTACCTTTCGCGCCGGATAAAATGATACGCCCTTAGGTCCAGCCAGCATGGCGCCGCGCTCTCCAAGTGTCACGACAACCAGTCCGGCTCCTCCGGCGCGCAATATCCCGGCCGCTTTTTCCAGCTCCGCTTCACTCTCACAGGGCAGTCCCGTCAGCATAGCCAGCTCAATCTGGTTGGGTGCCAGAATATCGGTACAGCGCAGTATTTTCTCGGTCAGCGGCCGGGCTGGCGCTGGGTTCAGCAGCGTTTTGCACCCTGCCGCTCGGGCGCGGCAGAGTGCGGCTTCTACCACAGGTATCGGCACCTCCAATTGGAACATCATCAAGGATGCCTCTCTGAAACAGTCAGCCGCCCGGTCCAGGTCCTCCTCTGTCAGCGCAAAGTTGCTGCCCGGTACTACTACGATATTGTTGTGCCCTGCCCTGTCCACTTGGATCAGCGCAATTCCGCTCTCACACGTCCCGGTGCGCCGGATATAGGCGGTGTCCACACCGTTCTCCCGTAGCCCCTGCTCCAAGGCGTCCCCAAAGGCGTCTTTACCAAGGCAGCCCACAAAAGCCACCCGGCTGCCCAATCTGGCTGCCGCTACCGCCTGGTTGGCCCCTTTTCCCCCGGGGCTCTGGGCAAAGGATGTTCCCAGGACAGTCTCACCTACGGCCGGAATCACTGGGACATGTACCGACAGATCCATATTAATGCTGCCCACCACTGCTATCATGGTTTATTGCTCCTTTTCATCCGCAGGAATGATACGCAGGCCGCTCTCCCCGTCAAACAGGTGAATTCGCTCCGGGCTAATCCGGAAATAAATCTCGTCGTCAGAGAGCCAGTCGGTCAGGTGTCCGTCCCTCTCAGCTCTGAGGATGGTGTCGCCGGCCCTGATGCTTACAATTGTGGTCTCGCCCAGCGCCTCCACCACGTAGACGTTGCCCCTCCGGTAATCTTCCAGAGGCTCATGGGAGATCTCCACGTCATGGGGACGCACGCCGAAGACAACCTGTGCGCCTTCACGGATGTTATCGCCATATCGTCGGACCGGTTCAAAAAGCGCCCCATCCTTTACAACCCACAGTTCTCCGTCCTCCCTGCGAATCACGCTTTCAATCAGGTTCATCTGCGGCGTTCCGATAAAACCCGCCACAAAGAGGTTCACCGGGCGGTAGTAAACTTCGTCGGGTGTGCCGATCTGCTGCATCCGCCCCTGGTCCATAATCAGAATGTGGTCTGCCATTGTCATGGCCTCAATTTGATCGTGGGTCACATAGATGGTTGTCAGCCCCAACTGGTCGTGGAGCCGCTTGATGACGCTGCGCATATTGCTGCGCATTCTGGCGTCGAGATGGGATAGCGGCTCATCCATAATGGTTACATCCGGGTTGCGCACCAGAGCTCTGGCGATGGAAACCCGCTGCTTCTGTCCGCTGGATAGGGCCGCCGGCTGAAAGGTAAGCACATTGGTCAGCCGCAGCTTCCGGGCGATGGCGCACACCTTATCCTTTATCTCCTCCTCGGGCACCCTGTGGATACGCAGGGGATAGGCAATGTTGTCAAAAATCGTAAAGTTGGGGTAAAGGCCGTAATTTTCAAAGGACATTGCCACATTTCTCTCCCGTGAGGACAGGTCGTTGACCCGTTTGCCGCCGATGAGCACGTCCCCCTCCGAGATCTCCTCCAGCCCAGCCAGCATCCGCAGAGAGGAGGTCTTACCGCAGCCTGAGGGGCCCAGGATGGCGAAAAACTCTCCGCTCCGGCAGACAAAGGACAGTTCCTGTACGGCCCGCACTTTTTTATCGTAGACCTTACATACCTGTCGGAATTCCACCTCAGCCATTGTATCCCCCACCGTCCCTTCCGTCAATTCTGATCTTCTCCTTTGGATCAAAGAGGCAGATTCTTCCTGGGGCCGGCGTGAGATACACCGTTTCTCCCCGCTGATATGAACGGTCCCGCGGCAGCTTGACCAGCACCATCGTGTTGGCCACGTTGACCTCCATGATCTGCTTGGCTCCGGTCGGAAGAATCCCCTCTATGCGGCCCGGCAGGCAGTCTCCCTCCGGTCTCTGCCGATCCAACCGGATTTCAGAGGGACGGATGCCCAGGTCCACCGGACCCAGCCGCTTAGGAAGCCGAGCCAAGCCCAAGGAGAGCCCCTCGCGGAACTGGAACCGCACCTCATTCCCCGCCGCGGTCAGATCGCCCCGCAGGAAGTTCATGGGCGGCTCACCTACTGTGGAGGCTACAAACTCGTGGACGGGATTCTCATAGATCTCCTGGGGAGTACCCTGTTGCATCACGCGGCCGCCGTCGATCACCACAATACGGTCGGCCATTCCCATCGCCTCCACATAGTCGTGTGTGACATAAATAATGGTAGCCCCCAGATCCTGGTGCAGGCGCTTGAGCTCAGCGCGCATGCTGTTGCGCAGCTTGGCGTCCAGATGGGCGATGGGCTCGTCCATTAAAATGACGTTCGGCTCTGGTGAGCGTACCAAGGCCCGCGCCAGGGAGACCCGCTGCCGCTGACCGCCGGAGAGCTGGCTGGGTTTCCGATCCAGCAGCCCGTCCAGCCCTACGATCTCCGCCCACTCCATCACAGTACGTTCGATCTCCTCCGCCGTCAGTTTCTGCTTTCGGGTCGGCGCCTTGAGCGGAAAGGCCAGATTTTCCCGCACGGTGAAGTGGGGATAGAGAGCGTAGCTCTCAAACACCATGGACACGTTGCGCTTCTGCGGGGGCGCATCGGTCATGTCCACCCCGTCGATCAGCAGTCTGCCCTCCGTCAGCTCCTCCACCCCCGCAATCATCTTCAGCGTGGAGGTCTTACCCGCCCCTGACGGACCAAGGATGGCCAGGAATTCCCGATCCCTGCATTCGATGGAGAGGTGCTCCACAGCGGTCACCCTCCCGCCGCGATAACGCTTTGTGGCGTCTTCCAGGACGATATGCGCCATGTCTCTCCCTCCTCTACTTGCTGGCGCTGCCGAAGGACAGCCCCTTGACCAGATACTTGTCCATGACAACAGCAATAATGGTGGGCGGAATAATTGCGACAATCCCCAGGGCGGAGATAATGGACCACTCCGGTTTCATCTGGGCATTCATGCTGGAGATGAGCACTGGGATGGTCTGCGCCTTCTGAAAGGTCAGAATAAGCGCAAAAAGGAACTCGTTCCACGCAAAGTTGAAAGCCAGGGTAAAGCATGTGGCCAGTCCAGGGGCGGCCAGAGGCAAGACAATCTTCCGAATCTGGCTGAACTTGGAGTAGCCGTCCACCGCCGCCGCGTGTTCCAGCTCAGGAGGAATCCCCGCGAAGAAATCCTTGAGCAGGTACACGGTGATGGGCAGGTTCATCCATGTGTAGACCAGTATCATGCCCCCCAGTGAATCCAGCAGGTTAATGGATGAGAACATAATGAACAGGGCGATGACCGCCACGATGGGGGGCATCATGCGCTGGGAGAGAATGAGAAAGGCCAGTCCTTCGCTGTCCTTGCCCATGTAGTTGTACTGGTAGCGGGACAGCCCGTAGGCCGCCATGGCGCCGATGACCAGCGCCAGTACGGAGCTGACCAGGCTGATGATAATGCTGTTTTTCAGCCCCAGAAAGAAGTTGCGGGAGCCTGTGGTAAACAGATATGTCCAAGCCGAGGTGTTGGGCGTAAAGTCAATGCCCGGAAGATAATAGGGGCCGCCGTAAATATCCACCTGGGACTTAAAGGAGGTAATCAGCGTCCAATAGATGGGAAAGGTGACGCAGATAATCCAGATGGTAATCAGGATAACCCGCAGTATGTGCGCTTTCCTTCCACTTTTAATCATTCCTCTGCCTCCTCGTCCTCATAAACGGAAAAGTCCTCGTCCTCTGTCAGCCGAAGGCTGGCCTGGAGACGCCTGGTCCTTCCCTTCTGAATACCCGTGACCACCTGGGCAACCGCCAGTACAAATACCAGCATAATTACGCATAGGGCGGCCGATTTACCCAGCGTGAAGTTGCGCAACCCTACCTGATAGGCGTACATGGAGGCCGACATGCTGGACACGCCGGGGCCACCGGCGGTAATGATGTAAATAGTGTCAAAGATCTTGAAGGTCTCAATGGCTCTCAGTGTAATAGCCACCACAGAGGCGGGAAGAAGCATCTTGAATATCAGGTCGAAAAAGATGCGCCCCTCCTTGGCGCCATCCACCCGCGCCGATTCCAGCGGCTCCTTGGGCAGGGACTGAAAGCCCGCCAGCAGGATCAGGGTGATAAAGGGCGTCCACTCCCAGACGTCCACCAGCATCACCGCCAGCAGTGAATAACCCGACTTGGAGATCCAGGGGATGCCCGGGATGCCAAACAGGGAGAGAATGTGATTTAAGGGACCATATAGTTCGTTAAACATCTGCTTCCACATAAAGCCGATGACCACGGGAGCCATCAGCATGGGGAGCAGCATTGCGATGCGGATGAGCTTTTTGCCCCGGATGAGCTTGTTGATGTTATAGGCCAGCACCATAGCCAAAACATATTCCACCGCCACCGAGACCACCGTAATAACAACGGTATTGAGCATGGTACGCCAGAAAGTGCCGTTCTGAAAAGCCGATATGTAATTTGCAAGCCCCACGAACTGGATATTGCCTCCTAGCTTCCAGTTGCACAGGCTCATGACAATATTAAAAACCAGCGGAAAGATAGTGATGGCGACAAAGAGAATCAGGGCGGGTGCAATCAAAACGTGCTTAATTGCGTCCGGCTTTCTTTTTTTCATGGCTGAAAGCTCCTTTGACAGGGCCGGGGGCGCTGCAGCGCCCCCGGCCCACTTCCTTTCTGCGTCAGTTTACACCGGTACCGGTCGTAACGTTGGCATAGGTGTTGTGGTAAAACTCCAGCTGGCTCTCCCTTCCCTGTTCGTCGGTAATCTCCTCCCAGGAGTCGTATACATACTGCAGGGCGTGGGGAATGTCCAGATCGCCGGACAGCGCCTGGGATACCCCCAAATCCAGAGCGTCCAGATAGGAGCCCGCCTTGGGAAGCCGCATATCCAGCTGTACGTTGGGGTGGGTGTAGGACTCCAGGATGGTATCGATGAACTCTTGGGCGTTGTAGAAATGGATTGCGGAATTCTCCCATGCAGCCGCGTCGGTCAGATGTTCCAGGCGGTAGGGATTCCGGGCCGTACCGTCGGTAGTGACGGCCGCCAGGGAGTTTTCATCGTTGTCCATCAGGTTTAGAAAGTCGGCGGCTGCCTGGGGATTGGCACAGGTTGAGGTAACCGAAGCCGTCCATCCGCTGAAGGCCAAGTAGGGCGCGTACTGGATCTCATCAAATTCATCCCACTGTTCCGTCTCCGGATTCCAGCACTCATAGGTGCCGGGCACCAGGGCATAGCCTACGTTCTCCTTGACCACAGAGGAATCCGGATTTTGGGCCATGATGCCGGTGTCGTGCCAGTCGATAGCCATAGCCGCCTCGCCGGCGGCAAAAGCCGCCCGCTCGTCGCCACCGCCGTAGTTAATCATATTGGGTGGTCCAAACTGCAGGATCCTGGTATATTCCTCCAGTGCCCGCTCGTAAGCGGGGCTCTTTACCTCCGGCTCCAGTGTCTCATAGTCGAAAAAGGCATAGCCCGGATAGTCAGGGTGGGCGGCATAGGTAATTGCATGCGTCAGGAAGATATAACCGCCCACATCCTTGGGGGCCATCGCCTCAATGGTGCCAT
>ERZ825896.1734-NODE-1734-length-23291-cov-4.414830_pt1 | contig 23291 bp, 15 predicted proteins | sample MGYA00519858_ERZ825896 | MGnify/ENA primary metagenome ERZ825896 (study PRJEB31778, sample SAMEA3449214) | human gut metagenome | biome: human gut; feature: human-associated habitat; material: faeces | place: United Kingdom | collected 2010/2012 ...
GAACACCGCTATGCAGCATCTGCTGCTGTCGCAGCGCCATCAGAAGTTCCCATATTCCCATAGGAATGGTCACAATCCGTTCCCGGTGACTCTTGGTGTCACTCTCTACGATTTTCCCGGTTGCGCAGCTGCGGGAGCGGCGGACGGTCAGTTCACAAGCACCGGTTATGTCCCGCCATTGCAGAGCGCACAGTTCACCGCGCCGCAGACCTGTCGTAATGGCCAGCGTGTAATACGCGCGATATAAAATCGGCTCATCCCTTATCGCCTGCATCAGTTTTCTCATTTCATACTTTTGCGGGATATGCTGCACCTCCTTTTCAAAATACTTTTTCCGAACGCGGTGCGCCGGATTAAACGGGATAATGTCATTTTTCTTGGCATCTTCCAGTACCGAGGAAACGGTTTCAAGGTACTTCTGAACCGTGGTTTCCTTGATGCAATTTCCGCCACGCCCCGGGCGCTTGCGCAGTTCTTCACACATTTCTTCCAGCGTCATAGGTAGCAGCTTTGCAAGCGGGATTCCTCCAATCAGCGGGTAAACAATATCCAGATTGCGTTTGTACCCTGCGTAGGTAGTAGCTTTGAAAAACGGTTCCTGCCGTTTGAGCCAATTTTCGGCGTACTGATCAAAGTGGGTCTGGTCGCTTTCTTCTACGCCATACTTGAACTTCTTCTCGATGCGCTCGGCCTCCGCCATGACATATTGCTGGATGCCACGCTTAGGTACAGATGACGGCACGGTGATAGTCTGCGCTTTCATTCGCTTCTGCCCGTTGACCTTGTAGCCGTTGCAGACAGTGATTTTGAATTTTCGTTCGGATTTTTTCTTGATGTATGCCATTGTACCTCCTTATCGCTGGTGAGAAGAATCTCGGTTGCGGGTTTTATTGTTTGTATGTTGATTTCGGTTTTCTTGGTCAATACGGTTGGATTCGCGCGTGCGTTGAATACGCTTGATGGCTCCCTCTGCAATCTTGTCCTCTTTGCGGAGTTCCGCAATCTTGCAGGTCAGCATTGCACGGCGGTCTGCAAGTTTCAACGGAGCATCCTTTCGGCGCATCTGATTGACGATTTCAGTTCGCTGCGCGGCGAGGGTTTCCATCTGCTGGGACAAGCCCTTACGGTAATCCATGATTGCCTGCAAAGAGGGGAACTTGTGGTCGTGAACAAAAGCGTGTTCTGCAAGAATTTTCTCGGTATCTTTCCAGATGCGCTCTAATTCAGGGCGGTTGATGCGAGGCTGTTGTTTCTTGGGCAGAATACCCAACTGATAACAGTAGTACAGATATAAGCGGTGCATCTGGGATTCCCCGAAGAATACTTCGAAGAAAAGCTGGAGAATACCTTTTCCCGCATAGGTATTTTGGGGGGCGATACCGCTTCGGCATATACTGTTGGGGCGGGTGCTTCAGCTCATACAGCCTTGGTCCATACAGTAAGTAATTTCCGCGTAGGCGGTCATCTATGGCAGGTAAATCGTATTCTTCTCCCAGCCTATATAGGCGCACGGCTCGTCCGCCATCCCTCGCCCGAATGGTTGCGTACTTTCGGTTAGGGTCACTGCCGAAAATATACCCTTGCCGATACAGCGCCCTGTGGAAGTCCTCGGCAGTGCTGGCATCCTCACAGGCTTGGTCGATGGCCTCCTGCATCCGGGTGTACCGAGCCGGTTCCTTGGCTTTGGGCTGCTCCACCACCGATAAGCCGTACTCCCGGCACAGCTTGTCGGATGCTGCCCGGAACTCGGCATACTGACTGCGGCGTTGCTCGTATTTCTTGCCGTCCACATACGATACGGAATTGATAACGAAGTGGTTGTGCAGATTGTCCGTGTTCATGTGTGTGGCGACCAGTACTTGGAAACGCTTGCCCCAGACCTTGCGGGCCAGTGCCACGCCGATCTCATGGCATTGCTCCGGAGTAACCTCACCCTCGCGGAAGCTTTGGTAGGCATGGAGCGCCACCACGCCGTCTGTTTTACCAAAGCGTTCCTGTACAGCCCGCATATCTTCCCACGCATGGTCTGCCCTGCAATGGATGCCGGTGACAAGCTGGGCGCTCTCGTTCAGCTTGGTCTTGGCATCATTTTCTGCATAGTGCAGCGTTTGGGCAAGAGCATCGTATTCGGTTTTGTCCGGATTGGCTGCGTAATCAAGGACGCGCTGTAAGCTGTCCTTGATTGTCCAAATCTTAGTTACCGCCAATGAGCAGGTCCCTCATGCGGTCGGTCTGGGCGTTGATGCCCGCGCCAGTCTGTACAGAGCACTGCTCTGCAATTTCATCGAGTTTGTCCAATACATCAAATACCTCCATTGGCGGATGCCCGCCCGGTTCGTATCCCAGCGCCCTCTGGCGTAAATACTCTGAGAGTGACAAGCCGCACTTTCTCGCCAACATCGTCACCTTTTTTCTTTTCAGTGACAGTGACGCGGACGTTGATTCCGATACTGCGCTTTCTCATGCACTCGCAGCCTCACAGGGGTTCGGGGCTGTCCCCGTAGGCTTTTCGGCGGGTTGCCCTGTGGCAACACTTCGCCCATGCTTGCTTCCCTCAAGCGCTCCGAGTGACGATGGTGACGATGGTGACGGTCTTTCTGGGATACCCCACCCCGATAATTGAGTTATGTCAATATCATCGTCACCACCGTCACCATCGTCACCATAGAAGCTCAAAAGGCGAACCTTGTTTTTTCGATGGGTTTTATATCGGATGTTTTTCGGTTCAAATACTTTATCGAAATACTTCGCCATGTTGTAGGTGAACTGGTTCGGTTTAGCATTTTCAATACCTGCCGCTGCAAGCAACTCGGAGGCCGTTCCCTGCCAGTTTCCCACACTTTCGATGTACTCCGCTGCTTTCCACAAGTAATCCGGCACAGCCCTGATTTCTCGTTCCTCTGCGGTTTCTTCATCTTCCAAAGTCCAGACGCAATTTTTTTCCCGCAAATGCAGCGTCCTGTCGTCCATATCGCGTCCGGTGAGCAAAATGTCAGCGGTCTGGCTCATACGCTTACGCTGCATGACCCAGCTTGTATCGGCCACACCCATAAGCCCTGTGGAGCCGGAAATCTGCTCGAATGGGTCGGATGCAGTTTGCTTGCGCAAGTGGTGAATCAGCAAAATGCAGATGCCATACTTATCAGCAAGCTTTTTCAATGCACCGGCCTCCTTATAGTCATTTGCATACATTCCGCCGTTTCCATCGCTTACACGCACTTTTTGAAGCGTATCGATGACAACCAAGCCAACATCGCGGTATGTATGAATCAAAGATTCTACCTGTTCCTCTAAACCCTGCCCGATGCTCGGACATTCGGTTTGAAGAATCAGTCGCTCTGGGGCATCTCCGCCGTCAATCAGCTGGAAAATACGGTTTTGCAAACGATTGAATGTATCTTCTAACGAGAAATAAATCACGGTACGCGGCTCTATTTCTCGATTCCAGACAGGATTACCCTGCGCGATCTGCAAACACAGCCACAAGGTCAGCCAACTCTTTCCCGCCTTGCTGGGACCGGCAAACAGCGCCAATCCGGCTGGGAGTAGACCGGGGATAATCCACTTTACGGGCGGCAGCGGCGTTGAGAGGAGTTCTTCTGCGGTAATAGATTTCGGAAGTTTCGTAAAAGTCATTTGCATCATCCCTTCTTGTTTGATATACATCTATTATCTCATATTATCGTAATTTTGTGTGTAGTAAGTTTTATTCTCTAGTATTAAGTTGTACGGCTCACGCCGCCCCACAGCCCCACAAACGCGCCAAACGGCGGGTGCGTTGGCTGTTTCGTATCCGTGTGCTGCGTGTGCCACCTGCCCCACACAGGGCGCGTTTGGGCGAAATGTGGGAGTGAATCAGATTTGATTCACTTTTTCGATTTTGTGCTCAAATAGTGAATCAGAACTGATTCACTTCGGCGGCCCGCGGGCGTATTTCGCACAATCTCTCAGAATTGGTCTAATCATAAGTTCGCTACCTTTCCGTGCTGTGTTGTTATTCCGTGTAACCCTCTTGAATACACTTCCCGGGGGAGAAAAAAGAGCCCGGAGAGCCTTACCGATTTGGTAAGGTTCTCCGGGCTCTTTATATATTTTCTCTGTTTTATCCGGGCGTAAGGGTACACTTTCCCCGCAAATTTTGATGTAAATTCAATAAAATTCAAATAATGCGCATAGTAGCGTCAATCACACGGTCATGTAAATAATAAAAGAAACCGTGTGCATCAAAATAATGCTGAAGAAAAATGTCTAATTTGCCGCTCGCCCCCAGACTTGGGAACATAACAGGCAAGCCGCTGACGACGACCGTACACTGACTCTGCAAGGATCTTACTGCTTACAACCCCTGCGCGGTCACCCCATCTGAAGCTGTGGGGCATCTGGAGTATCATTATGTTCTCTCCCTGCCGTGGGTTAGGGTCTGCCTTGACCTTGCTGTGCGCCCCACCGAGAGAGTAAAGTACCTGTTATGCTGTGTATTCAGTTGTAAAGGTGCTGGTACGGAGTAAATCCGTAAGTTTAATATACGCCAACAATTAGCAGTCTGTCAATGGCAAGTGCTAATTGTTTACACGCCATTCATAATTCAAGGCGATAACCCGCCAATGATGGATCTCATAAGCAGGGCTTGTTCATCATCCAAAACGCTGCACACATCCATCAGCAGTTCCCGCTGGCGTACCGTCAGCCATCGCTGCTGCAAGCGACTCGAATCCAGAATGAACACACCACCACCTGCTCCCATCCTTGTATAGATTGGATATTCTAATTCAAGCACCCGAATATCATTTCGGATGGTATGTGAGCTCACAGAAAATTCAAAAGCAAGATTACCAATGGTATCGTTCTGCCGTTCATATAAAACCGCAATCAGCTGTCTGCGACGTTCGTACAGGGAAAGCCTGTCACTCTTATTTATAGCTGTCAGAATATTCCTCCAAGGTCACATACTTCTGTACAGTCTCCTCTGGCTTCATACCATTTTCCATGCCGTTGTTGCCGATGATATGATCGACACAGTACGCAATGTCGCGGCCGAAACCGTTTAGACCGTTCTCATCGTTGCTTTCGAGCTTGTTGATGGTCTAAACCAAAGTCGTGTTACAACAAACAACTTATTAAATCAATACCTGCTGGTAATGCTGCTTTTATAATATAGCGGGCACACTATTTCTGCAATATCTTCAGGTCGTAGAACCGGCCTTTCTTTGTCATAAGTTCTTCGTAGCCACCTTGTTCGGTGATACGGCCGTGTTCGACCACGGCGATGAGGTCGGCGGTTTGGATAGTGGAGAGACGGTGCGCAACAAGGAAGGTCGTGCAACGGCCCATCAGGCGGGCGGTGGCGTCGGCGACAAGGCGCTCCGTCTCGGAGTCGAGGGCGCTGGTGGCCTCGTCAAAGATGATGAGCCGCGGGCGGCGGATGAGGGCCCGCGCAATCGCAATGCGCTGGCGCTGCCCGCCCGAGAAGTTGCCGCCGTGCTCGACTAAGTTCGTGTAAATGCCCTTCGGCAGGCGGTCAACCATATCTCGCAGGCCGATTTCATCAATGACCGCGAGAATCTCTTCGTCCGTGGCGTCGGGTGCGGCGTAGGCAATGTTATCCCGCAATGTGCCCGAAAACAAAATCGTATTCTGCGGTACAACAGCAATCTGGCTGCGGTAGCTCTTCAAATCCATGTCGCGCAGGTCGATGTCATCCACCAAAATACGACCTGCATCGGGGCGGCAGAAGCCCATGAGGAGGCTCAGCAGCGTCGATTTTCCCGCGCCGCTGGGGCCGACAAAGGCCACGCTGCTGCCCGCGGGGACGGCCAAGTCAAAATCCGTCAGCACGGAGCACTCGGCGTCGGGGTAGCGGTAGGCCACGTGTTCAAACCGCACCGCGCCGCGCAGCGGCACAGGGGCGGGCGTCGTGCCGCTCTGCTCCTCGTCGCCGGAGGCCATGATCTCGTTGATGCTGTTCAGCGACTCCATGCCGCGGGCCAGCGCCGGGAACAGGTTGACGACGCCCGACACGGCCGTGACGATCTGTCCGAAATAATTCTGGTACAGCACGACCTCGCCCGCTGTGATGACCTTGTTCCACGCCAGCAGACCCGTGAAGCCCAGGCAAATCATCTGGAACAGCTGGAACACGACCCAGCTTGTCGCGCCGAACAGCGAGTTCGTCGTGTCGAGCCGAAATCCCGAGTCGCGCACGCCTCCCAGCAGGGCATCCATGCGGTCGGCCTCCTCTTCGGACAAGCCGTAAGCGCGGGTGACGGGGACCATTTCGAGCATCTCACTGACGGCGGCCTGCGTGCGCTCCATCTCGCGGCGGAAACGGCGGTTCGATTTGCGGATAGGCTGGCGGAACACGCCCACCGTGATGCCCGCCACGGGTACCGCGAACAGATAGAGCCACAGCACGCGCGGGTCGTTCAGCGCCGTGACGACTACCGCCACGGTCACGCTGGTGACGAGCGGCACGATGGAGCTGAAACAGGACTGCATCATCTGCTCGACATTTTCGACGTCGCGCATGATTTTGGACAGCAGCCGCCCGGTCTGGGCCTGCGTGTGGTACTGGATGGACAGGCGCTGCAATTTATGCACCATTGCGCCGCGCAGTTCCATTTCCACCCCACGGGTCAGGCCCGAGCTGGCGCGGGTGTGCAGCCACGCCGTCAGGACGTTCTGCGCAATAAACACGCTGCCGACGATGAGGTTGAGCCAGAACTGCGTCAGATTATGATGCTCCGGATCGGTGACAATGTTAATGATGTTGGCAATGACGATCGGCGTGACCCACGCCGGAGAATGTTTGACAGTAAACCAGAACGCCGCCCAAAACAGCTGGCCCCAATGGCCGCGGTACAGCTCTAAAAGCTGGTGGGCACCGCGGCGCAGGTTGCGGGAGTTGCCGGTTTCTGCCGTATAGTCGTTCATTTTTCCCTCCGTTTTTTAATGTATGGGCTGCAGGGCGGCGTTCAGGGTTACGCTCTGCCTTGCCGAAAGCTCGATTTCAGCCTCCGCGCCCGCGCAGTGCAGGCGCATTTTCCACGGAGCCGCGGCGTGCAGGGCCGCGGTCTGCAAAGTGCCGTTTTCCCATACGAGGTCAAGGCATGCGCCGCCCGGCAGGCAGAGGCCCTGCACCGCGCCGCTTTGCCAGTTGGGCGGCAGTGCAGGCAGCAGGGACACGGCCTGCGGGTTGACGCCGTCATAGCTGACTTGGGCAAGGCATTCCGCCATAGCGGCGGTCGTGCCATAGTTGCCGTCGATTTGAAACACAGGGCCGCGCTTGCTCGGGTGGTTGTCCATCAGATTCGGGAAGGTAGAGTTGGCGTAGAGGGCGCGCAGGTTTTCTTCGACCTTGCTCCCCTCCCCCAGCCGCGCCCAAAACAGCGTGATCCACGCGCGGCTCCAACCTGTGTAGCCACCGCCGTGGGCAAGGCGGTATTCCAGTGTTTTGCGCGCTGCGGCGGCAAGTTCCGGCGTAGCAAGGGTGCTGATCTCATTGCCCGGAGCCAGACCATACAAGTGGCTGATATGGCGGTGGCCGGGTTCGGCCTCGCCGTACTCGCCGCCCCATTCGAGTAAGCGTCCGTCGCTGCCGATCTGCGTCGGGCGCAGTCTGGGCAGGATGGCAGCCGCGGCGCAGGTCGTCTCATTCGTGACGGAAAGCTTGGCCGCTGCGGCAAGGTAGCCCGCGAACAGCTCGCGCAAAATCTGGCGGTCCATCGTGGGACCGATGCAGAGATGCCCGCGCACGCCGTCGGGCAGGATGTAGGTGTTCTCCGGCGAAACCGAAGGGTTCGTCACGTAATAGCCGGCGGCGTCCTGCTCCAAAAAGTCGGTGAAGAAGAGCACGGCCTGCTCTAGCATCGGGAACTGCGCACGCAAAAACTGCATATCACCGCTGTAAAGATAATGCCGCCAGATGTGGGTGCAGAGCCACGCTGCACCCATCGGCCAGAAGGACGCGGGAATGTAGCGGTCCTGCGGGTCGGTGTCGCCCCACAGATCGGTGTTATGGTGGGCGACGAAGCCGCGGCAGTGATACAGCTCCCGCGCGGTGCGTTGGCCGTTGGGCACCATGCGGGCCAGCAGGTCAAACAGCGGTTCCTCGCTTTGCGCCAAACCACAGATGTTGGCGGGCCAGTAGTTCATCTCGGTGTTGATGTTGATCGTATACTTGGAGTCCCACGGTGGGAAGAACGAGTCGTTCCAGACGCCCTGCAAATTGGCGGGCAGGCTGCCCGGGCGGCTGGCCGCAAACAGCAGCCACCGCCCGTATTGGAAGTACAGCGCGTCCAGCCCTGGGTCGGGCTGTGCGGCGGCGCGCCTCAGGCGTTCGTCGGTGGGCAAGGCCTCCAAGGAGGGGTCTGTGGCAAGGGTGAGGCAGCAGGCGTGGAAGTTTTTGCAAATATCTTCGGTATAGCGTTCTTTAAGAACCATATACCCCCGTTTGGCCGCGGCAACAAGGCAGGCGGTGACGGCCTGCAGGGGTTCGGCCTCACGGTAGGTCGTGGCGGCAGCCAGCAGGAAGGTTGCCGACTTCGCGCCGCGCAAAAGCAGCGTATCGCCGACAGCCCGCACCGTGCCGCCATCGTGCTCGGCCAAGCGGACCGCGGCAGCAAAGCCGATGCCGTCGGAATCGCCCGTGAAATAGATCGTTGCATCGTCCAAGTGTCCTGTCTCTTCGCGGCGCTTGCGGTCCAAGCGGCAGCGCAGGGAGAGTCCCTGCGGCGCATCGGTCGTCAGCCGCAGGACGAACACGCCATCCGGGTAGGAGACGAACGCCTCCCGCGCGTAGTGCGCGCCGCCCACGGTGAAGCGGACGTAGAGCGTGCCCGCGTCCAAGTCAAGGCCGCGGCAGTAGTCGTCGGCTTCGGCAGGCAGGCCGTCAAAATCCAAAGTCAAATCACCCAAAGGCTGGTATGCACGCATGCCGCACGGGGTCGAGGCCAGCCCATCCAGCGCGAGCCGTTCGGCATCGGGCAGGCGGCCTTGGCGGAGCAGTTCTTGGACTTTGGGCAGCGTGGCCGAGGCGTCGGGGTTCAGGCGGTGCATAGGGCCGCCGCTCCACAAGCTGTCCTCATTCAGTTGGAACCGCTCGCGCGCGACACCGCCGAACTGCATACAGCCAAGACGTCCGTTGCCCGCGGGCAGCGCCGCATTCCAATCCACGGCAGGTTGGGTGTACCAAAGCTCCATAGGGAGCCTCCTCTCAAAGTGCCCAATCAGGCGTATAATTTTCCATTGACAATTCGCCGAATTTTGCGGTAAAATCCGCGCCGACCGCATACAATCCCATCATGCTGCCGGTGAAGCGCTTTTGGCAGCCGCGACCCTCATCGGCGAGGAATTCTGCCCGCGGCAGCTCGGCAAACATTGTGTCATCGAGGTAAAACCGCCGCGTCAGGCCGTCGGCCTCCATGCGCAAGGTGCCGCAGGCCGCGGGCGCACTGCGCACGACCGTCTTTCCTTCTGGGCTGCGGACGGTCAGCTCTGCCAGCGTGCCGTTTTCGGTGCCGCGCAGGCCGAATTTGCAATAGGATTTTTCGTCGTAATAGCCTGTGATACCCGCCTGCCAGCCGGGGCGCAGGGCTGTGTCCAGCCGTGCGGAGAAGCTGCATTGCAGGGCGGTCTGGCGAGTGTAGATACCCGCTTTTGTTGCTTTGTCGTCCAAATCGCGCACATCGCCGCGCAGGCTCAGCGTGCAGCCGTCCCATGCGGCATCGGCGGGCAGGCGCGGGCTGACCCAAAGGCTGCGCGCATCGGCGGGGTCAAGGCTGGCGGCGTGGGGCACGAACCGCGGCAGGTTGGGGCGGCGCTGCAGCGCGGACGGCCCCTTGCGGCGGTTGATGATGGGCCAGCCGTCGGCGGTCCACTCCACGGGGTCCAGCGCGGTCTCGCGGCCCAGCGGGCTGAAACCGTCCTGCGGGCGGGCGCAGAGGTAAACCGCGTACCACTGTCCGTTTTGTGTCTCCACCAAGTCGCCGTGGCCGGATTTTTGCAAAGTACCATTGGGGTCGTACTGGTGCAGAATCGGGTCGTAGGGGCACGACTCGTAGGGGCCGTCCAGCGTGCGGGCGCGGCCGACGCTGATTTGGTGGGTCATGCCGGTGCCGCCCTCTGCCAAAATAATATAATACCACCCGTCTTTTTGCAAAATGTGCGGGCCCTCGCTAGCGCGCTTTATGTCGCCGTACCACAAAAGGCGGGCGGGGCCTGTCGCCGCGCGGGCGTCGGGCGTCAGGGGCAGCAGACGCGCGCCGCGGTTCAGCACCATGTAGCGCTTGCCGTCGCTGTCCGTAAAAAGCGACGGATCGATGCCGTTTTCCTCAATGACGGCGGGTGGGTCCCACGGGCCTTCGGGCGCGGGGGCACTCGTCACGATCTGCGCGCGCGGGCGGGGATGGTCGTCGTTGCGGCGCAGAGTAGCCGTGACGTAGAAACGCCCATTATAATAAGAAATATCGGGTGCCCAGTAGCCGTGGCCGCCCTCAAGGCCCTGTAACATCGCGTTTTCGGGGTCAGTCAGCACATGACCGACGGGTTCCCAGTGGACAAGGTCGCGGCTGTGGCTGATGGGGATGGCCGGGAACCATGTGAAGGACGAGTTGACCATGTAGTAGTCCTCGCCCACGCGCACAATGGACGGGTCCGGGCGGAACCCGGGCAGCACGGGGTTGGCGTACAAATCGTCCCATGCTGCGCCGACGGCCTCGGCAAAGTAGGCTTCGCCCGCCGCGTTTCTCGCCGCATGGGCGATGCCGTAGGGCGTGCGGCCCTTGCAGTCGCCGCGCAGGGGGTCCCAGCCGACACGCTCGACAAGATAGCGCAGCAGTTCCGGGCTTCCCTTGGCCGCGGCATAGTGCAGAGCTGTGGCCCCGTCGGGGTCAGTCTCGTTCAATTTGGAAAGGCTCTGCTCAATAATCCAGCGGCAGAAATCATCGTCCCCGGTCTGCATGGCGCGCAACGCGGCGGGTACGCCCGTATTGTCCCGCGCATTGGCTGCGGCAGGGTTGACGGCCAGATAGGCTTTTGCACCCTCAAAGTCATTTTCGCGTATCAGCGCAAAATATTCAGCGTATTCATTCATCGTCGCTTCCCTCACAGACATTCAAAGCTCACAGCGCCAAAGCGGCCCTGCCCGCCCGCACGGTTAGCGGTATTACGGGCAAACAGCGCAGGCTTTGCGCCGGACCATGTGGACTTGGCGGCAGGGAAACTGCCGTCCAGCGGTGTCTCCTGCCCATTCACCTCGCAGGCATAGTGCACGGTGCCGCCGTCCTCAAAATAAAGGCGCAGGGTCGCGGTGTCGCCCGCAAACGGCAGGCGCAGGACGGCTTCTTCCTCGGCCACGCCCTCGGCTGTGCGGGCCGTGACTTTGCCGCGGTAAAGCACCAGCTCATTGCCCGCCGCGCCGCGGTGCAGCGCCAGTGCAGAGTAATCGTGCCCCATGACCGCGATACCCGCCTCGTCGCCGTTGCCGTCGGCAGCCAGCGTGACGGTCGTCTGCATCGTGAACGCGCGGGTCTGCGGCATCTGCGTCAGCACATTCGGCATGTACCACAGCAGACTTTCGCCGCGGGCGCAAGGCAGAACGGGCAGCGTCAGTGCACCGTTTTCGGCGGTGTACCATTCTTTCTTTGGGTTTGCCTGCCACTGCCACTGGATGCCGAGACCTTTGGAAAAGTCGTCATCCGCGGTCAACTCATAGGGGGCGTTCACCTCTGGCAGGGGCAGCGGCCAGCTCTCGACCGGCTCGCCGATGCCGTCACCGTTCTGCTCCAAGCCGATGAACGGCCAATCCTCGCACCATGTCATGGGCTGCAGGTGCAGGATGCGGCCATAGACGCCGTCGTCTTGGAAGTGGAAGAACCAGTCCTTGCCCGCGGGCGTGTCGATCCACGCACCCTGATGGGGGCCGTTGGTGCGGGCATTGCCCTGATGCAGAACGATTTTCTGCTCATAGGGGCCGAGGGGGCTGCGAGAGCGGAGCGCCACCTGCCAGCCCGTGCCGACGCCACCCGCAGGCGCAAAGATGTAGTACCACCCGTTGCGCTTATAAAACTTCGGGCCTTCCATCGTGGGGTGCATCAGCTCGTTGTTGAACACCTCGACCCCGTCGTCCAGCAGGCGGCTTGCGTCTGGGGCCATGCGGCAGACATCGATGCGGTGCTTGATGCCACAGCGGCTCTTGGCGTAGGCGTGGGCCATGTAGGCGCTGCCGTCGTCGTCCCAGAACGGGCAGGGGTCGATCCAGCCGCAGGCCTGCTTGATGCAGTGCAGCTCACTCCACGGGCCTGCGGGATTTTTCGCAGTTGTGACAAAAATGCCTTCGTCGGGCAGCGGGATAAAGACATAGAACATGCCGTCATGGTAGCGGATGGCCGGGGCCCACGTGCCGCAGCCGTGGGCGGGCAGGTCGTAGCGAGCAAAGGGCAGCTTTTCGACGCACCACGCCAGCTGTTCCCAGTGGATGAGGTCTCGGCTGTGCAGCAGTGGCACACCGGGCAGGTAGGTAAAGCTGGACGCCACCATGTAGTAATCCTCCCCCACGCGGATGACATCGGGGTCGCTGTAGTCCATGTACAGCACGGGGTTTCTGTAATTTTGGCCGTTTTCAGTCGTGTTATCGTACAGTTTCATTCTTTTCTCCTGTTAAAACTCGCCGTCGACGCTCTCGTCGGTGTCGTAGGCTTCGCCGTCTGCATTTTTTAGCGTCACGTTGTGAAATTCCACGTTTTTCGCGTTGCGCAGGAAGAACCCTCGCGCGCTCATCGGCTCCAAGTTGCCCATCATGGCGGGCTTTTCGGGGGCCGCACCGCGGGCCATCTCGATATGGCAGTCCGTCAGGCTCAGGCCATCGATAGGGCTTTCGGCCAGACCGTAGAAGAAACCCGCCGATGCCGTGGCCCCCACGACGGTGACGCCGTTGATGCGGATGTTGCGGAATGCGGGCGTACCGCCGTCCACGGGGTAGGGTGTCTTTTCCCACACCCAGCGGTCTTTTTCGGCCGTGCCGCAGCTGTAGTACATATTAAAAACAAACGGGCAGAACACGCGCTCCATTACCAAATTCGACAGGCGCAGATTCTCGACACAGCCGCCGCGGCGGCGGCGCGTTTTGACGCGCAAACCGCGGTCGGTACCCGTGAACACACAGTTCGTGACCGTGACATTGCGCACGCCGCCGCTCATCTCGCTGCCGATGACTATGCCGCCGTGTCCGTGCACAAGCAGACAGTTTGCAATGACGATGTTCTCGCAGGGTACGGGGCTCGGCGTTTCCTCGGTGCCGGATTTCAGTGTGATGCAGTCATCGCCAACGTCAACGCGGCAGTTCAGGATGCGCACATCGCGGCAGCTTTCGGGGTTGATGCCGTCGGTGTTGGGAGAATTGTAAGGGTTGCAGATGGAGACATCCTCGATCAGCACATCCACACAGTTCAGCGGATGGACGGTCCACGCCGGGCTGTTGCGCAGCTGCACGCCGCAGACGCGCAGGTGGGTGACGTTTTCAAAATGCAGCAGGTAGGGGCGGCCATTGGCTAGGGTGCGGGCGCGCTGGGCAGCCCACCACGGTGCACCGCAGCCATCCAGCACACCGGAGCCGGTCAGGGCCACGTTCTCGGCATTGAAAGCGGAAAGGCAGGGTTTGGGCCGGTGGGAGATGCGCCCCTCGTACTGGCATTCCTGCAAAGGGAAGGCTGCAGGGTCGTTCAAAAAGCGGATGACCGCGCCCGGTTCCAGGTGCAGCTCCATATTGCTGCAAAGCTCAATGGGGCCGGTGGAATACTCCCCTGTCGGTACGGTCAGCACACCGCCGCCCGCTTTGTGCAGTTCGGCAATGGCTTGGGCAAAACAGTCAGTCCAGACGGCTTCGGCGGTATTGGGGCGGAACTGGGTCAAGGTGATCTTCATGGTTTGCTCCTTTATCTTAACGGGTCACAGATACAGGAAAAGGGACCGGGGCAATCGCCCGGCCCCTTTTCCTTTTGTATTTAGAAGGACTAGAGAATGGTAAGGTTATGCGTTGGCGTTCATTTCTTCCAGCGCCTGTGCAACGTTCAGGGTCTCGGCCTGTGCCTTGTATTCGGCCATGCCCTCTTCCGGGGTAAGCTGGCCCATGGCCACGCGGGAGATGATGTTCTCGCGGGTGGTGGTCAGGTCAGAAGTGATCATGGTGCGCTGCTCCGATACAGGGAACACGGAGATGTTCTTTGCGTTGGCAGAGACAACGGCCAGAGAATCGGTGACAGCCTGGGAGAGTTCAACATTCTTATCGGTGGCAGTCAGCGGACTGATGGCCATCCAGGGCGTAATCCATGCTTTCTGGAAAACTTCGGCGGGTTTGGAGATGGTGGGCAGGGGCTTGATGTTATTGCCATCCTGCTCCCAATGCACGCCCTCAACGCCGCTTTGGAACAGGACCTGGCCTTCGTCGCCATCGTGCATGTATTCAATGAAGTACTTAAAGACAGAAGCAACCTGCTCATCGCTGAGCTTGGAGGAAATAACCTGCACGCTGGGGGCGCTGTACAGATAGGTAGCGCCCTCGATGGGAGGCAGAGCGATGACTTCGGCGTCGGGGACATTCTGCTTCAGGCGGACGGTCAGCGTCTCGCCCCACAGGCCGCCCCAGTACGGGAAGCAGCCGACGGTACCGGCGTACCACTCATCACGGCAGGAGCTGGTGGTGTTGGTGATGGCTTCCTGGTCGATCAGGCCGGCGGTGTAAGCATCCTGCAGGTTCTGCAGGGCGGTCAGCATGTTATCCTGTGCCATGCCGTCGACCCACTTGCCGTCAACTTTCACATAGTCAGCGGTTGCGCCCTGGTAGAACTCAGGCAGTGCCTGGGTGCTCTTCAGGCCGGGGGCCGTGTAAGGTGCGGTGCACTCCGGGATCTCGTTCTTAAAGCGGGTCAGCATCTCGATGAACTCGTCATAGGTGGTGGGCACGTCCATGCCGAGGCGGTCCAGCCAGTCCTTGCGGACATAGGTCACGATAGCGGAAGGCGTCTCGCGGGGGACGCCGTAAATCTTGCCGTTGACGGTCAGGGCATCCCACAGGTTCTTGTCGACCTTGTCATACAGGCCGCTCTCGTGGACGAGGTCGGTCAGGTCGGCGATAGCGCCCTGCGCGGCGTAGTTGCCCAGCGTCTCGCCGTTCAGGTCAAAGGTATCGGGAACCGTGTCAGAAGCGTAGGCCAGCTCGAGCTTCTTGGTGTACTCGTTATTGTCGATGAAGTCCAGCTCCAAGTCGATGCCGGTCTTGGCGTCGAAGTCGGCGATCCACTGCTCGGAGCCATCTTCCTGGTGCATGCCGTCATGGACCCACCAGACGAGCTTGTCGGGCTTCTGCGCGTTCTCGTAGAGGGAAGCGGCGTCGGCAGCCGTCTCCTCGGACGATGCAGCGGTGGAATCGGCCGCAGACGCGGAAGCCGCCGTGCTGCCGGAGCCGCCGCAGGCGGCCAGCAGGGAGGCTGCGCAGGCCGTGGCCAGCAGCATGGAAATCTGTTTTTTCATGGTTTTCTCCTCCGTTTGATATAATTCTATTTTACCTGGCGGATTACTCCGCCGCAAGTACGAGTTTTTAGCCCTTGACAGCACCCAGGGTAACGCCCTTGGTGAAGTATTTCTGTATAAAGGGATAGATGAACAGGAATGGCAGCACGACCACAACGACCGTTGCCGATTTTAACATGTCAGCCGATAGTGTGATGGCTGTGCCGGAAAGGCCATCTTCCAGAATCAGGGAGCGGACCTTGACCTGGAAGTTCTGCCAGTTGGGGTCGGTGATGTAAAGGATGAAGTGCATATACTCGTTCCACAGGCCGACCGCGATGAACAGGCCAACGGAAGCCAGCGCAGGCTTGGACAGCGGCAGCATGATGCGCCAGAAGCAGCCGAAGGGCGAGCAGCCGTCAATGGTGGCGGATTCAAACAGTTCGTTCGGGATGCTGGCAAAGAAGCTGCGCATCAGAATGGTGTTGTAAGCCGAAACGCTGCACGGAATGATAACGGCCAGCATGTTGTTCATGAGCCCCAGGTTCTTGATGGTCAGGTAGGTGGGAATCATACCGCCGCTGAACATCATGGTGAACAGAACCATGCGGCCCATCAGAACATGGCCGGGCATATCTTTCTGGATCAGGACATAAGCACCCATCGTGATGATGAACAGGCCGGTAACGGTACCGACAACGGTGGTGAGCACAGAGACCAAAAACGGGCGGTAAAGGCTGGAGGTGGTCAGGATCATCTCATAAGCCGAAAAATCGATCTTGCGGGGCCACAGGCGCACGCCGTAACTGGTGGGGTCGATGGAATCAACGATCACTTTCAGCAGCGGCAGCACCATCATGCACATCAGGATGCCCAGCAGCAGGATATCAAAGATCAAAAAGATCGTGCGGGCACGGTAGCCCTTGGCAAAAGAGAAACGGTCTTTGGAATTGATGCCGTTCATATTACAGTACCTCCTCGCCTGTCAGCTTTTTGCTCAGCTTATTGCCGATGGCAACCAGCAGGATAGAAATGACGGATTTGAACAAGCCTGCTGCGGTGGACAGACCGTACTGCGAACCGGAAATGCCCATGCGGTAAACATAGGTTTCCAAAACGTCCGAGGTGTTGATGACCATGGAGTTCTGCAATACCCACACCGGGTCAAACAGGTTCAGAACCTTGGCCAGGTTCAGGATAAAGACGGTAACAATGGTGCCGGAAATGGCGGGCAGCGTTAAGTAGATCACGCGCTGGAAGCGGGTTGCACCGTCCAGAACGGCGGCTTCGTGCTGCTCCATATCCACGCCGGAAAGCGCCGCAATGTAGATGATGGTGCCCCAGCCGATGTCTTTCCAGACAGCGATCATATAAAAGATGGGCCGCCACCATTTTTCGTTGGCGAGGAAATAGATGGAATCGCCGCCCAAAGCGGTGATAACGCCGTTGATCAGGCCGTTTTTCGGCGAGAGGAACATGGTAAAGATGGAAGCCACAACAACCCAGGACATAAAGTGCGGGATGTAGATGATGGTCTGGGAGATCTTTTTGAACCATTTGAAATGCAGCTCATCCAGCAGCAGCGCCAGCACAATGCTGCCCAGCGTATCAATCACCAGCTTGGTAATGCTGATCTGCAGGGTGTTGAAGAACGCTTTCCAAAAGCCGGCCTGGGAGAACAGCTTTTGGAAGTTCTGCAGTCCAACGAACTGGGCCGGTTTGAAGGGGGTATAATCCGTGAAAGCGTACAGGATGCCGAACATTGGCAAATAGGAGAACAGGATCAGGCAGAGAAAAAGCGGGATGAACATAATATAGAACGCCCGGTACTTTTTCATTTTCTGCCTGGTCGTCAGCCCCAGGTGTTCCTTGGGTGCCGACTTGGTTTTCAGTGGCATGGATGAATTCTCTCCTCTCATGGTGTGGATTGCTCTGCAGCGGGTTTGTCCGTTCCGCTTGCTGTATCTGCATCATACCACACCAAAATCCGCCGCATAAGGGGCAAAAGCCCTGTTCTATGCAACTGTTCCCCAAAAGAAAAAGGGAACGATTCTTGTGGAGAAGAATCGTTCCCTTTGCAAAATTATTCGATGCTATGTCTTTTGCTTTGCTATTACTGCCGCTGTGCATTCTGCACTGCAGGGGGCGGCGTCCCCGACGATCCGGATACGTTCCGGCAGCATGCTGTTCTCGGCGGCCGGGGGGATCGGCCGCCCTACCGCTCGCCATGGGTGTGTTACCCGCGGTATTCGCTGGGGCTGACCCCCATCACGCGCTTGAACGCACGGCGGAAAGACTGGATGCTGTTGTACCCCAGCCGCTCCGGCAGATCCGAAACCTTGCAGCCATCCTGCAGCAGAACACAGGCCGCCTTGACGCGGAGCTGCTCCAGATACTCGGCAAAGTTGGTGCCGGTCTCCTTTTTGAAAATGGCAGACAGATACCCCTCCGACAGATTGAATTCAGCACTGACCATGGCCAGGCCAAGATTCGGGTTGTGGTAGTTCTTGCGGATATACTCCTCAATGGCTTTCACGTTTTCGCTGCGGCGGGCGTTCTTTTGCTGGGTCACCTCGCTGCACAGCGCCTGGCACAGGGTGTTCAGCCGCTCAAAATAGGGTTCGCAATCGCCTTTATAGTCAAACGCCAGTTCGTTCAGCGCCATCAGGTCAGCGTTTTCTTCCACTATAACGCCGGTCTGTGCGGAAAGGATTTCCACAATGCGGCGGTTCAGCTGGCGCATGCGGCTGCGGTTCAAACTGCGGCGCACAAAGTTTTCCGTCTGCAAAAGGCTCAGCACATCTTCCACAGCTTTGGCATCGCCTGCGCTCAGGCTCTGGGTCAGCCGCTCTTCCACTACATAGGGGAAGTAATAGCCATCGCGGGCGCCAAGCTGGCTGCCGTACACCTGCACCGCTGTTCCGCCGTCCGCATCGTGCTGGGCGGCTGCGGCTTCCTCGGCGCTTTTCCAGAACTGCATCAGGTCATCGCAGGGGGTGCCAACGCCCCAATGGGCTTCCACATGGTATTGCTCATGCAGCCACGCCGCAACGCGGTGCAGCACGCCCAGCAGTTTTTCCTGGTCCTGGATCTCAAACATATACAGGGTTTCCAGGGTATTGCGCTTGTAGTTGTGCACAGGGCGCACGCACAGCTCGTCCACATAGGCGCTGATGGCCTGCTGCAGCACCTTGGCGTCCTCCACGGTCTGGCCGTCAATGGCGTCAATATCAATACCGGGGAATAGGCGCAGCACGGCGGCGCAGTAGGTTTTATCTGTCAGTTCAATGCCCGCGCGCTGCGCCATATACTCCATTTCCGGGCGGGAGACAAAGTTCGATTTGAGCAGGTTGTGGTAAAATGCCGTCTGCAGCGCGGGGCGGTCGGCCGCCTGCTCCTGCAGCAGATGGGTGTTATCCTGCACAAGCTGGCTGACCGCGCTGCTGATAAGGTTCAAATCGGTGTTCACCGCGCCGTCAGCCGCCTGCAAGGCGCGCGCGATCTCATTGACGGGCCGCCCGCGCCGCACCGAAAAGTAGAGCGATACCGCCGTGCCCAGCACGACCGCGGCAAAAATCAGGAAAAGCATCTGGTTGCGCAGGGTATTCAGCTGCCGCATTGCCTGCTGTTCCGGCAAAACGAGCAGATAACTCAAGCCCAGCGAGTCACTGCCCGCAAGGTGCAGGACCAAATCGTTGCCGCTGTTCCATGTGCCCTGCGCGGTCAGCCAGTCTTCGGGCAGGCTGTCGGCCAGACTCAGGTCATCGTGGCTGTACAGGCAGACCCCGCCGTTGTCATCGTCCAGCACAAACAGCGAATAGCCGTTGTATTGCTCCAAAAACGAGAACTTTTCCTCCAACCAGTCCGAATCGATGCGGAAGAACACGGTCCCGGTCTTGCTGCTCATCAGGCGGCTGCTGGGGATGCCGTAATAGATGTCCTGCCCACCCAGCTTGCAGAAAAACGGTGCGCGGTTGTCATCGGTGCAGACCGCCTGCCACAGCGCGGCGTCATCGCCCCATTCCAGCAGGTAGCCGCTGAAAATGTCCGGCGCATAGACCGCGCGGTTGTAGATAACGCGGTCCATGCTGTTTAAATAGATAAAGGTATTGTTCACCCAGTTGGGCGAGTAGTATAGCATCCGCTGGTAGTACTCGTTGATAGCGCGGATGATGTTTTGGTAGTAGTTATCGTCGGTGTGGCGCAGATTTTCCAACCGATAGATTGACTCGCTGCGGGCGGTCTGCATGCCCAGCGTGCGCAGCTCCGTCAGGCCGTTGTCCACGCTGGACACGGCCTGCGTCATGGCAAACATTGTGCTGTCCAGCACATCATTGCGCACAATGACGAACGCGCTGCGGAATCCCACCGCACAAATCAGCAGCGCCGCCAGCAGAATGATCAGGTGGGAGAGCAGGAACCGCACGACAGAGTTTTCCCGCACATGTTTTGTAATTGTTTCAAACATTCCGACACTCCCTTTTTAGTACTATACCATTTTTCACTGCCAAAAGTCAACGCGCTCGCCAGTGCAGGGGGAACAATTTCGCATTTATAAATACTGTGTCTTGTGTTGGCACGCGGCAGCGTGATATGGTTAGTATAAAAAACTGTTGTACGGGAAGGACTGCCGAAAAATGCCAAAAATGAGTTTTACTGACTTTTTACCAGCCGGAGCTTACCGCCTGCGCCGCGCCGCTGTCATGACGGTGGGCGTGCTGTTTATGGGCTTTGCCGTGGCCGCCCTTGTGCTGGCCGACCTCGGCACCGACCCGTTCACGACGGCCTGCCTCGCGTTTGCCGCCCACATGGGCTGGCTACTGGGTAGCGCCGAGCTGCTCATCAACGCCGTCATGTTTTGCCTTGTGTTGTGGCAGGACCCGCACCGCATCGGCCTTGGCACACTGGCCAACATGGTGTTGGTGGGCTACACGGCGGATTTCTTCGGCTGGGTGTTCCGTTTGTGCGGCATCACGGCTCCCGCAGGCGGGGCTGCGCGGTTTGTGTTCATGGTGGCCGCCCTTGCGGTTTTCGTCGTGGCGGCGTCGCTGTACATGACTGCCGACCTCGGCACCGCGCCTTATGACGCGATCTCCTTTGTACTGGCGACCACGCTGCCCCACCTGCCCTTCCGCGCCGTACGCATGGCGTGGGACGCCGCGTGGGTCGTGCTGACGCTCGTCTTGGGCGGCAGCGTCGGACCCGTCACGATTGGCATCATGCTTTTGATGGGTCCCGCCGTGGACCTTGTGGGTGGTTGGGCAAAACGCACGCTCTACCGCGGCTGAAACGCTTGTTTTGGCGCACGGCGCGCGTTATAGTAGATATAATAATGTAATAAAGGGAGTTTTGGCTTATGGCACCGCGTATTTTTTGGATCGGTGATTCCACCGTGCAGTTCAACAATATTTCCACATGGCCGCAGTGCGGCATGGGGCAGGTCTTGGACCTGTATGTGCGCCCCGGCATTGCGGTGTACGACCATGCCCGCAACGGCCGCAGCACCAAGAGCTTTTACGACGAGGGCCTGTGGGCCCCGGTGGAGGCGGCCCTGTGCCCGGGCGATTTGCTGCTGATGCAGTTCGGCCACAACGATGAAAAGTCCGAAGACCCCACCCGCTACGCCGCGCCTGATCAGTTTGCCGCCAACCTGCTGGCCTACGCCCACGCCGCGCAGGCCAAGGGCGCGCTGCCTGTGCTCATCACGCCGCTGGTGCGCCGCCGCTTTGAGGGAGGCATTTTGGTCCCGACCCACGGTGCTTACCCCGACGCTGTGCGCCTGCTGGCCGCGCGCGAGGACCTGCCACTGATTGATTTGAGCGCCGCATCCACCAAACTGGTGCAGGAGATGGGCGAGCCCTCCAGCCGCGAGCTGTACATGGTCTTTACCCCGAACCTCTACCCCAACTACCCCGACGGCAAGGAGGACAACACCCACCTGCGGTACCTCGGTGCCGTGCGTTTCACAGGTCTGGTCGCCGCCGGCCTGCAAGCCTTGGGCGGCCCGTATGCCGATGTGCTGCTGGGCACCCCCGAGAGGGATAAGTACGACGGAAAAGGGTATGAGGGGTAAGACGAGCGGGGATTTTGCTGTCGTCTTTGCATCGCGTCTTAAATTAATCGTAAAGCGGCAGTCGCTCTCGGGATTTCACCAAGTGCAGAAGTTGTTTTTATTCTATCAAATAAATTGTCCGACCAGCATGGTCGGCATAGTATGTCCATGATTTTGGTGTTGCTCCCCTGCCTAGTTTTGGCGGTACTCCGAGATACGAACTTTCTGACGAAGCTGTCATGAATCTATTAATTACTTACTTGAAATGATGTGTATTCCATAAATGCGCAAGGCTATTTCAATCGCGACCCGGAGCGCGATGCCTTTTATCTCATCTCCTATCAGACTTGCAGGCGAATCAATGTGACGTGGCCAAGTCCCTACCCGGAAGTAAAAGCATTTGTGAAAGAGGCCACCCGTGTAGTCTATGATCAGGACAAAATCTGCTGGAATGGTGCACCGCTTTCGTCTGTAAAATCTTTCCACAGGGATACTGCGTGTTGAGTGTCCCTGATTTTTGACCACCATTTGACCACTACTGTGCAGTGGCACTATAAAATACCGGAAAAGCCTGTTGTGACAACCAACAATGGGCTTTTTCTTGTTGTGGGAATCGCTGTGCAGGACCAACAAATTTTACGTTTCAACGTCGGTCTATACTGTCCTGTCGTAGTTCTCCGCCCCGGAAGGCCAGAGGTTCGAATCCTCCCGGTCGCACCAAGAGCAGCACCTTATGGGGTGCTGCTCTTTTTGTTTTGCATGGATTTTATGGGGCAACAAAAGAGCCGATTCGAACAGCCCGTGCCCCGCGCTTTGCGTCCCGCGGGGCAGAAACGCCCCAGTGGGGCGTTTCTAGGGCGCGGCTCGGCGAATCCCTTCGGGCGCGCCAAAAAGCGCATTGCAATGTACTTTTACAATGCGTTTTTTGTTTTAATGTTATTTAGGTTTAGAATAATTTTAGTAGCATATCATCTGCCGCGTCCGTGTACTGACCTTTTGCCAGCCGTTCGTTTCTCAGCCGATTTAAATTATCGAAACATTCGCTCTATAAAGCGATAAAATAGCAAGCGCATCATCGCTGTTTTTCCTCTTCTCAGGGGATCCATGTGCAACATAAAGCGCTTGCTATTTTCATTTTACTTTTTTTCCGTTAACTCTTTCAACAATGCCCGGCACCCAATGTTGACATCCTGCCAGGTGGCTTCAAAATCACCGGTATACCACGGGTCAGCCACATCGCCGCTTTGCCCGGCGTGCGCCAGCAGCAGCGAGCACTTTCCTTCCGGGTCGCCGCCGCAAATGCGGGCCATGTTGCTCAGGTTCATCCGGTCCATTCCGATCAGGTAACCAAACTCCTCATAATCCTTGCGGGTCATCTGCCGGGCCGCATGTCCATCGCAGCGGATGCCATGCTCCGCCAGTTTGCGTCGGACCGGTGGATACACCGGGTTGCCCAGTTCTTCCCGGCTGGTTGCTGCGGAAGCAATCACGAACTCATCTTCCCGCCCCGACTGTCGCACCAAGTCTTTCATCACATACTCTGCCATCGGGCTACGGCAGATATTGCCGTGGCAAATAAAAAGTATTTTTATCATCTTTTTATATCTCCATTTAAGTCTTGTATTTCTTCTCAAACACTTGATATTTCAGGGTTTTCCGACTTTTGAATTTTCCTTTCTTTTTAAGGTATCTTCTCAAATCTTCTCGTATTTTCTTATGTTTTTCCCTGCAATCTTGG
>ERZ825896.1746-NODE-1746-length-23219-cov-3.993913_pt1 | contig 23219 bp, 38 predicted proteins | sample MGYA00519858_ERZ825896 | MGnify/ENA primary metagenome ERZ825896 (study PRJEB31778, sample SAMEA3449214) | human gut metagenome | biome: human gut; feature: human-associated habitat; material: faeces | place: United Kingdom | collected 2010/2012 ...
ACGCCGCGCCCTATAGTGTTCTATTTTGAGAGCCGCCCGCCGGAGGGAGAGGAGGAACCCTGATGGACTACGAAGATCTGACTAAAGAGCTGCGAAGGGCAGATCGATACTGCCTGAATGATTACAGCCGTATGGCTGGAGATGCCGCCGCTGCCCTCACCGCCCTGCTGGCCGAAAACGAGAAGCTGCGGGCCGATCTGGAGCGGCTTGGACTGGAACTGGAAGTGAGAAAACGCCAGGAAGAAGCCATGACCGATATTGCAAATGACTTCCAACGGCAGCTGCATACCGCGTTGGAGGAGCTGGAACAGGTCAAGCATCAACGCGACAGTTACCGTATGTATCACGATGACTTAGCGTCAAAACCCAATTGCAACACCTGTGCAGACAAGGATTGCAAGTATAGGCCTATACCGGGCGATACCGTAAGAGCCAATTGCCCGCTGTGGCGCGGCCCAGAGGAGGGGTGACTATGGAAAGATTGACACATATCGCAGATTTTGGCATGGAGGATTGGGAAGAAACCCTTTTCCTTGTGCCAAGTGACCCGGCTGGGGCTTATAACATTCTTGATATTGCAAGACATCAAGGAGAACCAGAATTTAATGAAATCCTGAAAAACATCTCCTTACGCCTCGCCGCCATCGAGGACATCCTTGGGGATGAGTACGACCTTGACCGCCTCCGCGAACTCAAACAGGCTGACGATGAGGGGCGGTGCGGGATTCCTCCCGTCAGACTGCATCAGCATATTTTTAGGATATTTTCCGGAGAAATCCGTGAGGAAACCGTATGCGATGCAATGTGGGAACCATTTACACCAAGGCCAAGATGGAAAGTCTGGGTCATGGGTAGCGGCTTGCCCTATTACTGGAATGATGTTTTCGGGAAAACCGTCTTCCTGACCCGCGCTGAGGCTGAGGCCGCACTGGAGGGAATAAAGAATGGTTGAATACATAGAAAGAGAAGCTGCCAGACAGGCTCATATCAAAGCGAGTTTAACGACGCGGCTAATAGACGCGATTCCTGCAGCCGACGTTGCGGAGGTGCGGCACGGGAGATGGTTTTTCAAGTATCCGAATGGCTGGGCCTGTTCCAGATGTGGTGAATGGGGCTTGATGATTGACAACCGGGGTATTTGCAAATCAAGCTACTGCCCCAACTGCGGCGCTCGCATGGATAAGGAGGACTGACATGGCACAACTTTACAAGATGACGGTATATGTGTGTGACTTAGAGGAAGATCTGTCGCTGAATGAAATTAAGCGGCTTATCAGTGATGATGCTCTTGATGGGGTTTCTGTCAGTTGCGTTGCCCACTTTGCCAATGAAAAAGTCGGTCCGAGGATTGAATGGGATGATGAAATCGATTTGAATTATACAGACTCCACAACAGAACAGTGGGAGCGATATTTTGAGGAGGCCGCCCATGAATAATCTAATATTTGCCGACGCTGAGTGCCCCAACTGCGGCGGGATTTGCGGGAACGGAGGGAGTGGAGATATCTTCTATTGCCCCTCTTGCGACTGGGAGGGGAAAATTGAGATGCCCCCTGACGATATAAAGGCTCTTGATGAGATTTTCAGAGAACACATGAAAAAGAACAAAAAGCCCGCCCACGAACCAAAATAGAACTATACTTACACATTTTGATAGCAGAAATGAAAATTTCTGGTGGTAAATATGAATAAAATCTGTTTTAACTGCCAGTGGTGGGAACCATACACAGACGTTTGTTTAAATTGGGATGCCGAAGGGTTTATGGATTGTACGCTTGCCGACAATACCTGTCCACACTGGGAAAATTACGAATCAGAAATGTGGGGTGATGACGATGAAGTTCCGGGACCCTAAGACGGGGGAAATGTTTGAGTCTCTAGAGAAAAAGGTCGTTGAAGACTTTTGCATGAAGATAAATTGTGGAGAATGTCCGATGAACATTCCAGAAGGGCATAAGTCAAAGTATTGCTGCGACGGATTTATGACATATAAGCCCATAGAAGCCGCCCGCCTGATGGGCTATGAGGTGGTGGAGGATGATGCCGTAGAGGGCATGTGTTGCGACTGCGCTCACGGCGGCCCCTGCTGTTCGCCCGATGAAAATACCAACTGCGCTGACAGAAAAGAAGACGGCACTTGCTGGGTGCCATATACGAAGGAGGAGGCCAACATGGGCAAGCCGAGAATTTGCGAGGTGCTGGGGGTTGAGGTGGGAGAAGTGTTTACCGCTGATACTCCATATGGACAGTTCAAACGGTGTTTTGTTGATGAGGAAGGCCAGATCCTTAATACAGGCACCAATGTACTCTGTTATATTATCAACCACCCCGACCGCATCATCCGCAAGCCCCGCTTCATCCAGCAGGAGGTGGAGCGGGCGAAAAACCTGCTCGAAGTAGTGGGGAATGGCGAACTAAAGCAGGTTGGCGACATGACAACACTCAGAGTTGACGGGAAAATCATCTATCTGAGGAAGGGAGCGTTCCCATCTATTAAACCGGAGCAGGCTATCAACCTTGACGAGATCATCGGAGGTGCTAACCATGACTGACGGCGATATTTATATCAATCCAATGTTTGGTGACATGTGGATTGTCGATGGGAAATCATTTATCAAAATCAACGATGGCTGCAAGATTGATATTGATGATCCAATCGGCTTTATAAAAGTCGGCCATGTCGATAATGTGACTAATAAAAAAATGGTCAAAACCTGCCGAACATGCGAATACTTTGAGCCTACAACGGATACCTGCTGCAACCCGAGGAGCGACCACGTTGGGGATGAGATGTATTCGGACAATTCGTGCGATAGCTGGACGCTTGCTGAGAATCTGCGGCGGAAGGAGGAACACGGCTATGAATCGTGAAATCCTTTTCAAAGCCAAGAGGCTGGATAATGGAGAATGGGTGGAAGGATTCCCATACTGGGGAGAATACAGTGGGACATTTATCCTTCAAAATAAGGCTTACAGACGTAGGAACGCACGAACAGGTGAAATTTCAATGGGTGATGATATTGTACCGATTGAGGTTGACCCCTCCACGGTCTGCCAGTACACCGGCCTGACCGACAAAAACGGGAAGAAGATTTTTGAGGGGGATATTGTAAGACGAGAAACCGCTTACTACGGAAAGCATAATGTTTATGACGAACCAGTTGTATGGGAAGATGATATAGAAAATGATTCTTTTGGAGAACCATACACAAGTGGCTATTGCATCCACGGTGGGAATTGGGAAGTCATCGGCTCCATCCACGACGGGGAGGGTGGACAGTGAAAGAGTACAAACTGCAAGTCCCTGATGATACGGTTGGCATATCAATCACGATTTTTCGACAGACGAAAAAGAAGAAGCTGTTTTCCAGAAGTTTTAATGTCGAATCTGCTTTAGAGACTTATATCCTTGACCTTATGGAGTTGGAAGGAGGACAGCATGACTGAGTTCCAGAAACAGGTCTACGCGGACATGAAAAGCACAGATCGGATTTTGCTGTGGATGGTCAAGTGTCAGGAACTCATGGAGTTCTCGTCGGTCATGACAAAGGAAGACGTTGAAGGGGTCAGGAAGGTTTGCGATTTAATGGAGGGCGGGCAGCATGAGTGATATCACCCTGACTCCATCCCAAATTGACTTGATTAGACTCATGCCAACTACGACATGAACCGGGAAGCGGTCTCCCGTGTGTTGGGCTGCCATCGGAATACAGTGACATACCGGCTGGATGGAATTATGAAAATCACTAAATACGACCCCAGAGTGTTTTACGACCTCGTGGAGCTTATTGGGTTGGTGGGACGGGGTGAGGCAGGTTGAACGAGTTCCCGGAGCGGCTGAGAAAGCTGAGGGAGGAAAAGCGGATAAAGAGATACATACTATCTCAACGGTGCGGATTACACTCCGATGCAATTCGACGTTATGAACGAGGGGAAGCAGAACCGGATATAAAGTCTCTTATTTCCATTGCAAACTTTTTCGAAGTAAGTTTGGACTATTTAATGGGTCGAGCCGATTATAGATAAAATTTTGAAAATTCCCCTTCTAAGGGGAAAAATAGAAGAATCTTGATTTACAATGGAGGGTGTAGAGGTATAGCCCATGTATCTCTGCACTCTCTTTCCATGTTCCCTCCAAAGCCTCCCGGCGGTTCACCTCCTGCCGCTGGGAGGACAAAAGAAAACCGCCCCACTAGGGGCGGCCTTCTCAGACATGACAAAGTACATACATATATTTCAATCCACGGGCCCAGGGTCGAGGGCCACCGAGACAGGGGCGCCTCCCCCGTTCGACATGTTAGTTATATCATAAGTGGCACCGGTTGTCAACTAGCTTTGGCGATCCATCCACTGCTTAATTTTATGGGCATTGTCCGTTTTCTTGCCCACCGCTTAGGGCCATATATATAACCCCTACGGGGTTAATATATTGGCCCTCAAAGGGAGTGGGCGTTTGACATGATTTAGACTCTACTTAGGAGAGAGGTGGTGACATGGCTGCACGGCTGACGGACAGGCAAAAAAAGAAAATTGTGGCTGATTATCTGGAGACCGAGAGCTATAACGCCACGGCAAAAATCAATGGGGTTTCCAAAGATACCGTTAAGCGTGTTGTGCTTAGTTGCGAAGGGTTCGCCCAAAAGGCGCAACAAAAAAAGAAGCAGAACACGCTTGATATGTTGGCCTTTATGGATTCCCGCAAAGAGAAGATGCAGGAGGCCATCGATCTCCACCTGATGGCGCTGACAGACCCAGAAAAGATAAGTGATGCCGGGTTGTCTCAAATCGCCACTTCTTTCGGGATCATCGTTGATAAGGCCACAAAGAACACAGCCAGCGGGAACGACAGTTTGAATAAGCTGGACGGGCTGTTGAAGGAGTTCAAGGATGCTGTTAAGTCCGAAACAAACTGAATTTGTCCGGGAGGGGCATCACCGTTGGAACTTTAAGGGCGGGGCCACCCGCAGCGGGAAAACCTACCTTGATTTCCGGTGGATCATCCCAATCCGCATCCGGGAGCGTGTTGGCAAGGACGGGCTGACGGTCATTCTGGGCGTCACAAAGTCCACCATCGAGCGGAATGTGCTGGAGCCGATGCGCAACCTGTACGGGGATACACTGGTGGGCACGATCTCCAGCGACAATACGGCGTGGATATTTGGAGAAAAGTGCTACTGCCTTGGAGCTGAGAAGGTTTCCCAGGTCTCTAAAATCCGCGGCGCGTCCATCAAATACTGCTACGGCGACGAGGTGGCAGACTGGAGCCAAGAAGTCTTTGAACTGCTGAAAAGCCGCCTGGATAAGGCGTATTCTTGCTTTGACGGAACCTATAATCCGCAGGGGCCGAATCACTGGCTGAAAGCGTTCCTGGACAGCAAGGCGGATGTTTTCAGCCAAACGTACACAATTGATGATAATCCGTTTCTCCCAGAGGCTTTTGTGGAGAACTTAAAACGGGAGTATCTGGGAACGGTTTTTTATGACCGTTATATTTTGGGACAGTGGGCGCTGGCTGAGGGGCTGATTTACCCCATGTTCGGAGAGAGCAACATCGTGGACGATGTACCGGAGAGCGGCGAATACTACATCTCCTGTGATTATGGAACGCTGAATCCGTTTTCGGCTGGCCTGTGGTGCTGGGATGGCAAAAATGCCGTCAGAATCCGGGAGTATTACTACTCCGGTCGGGCGGAGCAGGCCAGCAAGACCGACGAGGAATATTACACGGAGCTGGAGAAACTGGCCGGGGATTTGTCAGTAAAATCGGTGATTGTTGACCCTTCGGCGGCGTCGTTTATTGAGGTGATTCGGAGGCACCATAGATTCCACGCTCAAAAGGCTGTAAATGATGTAATCCCAGGGATTGCAAGGACTGCGAGGTATTTACAGTCTGGTATTATTAAAATACATCGTTCCTGTAAAGATGCAATTCGGGAATTTGGGCTTTACCGGTGGGATGAAGAGGCAGCGGAGGACAAGCCGATCAAGGAAAATGATCACGCCATGGACGACATTCGGTACTTTGCAATGACGGTTCTCCGGCACAAGGCCGGGAAAGAGAAATACACCCCGATTTGGATGGGGAGGTGAGACCATCAAAACCTATCAGGATTTGCTTGCGGTGGGCGAAGACGAAAAGGCCCGCATGGATTTTATCCGGCTGGCGATCAACGACCATATGGGCTCTGACGCCTATAAGCTGGCGGTGGATGCTGAGAAATACTACGAGGGTGAAAACCCAACCATCAATAACTACGAGAAGATTTTGTATGACCTCCAGGGCAAAGCCCATGCGGACATGTACACGGCCAACCACAAGATTGCATCAAAGTTTTTTGGGCTGGTGGTGGATCAGGAGTGCTCATACTTGCTCGGGAATGGTGTGACGTTTGAGCAGGAAAATACAAAGGATCGGCTGGGAGATAATTTTGACCAGGACATGATGGAGGCCGGGACGAACGCGCTGGTGGGCGGTGTTTCTTTTGGATTCTGGAATATGGATCACATTGATGTGTTCCGAATAACTGAATTTGTTCCCCTTGTTGACGAAGAAAACGGGGCTTTGATGGCCGGGATTCGGTGGTGGCAGGTAACTCCAGACAAGCCGTTGCGGGCCACCCTGTATGAGCTGGACGGATACACCGAATACTTGGAGCCGAAAAACGAGGACATGCAGGTATTAGCGCCTAAACGGGGTTATGTCCGTATCAGGGCGCACGATGACGGCAATGGAACCAGAATCTATGACGGAGAGAACTACCCAGGATTCCCCATCGTTCCGCTGAAAAACGGACGTTCCGGAAAATCAGAATTGAATGGGCGGCGGAATACCATTGATGCTCTGGATTTGGCTACCTCTAATATGGTCAACAATGTGGACGAGGGAAACCTCATTTATTGGGTGCTCACCAACTGCGGTGGCATGGATGATCTGGACGATGTAAAGTTCATCGAGCGGCTGAAAACCCTCCATGTGGCCCATGCGGACGGAGACGATGGTGTAAAGGCGGAGGCGCATACAATCGAAGCACCATACAACGGGACAAATACCACCATCGACATGCTCAAGCGCAAGCTATACGAGGACTTCCAGGCGTTTGACAGTACGGCGGTATCTGCGGGCAATCAGACCGCCACGGCCATTAAGGCCAGCTATGTGCCACTGGATCTGAAAACAGACAAGTTCGAGTCGGGCGTGACCCGGTTTATTCAGGGCATCTTGTCTCTGGCCGGAATTGAAGACAAGCCAAGTTATACCCGGAACCAAATTATCAACAAAAACGAGGAAATCCAGTCCGTGTTGCTGGGCGCGACCTATTTCGATGATGAGTATATCACAAAGAAGCTGCTGACCATCTTGGGAGACGCTGACCAGTATGACGAGATGATGAAGCGCAAGGATGCAGAGGACATGGAGCGGCTGGACATGCTGGAGGTGAGCGAGGATGGCGAAAATGGACCCGGCTCACCGGTGGACAGACGAGGAACTGGAGAGGCTGGAGCGCAGGATAGCCAGAGTGTACCGTGAGGCGCGTAACGATCTTCAGGAAACCATTGACGCCTACTTTGAGCGGTTCCGTGAGCGGGACGAGAAAATGAAAGCCTTGATTGGCACAGAGGTCAATGGAAAGGTGTGGACAGAACAGGACTACACATTCTGGAGGCTCAATCAGATAGGTCGCGGCGAGCGGTATCAAGCACTAAGGGAGAAGATAGCGGAGCGCATGACTAGGGCCAACGAGGTCGCCCTTGCCTATGTTAACGATGCAACGCCGGGCATCTATACGTTAAACCGAAATTATGCGGCTTACACGATTGAGAGGGTGGCCGGAAACGTGGGCTTTACGTTGTGGGATGAATCCGCCGTGAAACGTCTGATAAAAGACAAACCAGACCTGATGCCCTATTATCCAAAGAAAAAGGCTCTAAAACGGGGCATTGACCTGAAATGGGGCAAGAAGCAGATCACCAAGAGCGTCACCAGCGGCCTGTTGCAGGGCAAGAGCGTGGGGAAGATTGCTACCGACCTGCAAGCCCGGGTAAGTGAAATGAACCGAGCCAGCGCCGTGCGAGCGGCGAGGACGGCGGTCACCGGGGCACAGAACGGCGGGAGGATGGACAGTTATAAGGCTGCCTCTGATATGGGAATTAAGGTGCGCAAGCGCTGGGTGGCAACCAAGGACGGCCGCACCCGCCACAGCCACCAAAAGCTGGACGGCCAAACGGTAAACTGGGACGAGCCGTTTACCTCCGAACTGGGGAAGATACGCTATCCCGGAGACTCACGGGCAAAACCGGCCAATGTCTATAACTGCCGCTGCACAATGCGGACAGTAGAAGCGCCGGGAATTGAGGCCGAGCCGCGCAAGATGCGTGTGCGTGACCCCAAAACCGGGCGCAATATAGTCGTCGAGGAAATGACCTACGAACAGTGGGAAAGGTGGGTGAAAAGCCGTGGCTAAGGATTTAGGCGGCGTGGTGTTCAACGATTACAGTGCTGAAGTGCTGGACACCATGCACGACGCCGTTGTGCGGGCGCTGGAGCGGTGCGGAGAACAGGCGGAAGGGTATGCCAAAGACCTGACTCCTGTTGACACGGGCAACCTCCGCAACAGCATCACCTATCAGGTAGATGAATCGGAACTTGCGGCGTATATCGGCACAAATGTGGAGTACGCACCCTATGTGGAGCTTGGAACGGGCAAATATGCCGAGGGCGGGCGGCCCACGCCGTGGGTATACCGGGACGATAACGGAAACTACCATTGGACAGCGGGCAACCCGGCACAGCCGTTCCTTGCCCCTGCGGTTAAGGATCATGCGCAGACATACCGGAACATCATAGAGGATGAGATGAAGAATGGATAACGAAGAACTGTTTTGTTGAAAAAAGAAACCGCCCCCGAAGGGGCGGAATAGGGTCAAAATCCCTGCTGGTACATAGAGGTTAAAGCGTCGGTTAACACTTGTGAAAAGTTGACTTGGTGCTTTTCGGCAAAGGTGTTCAGCCAAGCCGGAATGGTTAGGTTTTTCCTAACGGCCTTGCTTCCGTATTTTTCCTCATATGCATCCATATCGAGCACAAGCAGGTTGATAAATTCTCCAGGCTTTACTTGGACGGCTTCAATAGGGCTTGCTTTTGGGGCAGCGTTTCCATCCTCCAATTCGTCCAGTACCCAGCCAGAGGCGGCATCTTCAGCCATCAGAATTGCATCGGCCAGTGTACACCCCTCCGTAACGCATCCGGGCAGATCGGGGACAACAACCGTGTATCCGTCATTCTCCTCACAGGGACGCAGCACAGCAGGATAAACAAGCTTCATAAAAATCCTCCTATCTACAGTGTTTGGAGCGCGGGGCTTATTTCAACCCCGCTTGCTCCAGAATTGATTTTGCAGTTCCCCTGTCAATGTCTCCCTTGTGCTGGGGGATGGTAACCTTTCCAGCTTTCGTTGGGTGTTTGAACTGCTTGTGGGAACCTTTGGTATTCTTGTGATACCAACCGTCAGCAAGAAGTAGTTTTTCTATTTCTTTTGCGGTCATCCTGTTCCCTCCTTACAATTATATTATACGCATTATGCGCATATATGTCAAGGGGTTTTTAAAATTATTTTGGTAAACACCGCAGAGAACAGCGGTTTTTATATCACAGTCGCCCCCGAAGAAAAGGGGCCGAAGAAAAGGAGACTGAACATGGCACTTACACGCAAACTTTTGAAGGGGATGGGCCTCACCGATGAACAGGTGGACACCATCATAGAAGCACACACCGACACTGTTGACGGATTGAAGGATCAGGTAAAGGCATACAAGGCCGACGCTGACAAGTTGCCTGACGTCCAGAAGGAATTGGACGGCCTGAAAGCCGCCGGAGATGACGGCTGGGAAGCAAAGGCCAAGGACTGGGAAAAGAAATACACAGATCTGGTGGCCGAGAACAAGAAAAGGGAGAACCTGGCGGCCAAGGAAACGGCTGTGAAAGCCTACTATGAGAGTAAGGGAATCACCGGAAAGAGCCTAGATATTGCCATCCGGGGAAGTAGGGCGGAAATTGATGCCCTGGAACTGGACGGCGAGACCATCAAGGACACATCCGAACTGGATGAACTGGTGAAGGGCACTTTCTCCGGGCTAGTCACTACCACAACTGTGGAGGGGGCTAACACGTCCAAGCCTCCCGCAAATACCGGCGGCGGGAAGATGACGAAAGCGGACATTTACAAAAAGGACGATCATGGACGCTATGTCATGTCCGCTGCAGATCGCCAAAAGGCGCTGATAGAAAACCAAATTACTTGAAAGGACTGATATTGAATGGAAGCTACTAATGTTGAAAGCTTTACCAACCCAAGAGACTCTTTGCCCAATGTATATACCAGTGTGACCGCACGCGAGGTGGATTTTGTTACCCGGTTCAACGACAACTGGGACGCTCTCCAAACCATCATGGGCATCATGCGTCCTATCCGCAAAGCTCCCGGCACGCAGCTGATCTCTTATACTGCTGACGTAACTCTGGAGGACGGAGACGTGGGCGCTGGGGAGGTCATTCCTTATAGCAAGGCTACCATCACCAAAGCAACAAAAGATAATCTTTCGATCAAGAAGTACGCCAAGGCCGTGCCTATCGAGGATGTTGACAAGTACGGCGCGGAGATCGCCGTGGAGAAGAGCGATGATGCTTTCCTGACCAAACTCCAAAACGTGGTGCTGGGCGACTTTTATACCTTCCTGAACACTGGCACCCTGACCGGCACCGCTACCACTTGGCAGGCCGCGTTGGCCCAGGCTCAGGGAAAGGTACTGGACAAGTTTGCGGGTATGGCGAAGGACGTGACCCAGGTTGTGGGCTTTGCCAACATCTTGGACGCTTACGACTACCTGGGCACCGCTGATATCACCGTACAGACCCAGTTCGGCATCAACTACATCCAGAACTTTATGGGCTATTCCACCCTGTTCCTGCTTCCGGCGACTATATCCGGTAACACGGGCATTGCCCGGAACAAAGTGCTGGCCACCCCCGTGGAGAACATCGATCTGTACTACATCGACCCAAGCGACAGTGAGTTTGCTCGGCTGGGCTTGAATTACACCACCCAGGGTGAGACTAACCTCATTGGCTTCCACGCACAGGGGAATTACTCCACCGCCGTGGGTGAGAGCTACGCCATTATGGGGATGAAGCTGTGGGCTGAGTACCTGGACGGCATTGCCAATATTACGGTATCGGCGGGGGAATGAGCGCGCGCCTCTCGGGGCTGACGATTGGCGCGCTGACGCTTACTCCGACGTTTGACCCGGATACGACGGAGTACACAGCCACAACCACAAACGCAACAAACACAGTGACCGCCACACCGGAGGATGATGGCGCGACCGTTACTATCCTGAATGGAGAGACGCCTATTGACAACGGTACGGCTGCAACCTGGACTGATGGGGCAAACGTTGTGACCATTACCGTAAAAAATGGAACGGATCAGAAGGTCTATACCGCAACCGTGACGAAATCAACCTAAACTAGGAGGGCAGCGTGATGTTGGAACAAGTTTTGCGACACATAAATAACTGGTTTTTGGTGCCTGATGGTATCCATTCCGGTGAGTTTACAGTACAGGACGGACGGCTCACGCTGCCTTTCTTGCAAACAGGTCAATACTTCAGGATAGTTGGATCAGTCTTTAATGACGGGCTCCACCAATACCCAGAAAGCGGCATGATTAACGAGACGTTCAATGGTGCAGTGTGGGCGCTGGCAGTACCCAAGGCGTTTTTGTCAACATTTGATGAAATTAAGGCGTGGAGTGAGAAAAACACGCCTAGCGGCTTCACCAGTGAGAGCTTCGGCGGGTACAGCTATTCCAAAGCCACCAATTCTAAAGGCGTGGCTGTGGGCTGGCGTGAGGTATTTGCTGGGAGGCTGAACCAGTGGCGCAGAATTGGAGGAATTTGATGAGTTTGCTTGACGATTTCGCACGGCCCTGTGTGCTGCTGGAAAAGAGCCGCGTCCCCGATGGGGCGGGCGGCTGGGTCACCGAATGGACGGAGGGGGCCGAGTTTTTGAACTATCAGGCCCTCGACACCAGCATGGAGGCCCGTATCGCGGAGAAGCAGGGTGTGACAAGCCTGTATTCCGCGCTGGTGGACAAGGCCGTGCCCATTGAGTTCAACGATTACTTCAAAGACAAGGAAACCGGAGAGACATACCGGGTGACCTCCAACCCGGAGGAAAAGAAGGCCCCCAAATCCGCTTCATTCTCGCTGAAATACTTCACGGCGGAGAGAAAGGCGGTGCCGGTGTGACAAAAGACAAGGCCCTGCACGCATGGTTCCAGTCTTTCGGCGTTCCGTTCTATCCGGCGTCCTCGGTGCCCAATGATGTGCTGTTCCCCTATGGCACCTATGAACTGATTACCAGCGCATGGGACGAGGGCGAGGTTGGCTTGACGGTCAACCTCTGGTACTACACCGAGAGTGAGGCCATACCAAACACCAAGGCACAAGAGATTTCCAACGCTATCGGCATGGGAGGCACGTTAGTCCCATGTGACGGGGGCGCTATCTGGATCAAACGCGGCTCCCCATGGTGCCAAAATTTGCGGGACGATTCAGCCCCCAACATCAAGCGGCGGTATTTGAACATTACCGCCGAATACCTTACTTCAGATTGAAAGGAGAATGAACAATGGCAAAATTTACGCGGATCCCGGAGGATACCTTCCAACAGCTCCAGTTGAATGCAGGGATCCTTCTATCTGATTTTACTCCCGCCACCGGTACAGTAGAGGAGGCTGACCTGCTTGGGGCCACCACTGGCGGCGTGAGTTTCACTGCCACACCCACATATTCCGATTTCGGTGAGGACATCGATAATGCGCCGGTCAACGTGAAAGAATTGAAGCGGCTGGATTCCTGGGAGGTGACTATGAGCGGCACCTTCGTCACCATTGATACCACTTTGACAAAGAAACTCATCGGCGCGGCGGACATCGGATCCCCGGACACCACGAAAGTCACGCCCCGGAACGACTTGGCGGACGCGGACTTTTCAGACCTTTGGTGGGTGGGCGACTATTCTGACAAGACCGGGGCCACCAACGGCGGCTATGTGGCGGTGCATATGCTCAATGCCCTGTCCACTGGCGGATTTCAGATCCAGAGTGGGAACCGAGAGAAAGGGCAGTTTTCCTTTGAGTTCACCGGCCATTATAGCCTGACGGATCAGACGGTGGTGCCTTTTGAGGTGTACATCAAGGCCGGGACGGCGGAAGCAGGTGACAGCTAATGAAATTATCTCAACTGACCACTGACCGGGCGGTGGACGTCCTGTGTCAGCTTACGCCGTACATTGCCAACATCACCGGGGACAAGGAACTGTTGGACGGGCTGGCGCAGAAGCTCGACAATAAGGGCAAGAGCGTGGCGGAACTGTATGTATTCGCGGCGAAGAAGTACGCGACTTTAGCTCCCATCCTGCTGAAAAACCACAAGGCCGACGTGTTTGGGGTGCTGGCGGTGCTTAATGAGACCACACCGGAGGCCGTTGGCAAGCAGAACGTCCTGACCACTATAAACCAAATCCGGGAGGCGTTCAAGGACAAGGAACTGCTGGATTTTTTCAAATCGTGGCAGGAGCCGGAGGAGAACGAGTAATCACGGCCCTGCTATCCATCCCAAGGCTGGGAGTTCTAGGGTATCTGGCCGCGCTCCCGGCCCTCCTGAAGGAGCGGAGAATTAATGACAAGTGGCGGGCGTATGTGGGCGAATGCCTGCGGACCGTCACCGAAAACACGGCGAAATATTTTGGTGGTACCTATATGACGACCAAGTGGGCGGACATTGTTGACCCAAATACAAAGGATACTCGAAACGGCGCGAAGATCGCCGCAGATGTGATCGAAAGGGCAGGCTTAACGCTGGTTATATCATCTGAGATGGGGTGGCGGCATGAATCTGTTTAAATTATTTGCCTCTATCAGTCTGGATAAGTCAGACTATGACAAAGGTGTGAAGGAGGCCACAGACCAGGGGGAATCGCTGGCCTCTAAACTTGGCGGAGGCCTTGCCAAGGCTGGACAGGTAGCGGCAAAGGGGCTGACCCTAATCGGCGGCGCGGCTACCGCCGCCGTGGGCGGTTTGCTGGCGCTGGAGTCATCTACCGAAGAATACCGTATTGCCCAGGGCAAGTTGAATACCGCTTTTGAGGCCGCAGGGTACAGCGCAGAGACGGCCCAGCAAGCATATAACGCCTTTTATGGAATTTTGGGAGATACGGACACTGCTACCGAGGCCTCCCAACTGCTGGCGAAGCTAGCAGACAGTGAAGAAGATGTAGCAACATGGACCAATATTGCCGCTGGTGTAAGCGGAACCTTTGGCGATTCGCTCCCCATCGAGGGATTGATCGAAGCCAGCAACGAGACGGCCAAGGTTGGTCAAGTGACCGGTGTCTTGGCAGACGCACTTAACTGGGCTGGCATCAGCGAAGACGAATTTAACGCAAGATTGGAAGATTGTACCTCTGAGAGTGAGCGAAACCAGCTTATCATGGACACTCTGGCTGGAACCTATAACGATGCGGCAAGTGCATTTTACCGCAACAACGATGCTCTTGTGGCGAACCGTAATAATCAGGCTGCGTTGGATGAGTCACTTGCTCAAATTGGAGAATCTATTTCAACGGTAAAAAATAACATACTTTCTGGGTTAATCCCTGCATTTCAGAATTTTGTGGACAGTGTGGATTGGGATTCCGTTGAAACAGCTGTAACAAATTTTGTAAATGCAATTATAAAAAATGGCCCTATGATCATTTCTATTGTTGCTAGTATTGGGGCCGGTTTCGCTGCATGGAAAATTACATCTGTTGTGCAAAGTGTAATTGGAGCATTAACATCTCTTATTCCGGCGCTTACAGGGGCAACTGGCGCACAAAAAGGCCTTAATACAGCCATGAATGCAAACCCAATAGGAATAATTATAACCCTTATTGCAACTCTCGTAACGGGCATTATTACGCTGTGGAACACCAATGAAGATTTTAGGAATGCAGTTATAGAGATATGGGAAAACATAAAATCATTTTTTTCAACTGCTATTGATGTAATTGTCGGTTTTTTTACAGAAACAATCCCAAATGCGATACAAACCATGATCCAGTGGTTCAAAGATTTGCCCGGTAATATTTGGGACGCTCTTGTGGAAGCAGTGACAAACATTGCGAATTGGATTATAGACTTGCAAAACAAAGCCACTGAGTTGCGGAATAAAGTCATAGAAAAAGTGATTGGATTTTTTCGTGACCTCCCAGAGAATATTTGGAATGCTTTGGTGAAGGTTGTTACTAAAGTATCAGATTGGATTCTCGATATGGTGTCCAAAGCTGAAGAAATACGCCGTGATGTGGTTGAAAAGATTGTCGGCTTCTTTAAGGAACTCCCTAGGGAAATGCTAGATATCGGGAAAGACATTGTGCAAGGTATTTGGGACGGAATTAGTAGCATGGTTACTTGGATTAAAGAAAAAATATCTGGCTTTGTCGGTGGGATTGTCGATGGGGTAAAAGGGATTCTTGGAATAAAATCTCCATCCAAAGTATTTGCGGGAATCGGTGAATACATGGCAGAAGGTCTTGGAAAGGGCTGGAATAATGAATATGACAAGATCAAAAAGCAGATTGAAAACGGTCTTGTTTTTGGTACAGGCAGCGTAGACTTTTCGTCTTCTGGTCTTGGAATAGCCTCTGCCGGTATGGTCAACGGTATTTCTTCCGCAATCCAGAGCACGGTCGGAGATGGGTCATATACATTCAATCTGTTATTTCCGGACTATACAAAGCTGGCTTCTTATACTTTCCAGCCTATGGTGGATTACGCGAAAGCCAATGGTACACCAATTCTTACTCCAACATAAGGCGGTGATATCATGACGCAGTTAATCTTGGATACGGCAGGGTATAACATTGTCCTGCCGGAAAGCTTGAAAAACGGATACCGGGTTAACCTGCAGCCGCTATCAGTAGATGTGGAGATGGTGACCGGACGCATGGTGCGGGAACTGCGCGGGAATGTTTGGGTCATTTCTTATCAGTACGGATATTTTGATGACACGACAAAAAATAACCTTATTGCAGCTTGCAAAAAGGGGCGTATGCAGCCGGTTACGTGTGGATTTTTGCCACCCGATTCGTCTGGTGCGCTAAAATATTCCAGCTTTCTGGTCACAGAATTTTCCTATCCTAAATTTATGTGGAGCCGTATTATAACAGACAATGGGAATCCTTTGGCTGTCCCTATGTGGGGAGATTTTTCTCTTGAACTTCGGGAGGTGAGGCCCAGTGATTAATGCAACTGAGGCTTACCGAAAGGCAATTGTAGGTGATACCAGACGGATCTATCTTAAATCAATCATTGATATTATCGACCCGGATATGGTATATGGAACGACTGCAAGCAGCGGAACGGAGGATGTCTGCATCCCGGAGCAGATCCATGACAAAATATTTGCTTTGGATCCATATGCGACACTGGAAACAAACCGTTGGATTTTAGATGGGAGATTTCACCTTTTCCCAAACAACACACTGGATCTTAACGGGCAAGCCGGTTTTATTGGATCTCAATTATCTGGTGCTGACGGATCCTTTTCGCCTGCTGTTTGGGCAGAAGAGCGGTTTTCTAATGTATCTATTTTGCAGGCGTGTTCAGTATATTTCCCGACAGAAGAGTGGGACGGATATCCTGTTGATTTCACTGTGGAGGTCAAGCAAGGCGGGACAGCGTATCACACACAGTCATTTACTGGGAATACAGAAAGAAGTGTATCTCTGACTGGGTTCACCGTAAACAATCCGGACGCGATCAGGGTAACAGTAACAAGATGGTCAATGCCTGGACGCAGGATGAGGATATCGGAAATTATTCCGGGGGTCTATGAGGAATGGGACGGGAACATTATAGCTGCGTTTTCCTTGAAACATCAGGGGGATGTATCCTGTATGTCTCTGCCCTATGGAACCTGTACAATAAAGATGGACAACCTGGATCGGCGCTTTGAACCACGTACAAAAAATGGTATATTCCAGTCTATTGAAGAACGACAGGGGGTCCCTGTATCAATAGGGGTAAAGCTTCAAGATGGTACGATAGAGTACAAGCAAGCTGGAGTATTTTATCAGTATTCTGGCGGGTGGAGGACAGGCGACAACGGCTTGACAATGCAATGGGACCTTGTGGACATTGTTGGCTTGTTGGCTGACCGAGAGTTTATACCACCAGTTAGTCTTCCTACTACGCTTAATGGGTGGATTGGGGCGTTGGTTGCACAGCTCGGCACAAATTTTGAAGATAAGTATACGGTTGATCCATCTTATGAAAACGAGTCTGTAAGTGTGCGCGAATACTCCGATGTGGTAGGGAAAAAATGCGGGGACTTGTTGCGATATGTTTGTATGGCAACCGGGACTTGGCCGAGGGCTGACGCAGAAACAGGCTATTTAACTGCAGAGCCACTTTGGGATGAGGGAAACAAGATTACATTAGACAACCTTTTAAATTACCAGACTATAAGAGCAAATAACGATATTGCAGCTATCGTATTTACCCTGAACGACGGAAATAATACGCAGTATATAGTATCCGGTAATTCGACGGCATCAAGCGAAACAAAGTCAGTAAACAACCCATTTATAAAATCCCAGGCGCAAGCGTTAACAGCGGCAAAACTTATTTTGGCTGCATACGGAGGGAACCAAATAGAGATAAACGGGCGTGGAGATCCTGCTTCTGAAATTGGAGATGTGGACACTGTTTGGTTAGACAGCAGTCAAGCTACAACAGCGCGCAGGATATTGCAAAATTTATCTTTTTCAGGCGGAGTCATGCAAAGTTGTTCCAGCACGCTGCTGCAGGCCGATGGATCCTATTTGTTCCAAAATCGCATAGTTATTAAAACATCAGGACAATGGACTGCTCCGCCTGATGTCGATAAGCTCAGGATTATACTTGTTGGAAAAGGGAATAACGGAGCGAATGGAACTGACGGAACATGGGATAAGGCTGGGGTAGCCGGTGCAGATGGAATTGGCGCAAAGGTGTGGGCCGGAACAATTAACATCAATCCACAACAGCAATTTGTTGTTATTATTGGCAATGATACGGTGTTTGGCCAATATTCCAGCGCAAATGGGCAGATATTCGCGAACGGATATACTGACATAGCATCAGGAGAATCATTTGCCCGCACAGGAGTAGAAAATCCGATCCCCGGGAGTGGAGACGGAGGAGCTGGAGGCGCAGGCGGGGAAAAAGGATACCGCCATGAAGAGAGTTGGAAGACGGAATGGGGCAGTGGCACCCATTGGGTTGTAGATAATGAGCCGGAGCCCGGAGAACAAGGTGTCATTGGAGCGTTTGGATGTGCCATTGTTTACTGGGATAAGGAGGCGTCATGACCATCATCGATACCTTAATTACCGACCGAAACCAAGACGATGTAGATCGGGCGTTATATTTATCCAGCCTTTGGGTTGAGGGAGAGTTTACGGGAACGGCAGAAGAATTGTCTGAATGGTCCGGTGACCTGAAAGGGACATACAACTTCTCTGACCTCAACCGCGTCGGCGAAGCGATGTGGTATTTAGCGGGAAAGTTCCAGGCGGCGGGCTATGCGGTCACGGTGACAAGCCGCACAGACTGGGCTGTAAGCGAGATACCGAGGCGGGCGGATATGGATACATACCTTGCGGATTTATCCGCCCTGAGAGGCGCGCTGGCGGTACTGGAGACCACACCTGAAACACCTGAGAGCATGGATCTGCTGACCTGGGCGACGGCAAATGATATCGAGAAGATTCTGGTGGACATAGAGGCATTGCTGACCAGCATGAGCAGCGTGTTTCTGCGCACTGCAATGCCGTGGGCGATATGTGGTGGCTCCGGTTTCTATTTTGTGAATTGAGGTGATGATATGACAGATCGTGTACCGACCCCCGGCAAAGAGGGGCGCGTAAAGCTGACGTTTGACGATGAGTCAGTACAATACGCAAAAATAGAAATGGCGGACGAACCGACGCAGGAAGGTACGCCGCTGAATAAGACGACGCTGTTGAGCGATAGTACGGCGGAAATACTTGGGTTTGGAGCAGATGACGATCCAACTGTCAACGATGCTTTTTTAGCTATCCCGACATGTATCAACACTGGCTGGAAGCTTTTGTGGTCAAAAACGACGGCAGGTTCTGGTACTTGGCAAGTCCCTGATTTGTTTGGAGATGGCAGGCAATACACGGTTGGCGTATTCATTATCGGAGCTGGCGCAAGCGGAACAGCAAGAACTGCTCCTAACAGTTGGCAAGGGAACGAGATTTATGCTCCGGGCGGATCGTCTGGGTATACGCTGGCTTTTCTCATGAAAGTAACGCCTGGAGCATCTTATTCTTACGTTGTTGGCGCTGGCGGCAGTGCTGTTGCGGCTACTACAGGCAACAATGGCGGCAGCAGCAGTTTTAATAGCAAAGTTGCAGAAGGTGGAGGAGCTGGCAAAGTTAGCGAGAACAATACTGCTAATGCTGGCGCCGGCGGGCAAGTGGTTATTATGAAATCTGGCGCAAATCCATATGGAGGAATAATTGGAATTACCGACTTTAGTAGCGATAATTCTCTGTTCTCTGATATTTTAAGCTGCTTTAATCCGTTTACAGGAGAAAGGATTCTCGGGGCTGGCGGGAGTGCATCCGGTTTTACAAGCCCGCAGGCTTATCCCGCCGGGAAGAATAAAATTACAGGATTGGGTGGTGGAAACGCTGCAACTTCAACCTCTGCGACGGCCAATGTAAGCGGCCAAAAGGCTACTGAGCCTGGATGCGGCGGCGGGGCAGCGCTTAGGTTTTATCCCAGTTCGTCGTCTGTAACTGGCACAACAACTTCTGGAGCGGGTGCAGATGGCGCTGTATATATCTATGTACAGGGGGAACCGGCATGAAGACGGTAAGGCTTAAAAATAATATTGTTTTAGAGATTATCCCGGAATACGCCCTTCCGGTAGCGGATTGGTACGGAGAGGATTTTGCCTCTCATTGTGTAGGGGCCCCAGACGATGTAGAACAGCACTGGGTATATAACCCGGATAACGGAACATTCTCAGCGCCAGAACCAATTGAACTGGAACCAACAATAGAGGAACGCTTAGATACCCTGGAAGCAGAAAAAGCAGATAAGACAGACGTAGAAGCGGTGTGGGAGAGCATGGCGGCGGCATATCAGGAAGGGGTGCAGACAGCTTGACGAACAAAGAGCTCATATTAAACGTAATGCGGGCCCAGGGCGCATCGGATGCCCTTGACCTGCGCTCCCGCGCCGCCGGTATGGACGGCACGGCGATTATCGCAGAAGAGAGCAAGGCCCCCCAGTGGGACAGCAGTAAGGATTATAGCCTGTGGTCCGCCGGAGCTCCGGTATGTTATGACAGTCAGGTGTACAAGCTGTTACAGCCCCACAACGCAAGCAACTACCCGGACAGCAATCCGGCCAATGCCCCGGCCCTGTGGAGTATCACGCACACCACAGATCCGGCTATGGCAAAGCCCTATATGGCCTCCAACGGGACAAGCGGCATGTACATGACGGGGGAGTGCTGCACGGAGAACGGCGTCACTTACTGCTCTACCATCGACAACAACGTGTGGCCCCCGGCGGACTACCCGCAGGGGTGGGAGATTGTGCAGGAGGAAAGCACATGATCATCAACGGGACGGCGATCCGTATGATCCGTGGTGACACGGAGGTGCTGACAGTGAGCTGTGAGCAGGAGGACGGCACTCCGCGCCCCTTTGTGGAGGGGGATACGGTGTACCTCACGGTGAGCAGCGTACTGCAAAAGCAAGTCACGGCGTTTACAGAGGCCGGCGCAGCGGTATTTTGCCTCAGCCATGAGGAGACGAACGATATCCCGGCATCAAGATACAAATACGATGTGCAGCTGACGGCGAAGGACGGGACGGTAACGACCATCATACCGCCCAGCGACTTTGTGTTGGAAGGGGATGTGACCCGTGAGTGAGCTGAAAGGCCGTCTCTCAGGCGGGGGTGTGCTGACCGGGAAAATCGGCGGCAGCGCGGGCGGCGGGGTGCCGTACCAGATAGGCGACGGGTTAAAAGTGGTGGAAAACGTCCTGATGGTGGACACGGCGGACAGGGTGGAAGAGGACAACACCCGGCCGGTCACGTCTGCGGCGGTGTACGTCGAGGTGGGCAACATTGAGGCCCTGCTGGCCAACATTTGAAAGGGGAGCTACATATGAGTGTCGCAACAGAAATATCCCGCATCCAGGGGCTGCGGAACGACCTGCGGACCAAGCTGGTGTCTCTGGGGCTGGTGCAGAGCAGCGCGGTTTTGGAAGACTGCGTGGACGCGGTGGAGGGGGTGGCCAACAATGGGGCTGTGGCCGGGACCATCGCCTCAAAGGACGCGAACTACACGGTGCCGGGCGGCTACCACAACGGGCAGGGGACGGTCGGGATTTTGGCCGCGGAAAAAGAGAAGCTGACCGCCGGGAACATCAAGAGCGGGGTAACCATCCTGGGGGTGACGGGGAGCTATACGGGCGAGGGTGTCAACCTCCAGAGCAAGACGGTCACGCCCACCAAGGCCCAGCAGGACGTGACCGCCGATGAGGGCTATGACGCGCTGTCCCAGGTGACGGTAGAGCCCATCCCCGCAGCCTACGCCGATGTGACGGGCGTGACGGCTTCTGCCGGGGACGTGCTGGCGAACAAGGTGTTTGTGGGGCCGGACGGCGCAGAGACCGCCGGAACCATGCCCAACAACGGCGCGGTGCAGGCCACCATCGACGGGCTGACGCAGACGGAGTATACCGTGCCCGCAGGCTACCACAGCGGGGCGGGGAAAGTGTCCCTGACGGGTGATATTGAGGAGGCCCTGGCGGCTATCTAGGGGGGAGAGATATGAGCATACAGGGCGAAATCGACCGCCTGAGCGCGGCCAAGACAGCGATAGCCTCCGCGCTGGAGACGATGGGGATAGAGCCGCCGGAGGGCACCACACTTGACCAGTACGCCGCCCAGCTTACCGCAATTGCGGCCAGCGCTCCCTGGCTGGACAAGTCCACCTACGACCCCCAGAACAAGGCGCAGGATGTGTTTGGGTATGTGGACAGCGTAGCGGAGGGATTGATAGAGTATGTGGACTTTACCGTTACCGAGGAGCCACTTAACGGCGGCTATAGGGCTATCAGCAACAAGACCTTTGATGAGGTCGTTGCTCTCCTAAAAGCGGGCAAGACGGTCATCGGGCGCATCGTGCAAACAGCGGGAGATAAGTTTTACTATTCGGCTCTAACAGTTAGTAACGCCATGGATATGGGCGAAGGTTCGGTCAAACAAATCTGTTTTAGTAGCTATTTCGACGATTCTATCAAGTCGAACTCCACCACCATAATAATGGAACAAACCTACACGACTGCTACCCAATGTGGATCGTTACATATCCCGACGCCTGACGATACTGCGGACAACGGAAAAGTCTTAATGGCAAGCAATAGCGAGGGCGTCTGGTCTCCCGTGCCCACGGCGGGTGAGCTGGGGGCGCTGCCCATTTCCGGCGGGACGATGACCGGCCCATTGACCCTGAGCGGCGACCCAGCGGAGGATTTGCAGGCAGCGCCGAAGCAGTATGTGGACAATGCGGCGGCGGCGGCGCTCCCTTCGGGCTGCATACTCCTCTGGAGCGGTGCGAAGGACGCAATACCGGACGGATTTGTCCTGTGCGACGGGCAGAACAATACGCCGGATTTGCGCAGCAAATTTGTGTTAGGTGCCGGCAGTACTTACGCTGTTGGTGCAACCGGTGGTGAGGCTACTCATACACTGACTGTGAATGAAATGCCAAGCCATACCCATGATATATATGGAGGAGAATTTAGCGGTGACCCAACCCATAATTCTGTTAGAGCTGGATATATCGGCGAAGATAACTCAGTTGCAGAAAGTGGTGTTATTACCAATACTGGCGGCGGACAACCACATAATAATATGCCTCCCTATTACGCCCTTTGTTACATTATGAAAGTATAGGAAAGTGCCGTACATAGCGGTGCCCTGCCGCTGCATGACGGACAACACCAGAAGCAAAACGCCGCCCTTGCGGGCGGCGGGAACAGGCAAAGTATGCGCACAACCTCATTCACATAAAACAAAAAA